>Ga0114967_10000642_pt1 | contig 30064 bp, 34 predicted proteins | sample M_130628_MF_Meta_FD_92639 | JGI IMG/M metagenome (GOLD analysis project Ga0114967, IMG submission 92639) | Freshwater microbial communities from Lake Montjoie, Canada to study carbon cycling - M_130628_MF_MetaG | ecosystem: Environmental > Aquatic > Freshwater > Lake | place: Lake Montjoie...
GTATTGTTAGAGGATTAATACCTGCGTTTCTACTACCTGATACACTTTATATTTTAGTTGGCAAAGGAGGAATAGGACCAAGCACTGCTGCACCTGGTCCTAGTGGTGGTATAAGTTATATAGCGTTACAACCCTCAACATCAGAACAAACATTAATATGCAAATCTTCTACAGCAACTGCAAATGGAGGAACAGGTACAGCAGGTGGTACAGCAGCTACTATATCAGTAGTATCCTTATCAGCATTTGGTAATTTAGGACTATTCACTGCTATTGCAGGAGTGAATGGAAGTAATGAAGGTCTTAGTCCAACAGCATTAGCATCAAACTTAACTACAGGAGGAGCAGGTGGAGGAGGTAAAACATCAATAGCGTTTACAGCAGGAGGAAATATAACAGCAGCATCTGTAATATTAACATCAACAGTTAATGGCGGCCAAACATCAGGAGCAAATGGTAATTCAGGGTATGGAACATTACAGCCTTTTTGTGGAACTGGCGGTGCAGGAGGGGCAGGAATACAAGGAGCTTCTGGAACAGGGGGTAATGGAGGGAATGGATTTTATGGTTGTGGAGGAGCTGGAGCAGGTGGAAGCTCTACTGTATCAGCTAAAGCAGGAAACGGTGGAGATGGATTAGTAATAATTACAGTTATAACATAATGTTAGATTTATCATATTTTCAAAATCAAAACTCAAATGTACAAGGTTTCTTCAATGGAGGAACTTGGCAGACTTGGATAAAACCAAGAGGTGCTAAACTTGTCAACATTATATGTGTAGGCGCAGGCGCCGGCGGTGGTGGTGGTTTGCAGAGTGCAGGAACTAGAGGTGGCGGCGGCGGTGGCGGTAGTGGAGCTACAGCAAGACTAACTATAGATGCAAATTTACTACCTAACATACTTTATATACTTCCAGGAATTGGAGGAGCAGGAGGTATAACAGCAGCAGGAGGAGCAACAGCCGGCTCTGCAGGACAAAACAGTTTTGTAACTCTAATAACTAGTACAGCTTCAGTATCAAATGTAGTTTTACGTTCAGGAACAACAGCAGCAACAGGTGGAGGAGTAGGTACAACTGCAGCAGGAGGAGCAGGAGTAGGAGAAACAGTATCATTAATTACAAATAATATTTTTGCTAATTTAGGAACATATACTTTTCAAGCAGGAGTAAATGGTTCTGCAGGGGGTACTGCTTCAGGTACAGGGATAACACCAACAAATTTTGTAAATGGGGGAACAGGTGGAGGTGGAACAGGTACAAGTGGTGCCTTTTTAGTACAAGGAGTATTTCCAGCAATAGCAGCAACACCTGTAAATACTAACGGCGCTGGAAATATTATATTATATAAACCAACATTAATGTTATTTGGTGGTCTAGGAGGTGGTGGAGCTTCGGCAAATGCTGTTGGTGGTGGCGGCATTGGTGCACCAGGATGTGGAGGTGGTGGAGCAGGAGCAAATAGTAATACAGGAGCCACTCCACTTGGACCTGGAGGAAGAGGAGGCGATGGCTTTGTAATAATAACAACAAGTTTATAATATGTTAGATTTATCTCATATACCAAATAGTCAACAAGACGTAAAAATATTTTACTCAATATCAGGTTCCAACTCATGGCAAACTTGGCAAAAACCAAGAAAATGCAATTATGTTTGGATAATGTGTATTGGTGGTGCTGGTGGTGGTGGCGGTGGTCAAAATTCTTTTGGTACCTTAGGTGGTTCAGGAGGTGGTTCAGGAGGAGTATCAAGAGCTTTATATAATGCTCAACAACTTCCAGATATATTATATGTACAAGTTGGATTAGGTGGAGCTGGTGGAGCTTCCCTTACCGCAGGTTCTTCTGGAACAAGAAGTTGGGTATCACTACTACCAGCAGTAGTTTCAGCAAATATGATACAAGGCTCAGGAGGGGCTGTAGCAGCAGGAGGTGGATCAGGAACCGGAGCAAGTGCTGCAGGAGAAACTGCAATAAATCAAACTATAGTAAATTTTTTAACTTTATCAAATTTTATAACAACAGCAGGACAGGCATCAACAGCTTTTAGTACTACATGGGACACTACACCACTTAGTTCACAAATAACCTCAGCAGGTGCTGGAGGAGGTTACATTGGTGGTACAGGTAATATACTATCTTCAAGTATTAGTCCATACTTACCGGGCGGAGCAGGCGCAACAGCATCAGGAAGTAACGGCGGAAATGGAGTAGATGGATTTTTATCTTGGAAACCTTTTTATTCATTAGGAGGATCTGGTGGAGGAAGTGCTACAAGTGGTTCTGGTGGCCAAGGTGGTAATGGTGGAATAGGCTCTGGTGGCGGCGGCGGCGGAACAGGTAATACTGCAGGAAGAGGTGGAAAAGGAGAAGACGGATTAGTAGTAATAGTAGCATTTTAATAATAAAAGTATATAAATTTATTAAGAGTTATCAAGTTACATATTTATATTAAATAAAATTAAATGATTAGAACTGCATTCAATTGGGACAATGCAACTTTTGCATGGGATGCTAACCCGTTTGGAGCATTGCAAAGCTCTAATCCATTTAAGTGGGACGACATTGCATTACTTCAAGAATTAGCTGGAATAATTCAAACGGGCGGTCACATAGATGATGTAAATCATCATTTAAAAAATAAAAAAAAGAAACAACAATTTGTAACTCTTTGGTGTAAAGTGCAAGGCATTGAAACAAAAAGTGCAAAAGAAATAAAAGACTTCAAAGTTAAAATTTCTGACGTAGAAATGGTAATTAAAGAAGTATTTAATTCAATTAAAATAGAACTATAATGTATAAACTATTTACTGATAAAACTGAAAATTTTGAATGCAACGTTAAATTAGAGGGAGCTTCATTAAAAAGCAGTGTAGCTAGAATAATAATAGAATCTGAAGATGTTAATTTATTATTTAATGGTACAATCGATTCTAAAGGAAAATGTACTATTCCAATTAAAAAGCTAAAAGGACTACTTGGAGAAAATACCAAAGGTACATTGAAATTAGAAGTAATAGCAGAAGATACATATTTTGTACCTTGGACATCTAAATTTTCAGTTGAAGCTGCTCGTAAAGTAACAGTAGAAGTGAAATCACAAAATGCTGATTTAATAGCAGAATCTGCTCCGAAAGTTCAAATTTCCAATGTAAAAAATTCCAATCAAAACATACCACTTTCTGTTCAAAATCATGTTGTGCGATTAGTGTCTTTGCTGATAAAAGAAAATATCAATTTAGATAATTTACGTTATAAAAAAGACAAACTTAATAACATTGTAGCAACATACCTGCAAAAAAATACAATTAAAGAATCACAAAAACCAGAATTGATTGAAGGAATAATTAATAAGTTACCTAAATAATAAGTACTTAAATAACTAGTTATGGCATTACCTAATTTAGCAGGGCAGAATATTGAAACAACCTATCAAAGGATTGTTCATACAGACGGTACTAATTACTATAATGGAGCAGGAACTTTATTAAATATAGGAAGTGGAGGCTCTACTTTTCCATTTTCAGGTTCTGCAGTAATTACAGGCTCACTTTTAGTATCAGGTTCACTTACAGTTTCTGGTTCGTTAAATGTAACACAAGGTATAACAGGTTCATTATTTGGAACTTCATCTTGGTCACAAAATTCTATAAGTTCCTCATATCCATTAACAGTAACAGGATCAACTTTAAGATCGACTTTTGGAGGTGTAGGTACGGCAACTGGAACAAATACAACAGGAAGTATATATATAGGTTTAGTAGCAGGCAATTCTGCAACCAATGCTAGCAACTCTAACTTTTTAGGTTCTAGCGCCGGTATTTCAGCAACCAATGCAAATAATTCAAACTTTTTTGGTCAGCAAGCAGGTCAAAGTGCAACTAATGCTAGAAATTCAAACTTTTTAGGTTACGGTGCAGGTTTTTCAGCAACCCATGCCTCTCAATCAAATTTTATAGGTTGGAATGCTGGTAGTAACACAACCAATGCAAGTAACTCAAACTTTTTAGGTGCTCAAGCTGGTGCCGGTGCAACCAATGCTTTTTATTCAAACTTCTTAGGAACCTATGCTGGTCAGCTAGCAACCAATGCTAACAACTCTAACTTTTTTGGTCAAAATGCTGGTTACGAATCAACAAATGCAAACAACTCAAACTTCCTAGGTCAGTATGCCGGTGCTTTTTCTGATAATGCTTTTTATTCAAACTTTTTAGGTCATAGAGCTGGTACGTATGCGACAAGCGCATCTTACTCAACTTTATTAGGGTTTCAAGCTGGCTATGAACCGCAAGGAATTTCTTCCTTAAGTATTGGGTCAAATAATATTATAATTGGTACTAATATAACTTTACCAGCGCAACGAAAAAACTCAATTAATTTAGGAGGAATTATATTTGCAACAGGTTCATACTCTACAACGACAGGAAATCCATATTCAGGTTCACAATTTGGAACAGGTAGAGTAGGTATAAATGTAGTAAATCCAACTTATACTTTAGAGGTAGGAGGAACAGTAGCATTTCCAAATATAACTAATGTAAGTCACCCAGATGTACTTTACCGCAGTAATACCGGTGAGATAACATACGCGGCAGCACCATCAGCAGGAACAGCAGCAACTGTAGATCAAATAAATACACCAGACACGGAGCGCGTCTCTATAGGACCTCAAGAACTAGAACAAAGCAAATATACAACAATAAATATTTATAATAACTTAAACTTTATATAATGCCATGGCAGAACTAAACAAACAACCGATATTCACAGGAACACCTTTATTGATCACAAGCCAATTTGATCCGGAAATACCAACAAACTTAAAAACACCTGGAATAGATAACTATACTGTAGTTTATGAAGATGCAAGTTTCTACGGTTCATTAATTACCAAAGTAACAGTCTGTTCAACAGGTTTAATAGGAACAAACGTAACGACTAAAGTAATTTATTTAGGTATAGTAGATGCAAATAGCGGCGTAGCATCGCTATATCAATCTAAAATAATGACCGGTATATCTGGTATATCTGCAACTGATGTAGTACCTTACGTTACTTTTGAATTTGGAGGAGGTTTAGTTATGCATCCAAATAGTGGATACCAACTAGTTATTGCAGCTAGTACGAATGCTGCCGAAGATGAACCAGGAGATCAAATCAGTGTAACATTAGAAGGCGGGACATACGACCAACCTCCTGTAGATAAATAAACTAATATGAACAACGGATTTTACGAATTTTCGCGAGGTAAACAAACAACTGCTACGGCTGCTACAAATGGATTAACAGTAACTGGATCTGTAAATATAACAGGTTCCTTAATAATGTCTCCTAGCAGTTCCTTCATACTACCTCAAGTAGCTGCAACTACACCGGAAATAGGAAGTGCTTATTGGTCAGAATCATTCTTATTTGTATATAATGGAACAAGATACATGAGTGCTAGTTTCTTCTAGTATTTATCAAGTTACATATTTATATATAAAATAAAACTCAAATGGCTATAACGAATTTATCCAATCAACATATATCTGCTTCATTTCAATATTTAGCACAGATATCGTCGTCAGGAAATATATATGATGGTTTTGGAAATCAAATTAATTCATTGAATTTAGTAACTTCTTCGTACGTTACTGCTCAAACAGCATCTTTTGTCAATCCATTACGGCAAAACGTTGTAGTTTCAGGTTCTTTACAAATTACTGGCTCTAATACATTAATTGGAACAAAGACAATTACAGGTTCTGTTTTTATTACAGGTTCTAAAACAATTGTAGGAAATAATACTGTTATTGGTACAAATACAATAACCGGTTCACTGCTTGTATTAGGTTTACAAAATTTTGTTGGAAATAAAACGCTTTCAGGATCTATTTTTATTACAGGCTCTAAATTTATAATAGGTGATAATTACATAACTGGTTCGCACAATGTGTCAGGGTCTATGACATTAACAGGGCCTTCCATTCAAAATGCCGCTACGCTATTACCTACATTAGTTTCCGGTTCAATGGAATTTGACGGCACAACGTTTTATAGAACAGTTGATTCTTCCGGAAGAACTTTAAATGCAAATCATCATTTATTTTATTTACCTGCAGCAATAACTCATTCTGTCGCAATAAACACATCAGCTGACGTATTTTCAGGTTCATTGCATGCATTTACTATGCAACCAAATTCTATGTATGAAGTACTTTATACAGTATTTTATCAAAAACCGACTACTGCTGGGCAAATGTCTTTTAATGTAGTATCTTCAAATTCATGGCAATTGGCAAATCTTCAATATGATAGAACCGGATTAGCAGGTACTGGTAACTCTTTTAACACAGGAGTGTCCGCTGCGGCATTAGCACCTATATCACAAACAATAATTAACTCTATAGGAAACAGTGTTGGATTTAATACTCCTACTAGTGATACACTAAATTCATATCAAAGAGTTAATATTAAAGGACTAATATGGAACAATGCATTATCTCCTTCTTCTTTAAGATTACAATTTCAATATACTGCATTAGGATTGATAATATGGCCAGGGTCTTATTATACAATTAAAAAATTACCAGCCTCATCTGTAGGAGTATTCACAGCATAATAATTAAATCATGATAAAAAATATAGTAGCAATATATCCAGGCAGGTTTCAACCTTTTGGTAAACATCACGCTGCAGCCTTCAAATGGCTACAAACTCAATTCGGAGCAGCAAATTGTTACATAGCAACTTCAAATGTTGTAGACCTACCAAAGTCGCCATTTTCTTTTGAAGAAAAGAAAGATATAATAAGACACTATGGTTTCAATGATCATATTGTACAGACGAAGCAACCGTATAAAGCGGAGGAGATTCTTTCCAAGTACAAACCAGAAGAAACAGCTGTGCTATTTTTAGTAGGGCAAAAAGATATGCAGGAAGATCCTAGGTTTGCAATGAAACCTAAAAAAGACGGAAACCCGTCATATTTTCAACCTTACGATAAAAATAAAACTAATTTACAAGGATTTGATAAACATGGTTATTTAGTAGTAGCTCCTCACGTTTCAATTGCAATTCCAGGATTTGGAGAAATGTCAGGAACTACCTTAAGAAAAGTTCTAGGGGAGAAAAAACCTAGAACTCAAAAACAAAAAATATTCAAAGACATTTTTGGTTGGTATGATGAAAAAACAGCTAACATGATTTTTGATAAATTAGAGGCTATTTCAGAATCTAAAATAAACCCTATAGCAGAAATGTTTAAAAAAAAGAACCAGGCTATAAAACAATCTATTTCTGAAACTCAAACTAAATTATTTAGTAAAGAATGGTGGAGTGAATCTTTAGAATTAACAGAAGCTATATCAGTAGACGAACTTAAATCTAAATTTAATAAATTCATTACTGCACTTAAACAAGAAGGTAAAGAAACTAAAGTAGCTTTTACTTTACTAGCTCAAGCAGCTCAAGGTAAAAAGAATTTATCTGACGCTGAAAAAAAACAAATAGGAGATCAAATGAAAGATGTCCTTAAAACAATTGGCTTAACTGCAATTGCAGTGCTACCGGGAGGTTCAATAGCAGCTATATTAATTAAACTTTTAAAAGCAGAACGTTACATATTACCTTCATCGTTTATAACTGAAGCTTCATTGAAACCAAATGTTTGGAAAGACTTCGATTTAGCTTCTTTAACTTCGGAAGATATGGATGTGTTATGGAGTATGTATGAAGATACATATTCAAAAGCTGGATTAGACTTTTCAGCTAATAATGCCTCTGAATTACAATCCAAATACAAAGCAGTTTATTTAGAAGATGTAGATAGCGATTCTATCGCAGATGCTTTTATCATTTACAAACCTACTTCATTTGGAAATAAAATTGCATTGTTAGGAACCAATGATAAAAAAGAAGCTAAAAAATCTATGTTAACTCAGCTATTTAAACTTTTAAAAACCCAAGGATGGTTTATAGAAGCTTCTATGAAAATGGAAGACATTCTAGCAGCTAAATCTGACATTCCTGTAGTAACTGACGAAAAAGTTATTCAAGGTTTAGCAGGAGATAAAGGTTTGGAAATGATGGATGACGGTTATTATAAACGTAAATTATCTAAAGTTAATAAAATAATTGTTAAACGTTTATATGGTAAGCCAAGCATTAATTCTTTGAAAGAAGGCGCTATGTCAGCAGCTCAGCAGAAAAAGCACAATGAAAAAATTGAAAGACTAAAAAGATTTTTAGATAATAATGTGGGTAGACCATTTGTATATGATTTCAATGACTTTCCTAAAACAGTAGCTGGTATCAAATTATATGAAGCTCTTTTAAAAGAAGGTGGAGCAGGAGGTCATATGGCACATCCATTTAATATTAATTGGGTTAATTCTGGAAAGGATTTAATTAAGGCATTTCAAATGTCAATTGATTATTTGAAAAAAGGACCTGCTGCAGTAAAAATTGATGGAGTAAATGCTTCTATTCGTTTTGTTGAGTTAGACGGTAAAAAACAATTTGTAATGGATAGAGGTTCAATGAAACCTTTAGATGTTAAAGGAATTACCAAAGCAGAATTAACTGACAGATTTGGAGAAGGTCATGGAATGATTAAAGTAGGAGGTACTGTTTTAGATATCTTTAATGCGTCAATTCCTAAAATTCAAAATGAACTTAAAAAATTAAAATTGTGGGACAATCCAAATATAATGTTCAATATTGAATATGTATCAGGGTCGACTAATGTATTAGCATACGATAAAAATTTCCTAGCTATTCACGGTTTATTAGAATTAGAGCAAATCACTCCTAAACGAAGAGGCACTAATGAAATTGAATATGACGAAGCTGCATTGCAAGAGTTATTGAATAAATTAGCTCCTGCTGCAGCTAAAAATGGATATGAGGTAGTAGGATCTATTCCAACTAAATTAGACGGAACTCCTGATTTAAATTCAGAATTAAATAAAAAATATACAGTTAATTACAATGCAACTAAAAAAGAAACTAAAACTTTAAATGATTGGTTGAAAGATGCAAAAGTACCTAGCACAGAATTTAAAACAAAAGAAGGAAAGACTATATCTGCATTGTCAAAAGATGTGTTAATTAAAATTTCAGAAGGTATAAATTTAGAAGATTATGTAGCAGATCCTAAAGATTATCAAACTGTAATAGACGGGTTTGCAATTTACATGGCTACTATGAAGTTAGGAGATGCCGTATTAGCTAAACTATCTTCCCCTTTAGGCCCTGTTTCAGATCATGAAGGAATTGTAATTAGAGATGAAAGAATTAGCAATGCACCTTTTAAAATTACTGGAAAATTTATTTTGGGAGGATTAGCGAGCTCTTTTAAAAAATAAGATATTTATTATTAAAATTAGAAAATATGTCAACAAAGTTACGTAATATTGATGCTATCAAAAAAATGTTAGATGGTAATCATAAGTCACAAACAACAACAAAAGTCGGATTGCAAACTGGCATACAAGCTGATACTCAAAGACGAGAAGTAGGTGAGATATGGAAAGATTCTCAAGGTGTTGAATGGGAGCAAAGAGCAGGATTTAAAATTCAAAAAGGTAAAATGGATGAAATTCGTTCATTAATCAATGCTCAAAAAATGCCTTCAACATGCCCGAAATGTTCTAGAGAAATGAAATCTAGAGCAGATCAAAAGATTTGGAAATTGGAAAGACATTGTCTTGAATGTCAAATTGACTTTGAGCATAATTTACGGATTGAAGGTAAGTATAAAGCTTACGAAAAAGAAAGAATTTTAAAAAGTGCAGAAGCTTGGTTAGTAGAGGCTGAACAAGAAGCTACGGAAATTATAGAAGCATTTAGAAACCCAGTTACATATACAAACGTAGATGGTACATCTGAAACGTGGTCAGGTCAAATATCAGCAGAAGAAATTGCTGAAAAAATAGAAACTCAGTTTAAAGAATTTAAAGAAGATTTTTTACGTAAATTAAAAGAATAATGACGCAAATAGGAACGATTGTAGCAGCATTTTTAACTGGGGTCGCAGGGCCTTTATTATTAATGATAGTTAAAAATTATTTTGACAGTAAGAAAAAACCTGCCGATATGGTTAAAGAAGCTATAGAAGTTTCCACATTGGTATCTGCAAAGATTGATCATATAAAAGAAGAGTTCGGAGCTGATAGAGTTTGGGTATCTCAATTTCATAATGGTGGTCATTTTTATCCAACAGGTAAGTCCATAGCAAAATTTAGTTTACTTTATGAAACGGTTAAAACAGGCACGTCATCTATTCAAGCAAATTTTCAAAATATTCCAGTAGCACTTTTTTCAAAGTCTGTAAATGAATTGCTAGCAAATGACATTATTAGTATTGAAGATTTCAAAGATGAAACAATAGCTACATTTGGATTGAAATATATTGCAGACGAAAGCGGCTGTAAGTCAGGATATTTATTTGCAATTAAAACAATTGAAGGTAAGTTTATTGGCACTCTAGGATTAGATTTTACAAGAAGAAAAACTAAACTAGATATAGACACCGTTAATCACTTACTAAATCATGCTACGTCAATTGGCGGAGTATTAATGAACCATTTACAAAATTAATAATCATGATAAAATTAAAAAATCTTTTAGTCTTAAAAGAAGAAGAAGATAAAGCTCCTGTATCAGTTCAAGATACAATAGAAGCTTTTTTTACTAAAAACAAATCTAAATTAGAAAAATTATCTGATGATGATGATTGGGATGCGTTTTATGAATTAGGATTTGAAGCATTTCCAGACATGGAAGAAGGAGATGTAGCTCAAGCTATGAACCGAGCAATGCTAAATTCTGGTTGGGTAGAAAATGAAGATGTAGCTGAAATGCCAACAGAAAAAGATTTAGAGTTAGCTGCATTCGGAGATAAAAAACTTCAAAAAGGTGTTAATACTTCTGAATATGATAAGTTAGCAAAATTGCCTAAAAATCCAGAAAATATAAAAGAGTCTTTTAAAAAAAAAAGTAGAGTATCTGAAATAACTACTACCGAGGCTACAAAAGTAGAATCATTTTTAAGAGCTATTAAATCTTCAGTTAAAAGTGCAAGAGTTGTTCAGCAAGTAACTGACTTTATTAATATTGCTAGATTAGACCCATATGCTTCTTATAAAAGTCTTTTAAAAGATTTATTATTATTTTACAAAGGTAACAATGAAGTATATAATATAGTTCAATCAGGACTTCAAGAATCTAAAAAAAAAGAAGCACTTTGTGAAATTGATCAAATAGAAGAAGGTGAATACAAAGGCAGAAAGGTAGAATTAAATAAACCATTTTATACACCAGGAGGTCCTAGAAAACGAGCAGTTTATGTTACAAATGACAAAGGTAATGTTGTTAAAGTAGGCTTCGGAGAACCTGGAATGAAAATTAAGAAAAATAATCCTGCTCGAAGAAAATCTTTTAGAGCAAGACATAATTGTGAAAACCCTGGACCGCGCTGGAAAGCTAGATATTGGTCCTGCAGAGCATGGTAAAAATATGAAACCAAATTTAATTACAGAAGCAGCTAGATTGCAAAAATTAGCTGGATTGAGATTGACAGAAGCTAAAAGTCGTGAAGAATTAGCAGCAGAACTTGCCGCTGCATTTAAAAAAGGTCCAGCAGCAACTAGAGCATTTTTAGACTCTGAAGACGGTATGTCTGACATAGTGCGAACAGATTTGTTACTTAATCCACAAACGGATGGAAGTATGTCTGACGACACAGTTAACGTTGGTTCAGCTCAAGGACCTGCAATGGAGTTTAAACCTACACAAAGTGAAATAGATTTAATGAAATCTGTTTCTTGGCCATTAGGTTCAGCTAAAAATCTTATAGATGCTATTAATTCAGGGCCAGTTGCTCAAGGAATTGTAACTTCTGGAAATTTAATTATTGACGGTCATCATAGATGGTCCGGCGCTATATCTATAGGAGGTGATAAATCTGGAATTTCCGGCACAGATGTGAATTGGCCAGGTCAAAATACTCAAGAAAAATTAGCAGCTGCGCAAATAGCCATTGCAGCTACTCTAGGGCCAGGCAAATCTATTCCATCTCAAAGTAAGCCATTTAAAACAAATATAATGGGCGCAAATGCTGAAGCGATTTCAAAAATGATTATGAATAATATTAATAAACAAACAGATGCCAACGCACCAGGAGCTTTATTAAATGATAAAATGATTAAAGATTTAGTTGCTGGAGAAATAAGTGGAGCTGATACAGTGTATGATTGGTTAGGCGGAAAACCGTTTGAAGATAATAGTTCTAATAAAGGATATAAATTACGTCTAGCAATTGCTAAAAAAATAGGAGAAAATCTAGCTGCATTACCAAAAAATCCTGATGCGCCGGAACGTAAAGATATGCCGCAATTCGATCCTAGTGTCGGCGGTCCTAAAATTAATTCAGTAACTGGAATGTTAAAAGGAAAATCTAAAGGTGACTATAACGTAGCTGCTCCGTTTACAGCTAAAGAATCTGTCAATAAAAGATTAGACTCTATGCTTAAAGAATCTTTTATAAAAATAAAATAAAATGATCAAATTAAAAGACTTATTAAAAGAAGCTGAAGGGGGAACTCCAAAGTGTCCAGTAGCTACTCAAAATATAGAAGTAAATTTAGAGCACAGACAAATAGCTATTGAAAAATATGGATATGGTCCTTTGAATCCTAATAATCCAAATGTAAAATTTTGGAAAGCAAAACAAGCTTTATGGAAATCAGAAACTATTGAAGAAGCTAAATCTGCAAGATGTAATTCATGCGCTGCATTTAATATTACTACTAAAATTTTAAGTTGTATTGAAAAACCATTAGCATCTGATGTAGTACCTGAAGAAATTCCTGTTGAAGAAGGTGAAGATATGCAAACTCAAGCTCCAGCTATTGAACCAGAATTTGACGATACTGAAGGAGCAGACAAAGACGCATGGGATACAATAGAAGCTGGTAAATTAGGATATTGTACAATGCACAAATTTAAGTGTGCAGGTTCTAGAACATGTAATGCTTGGATAACAGGCGGTCCTATTAAAGATAAAAAATAAAAAAACAAAAGTTATGCCATTACAAAAACCAGTTTTACAAGCAGCAATTCTAGCAGCATTTCAAAAGCAATCAGCTCCGTCTGCTAATTTAGCCGCTGCACAAGCACAGCTAGCTGCAGACTTAGCAACCGCAATTGACCTTTATATTAAGTCACAAAAAATAGTCATACCGCCAGGTCAAGCTGTATTAGCAGGATCTCCTCCAGGTCCAGGTGCGACAATAGCCCCTTCACCAGACGCAAAAATATCTTAGTATTTACTGTCTTTTATATTTATATTAAATAAAAGACAGTAACATATGAGTACATCACAAAACAACAATCAAAATATTCTGTTATTTATTATAATTGCATTAGCAGCTTATAATATATTTACTACTAACAGGATTAAGACAGACGTAAGAGGATACAAAAACAAAATTGAATCTATTCAAGTAAAAGTAGATTCAGCTAAAGCTGTGAACACTAAAATAGGTGTTAAGATCGATTCAGTTAAGCAAAAGGTCGTGACTATTAATAATGATATCCATCACATTGACAAAACAATAACTATAGTAAAACAAAACACCCATGAAAAAACTAATTCTATTAATAAGCTTTCTAACCCTGAGTTGGAATACTTTTTCACAAACCGCTACAACCCAGCCCTTAAAACCAAGTAGTCCAGACACAACTGAAGTTTGTATACCTACTCCTATCGCAAAAGAAGTTGCAAAAGATTTATTACGATATGACGGATGTTTGGAAGAAGTTAAACTTTTAAATGCTAAAATTGAAAAATTAGAAAGCGTTTCTCAAGTTAAATCTATTATGTTAGAAATGCATGACGAACAAGATAAAAACAATGCATTTATAATTCAACAGCTTGAGGCTCAAGTTAAATTAGCTACAAAAATGTCAGACGACTTACATAAAGAATTAAAAGGTCAAAAGGCTAAATCATTTCTGTGGAAAGCTGCGACATTCGTAGGTGTGATTACTACATCATACTTGTTAATAACAAAATAATTTATGTCGAATACGAATAAGTCTTTAAAGGATATTATTAAGGAAGAATACAAAAAATGTTTGTTAGATCCTGTACACTTCATGAAGAAGTACTGTCAGATTCAACATCCACAAAAAGGTAAAATTCCATTTCATTTATATCCATTTCAGGAAGACGCGTTACGTGATTTAAGAGATAATGATTATAATATAATCTTGAAGTCTAGACAGTTAGGTATTTCAACTTTATCTGCGGGATATGCTTTATGGTTAATGACGTTCTTTAACGATAAAAATATTTTAGTTATTGCAACTAAACAAGAGGTTGCAAAAAACTTAGTATTAAAAGTAAAGGTAATGTATGAAAATTTACCTTCATGGTTAAAATTACCAGCTACTGAAGATAATAAATTATCATTAAGATTAAATAATGGTTCTCAAATTAAAGCAACTTCATCATCAGGGGACTCAGGTCGTTCTGAAGCATTGTCTTTATTGATAATAGATGAGGCCGCATTTATTTCCAATGTAGAAGAAATTTGGATATCAGCACAACAAACTCTAGCAACTGGAGGAGGAGCAATTATATTATCAACGCCTAATGGTACTGGTAATTTCTTTCATCAAACATGGGTAGGGGCTGAAGAAGGAACTAATCAATTCAATACAATTAGACTACATTGGTCTGTGCATCCAGACAGAAATCAAGATTGGAGAGATAAACAAGATGGTCTTTTAGGAGCTAAAGGAGCAGCACAGGAATGTGATTGTGACTTTATATCATCTGGTACTACTGTAATTGACGGTGCATTATTACAATGGTATGAGCAAACTACTATTCAAGAACCTATAGAAAAACGTGGTATAGACGGAAATTTATGGATTTGGGAACAGCCTGATTACACGAGAGATTATATTGTAGTAGCAGACGTTGCTCGTGGAGATGGAGGAGATTATTCAGCATTCCACGTATTAGATGTAGAGTCAGTAACTCAAGTAGCAGAATACAAGGGGCAAATGAGTACTAAGGATTATGGTAATCTTTTAGTAAATGTAGCAACAGAATATAATGATGCATTGCTAGTAATAGAAAATGCAAATGTAGGATGGGCATCAATTCAAGTAGCAATAGATAGACAATATAAAAATATCTATTATTCTCCTAAAGACGGTGGGGTGTCAGACGTCTCCCAACAACTTGCACGATATGTTGATTTAAAAGATACTTCTCAAATGACGCCTGGGTTTACAACTTCTTCTAGAACAAGACCTTTAGTGATATCTAAATTAGATACTTATATGAGAGAGCGAATTCCAGTAATTCGCAGTAAACGACTTATAGCAGAACTTTTTGTATTTATTTGGAATGGTTCTAGAGCAGAAGCGCAGAGAGGTTATAATGACGATTTAACTATGGCATTTTGTATTACGCTATGGATTAGAGATACAGCATTGAAACTTCGTCAACAAGGAATGGAATTGAATAGAAAAACTTTAGACCATTTTAGTAAAGGTTCAGGAGCATATTCCACAGGATATCGAAGTGATGTAGGATGGTCTATGAATACAGGTCATAATGGTCAAGGTCATGATGAAGATTTACGCTGGTTATTATAAAGATTGATATTTATTTAAAATCACTTAATTAAATTATGGCAGAAAAAACATTATTTGGTCGTCTTAAACGTCTCTTTAACACTAACGTAATTGTGCGTAAAGTTGGTAAAGATAAACTACGCGTTATTGACAATGACCATTTACAGTCAATGGGTAATCCGCACAATTCAAGATATGCCGACAGGTTCACTCGACTACACGGAGTAAAACCATATTCATCAAATACATACAATCCTAACTACAATTACTTTTCTTCAAAGGTAGAATTGTATACGGATTATGAAACAATGGATCAAGACGCTATTATCAATTCAACTTTGGACATTTATGCAGATGAAACTGTAATGAAAGATGACTTTGGCGATGTATTGAGAATAACTAGCAATGACGAAAATACAAAAAAAGTACTTCACAATTTATTCTATGACATTTTAAACATAGAATTTAATTTATGGCCATGGGTTAGAAATATGTGTAAGTATGGAGATTTGTACTTGAAATTAGATATATCTGAAGAGGTAGGGGTTATCAATGTAGTTCCATTATCAGCATATGAAATTATTCGTGAAGAAGGAATGGACCCTAATAATCCATACGCTGTACAATTCAAGCAATTAGGAGGAGAAAATATTACATATGAGAATTTTGAAATTGCTCATTTTAGATTATTGACAGATTCAAATTTTCTGCCATATGGTAGATCTATGATTGAAGGAGCTAGAAAAGTTTGGAAGCAATTAACTTTGATGGAAGATGCAATGTTAATTCACAGAATAATGAGAGCTCCTGAAAAGAGAATTTTCAAAATTGATGTAGGTAATATTCCGCCTAATGAAGTTGATGCATACATGCAGAAGATTGTCAATAATATGAAAAAGACTCCTTTTGTAGATCAAGCTACTGGAGAATATAATCTTAAGTTTAACATGCAAAATATGTTAGAAGATTATTTCTTACCTGTAAGGGGTGGAGCTTCTGGAACTGAAATTGACACTTTAGCTGGAATGGAATTTACGGGTATCGATGATATTGAATACTTAAGAAATAAAATGATGGCTTCTTTGAAAGTGCCAAAAGCATTTCTTGGATATGAAGAAGGAGTAGGAGGTAAAGCTACTTTAGCAGCTGAAGATGTTAGATTTGCAAGAACTATTGAAAGACTTCAAAGAATTGTAATTTCAGAATTGTATAAAATAGCTATTGTACATTTGTCTGCTCAAGGTTATGAAGATTCTGAATTAGCCAATTTTGAATTGACAATGACATCGCCGTCGACTATTTACGAGCAGGAAAAATTAACTTTATATGCTACCAAAGTTGATTTAGCAAAATCAATGTTAGAAGGTAAAATAATCTCTAAAGATTGGATTTTCAGAAATATATTTAATTTTGCAGACGACGAAATTGAAGCTATTGCTCAGGGAATTGTACAAGATCAAAAAGAAACTTTCAGAATGACTAAAATTGCTGAAGAAGGAGAAGATCCTTTAGATGAATTCAATAAAAAGAAAGAAGAGCAAGAAGGCGGTGAAGAAGGAGGAGCTGAAGGTGAAGCTAAAGCAGGAGCTGAAGGAGAAGAGGCAGAAGCTGGAGCTAATCCATTTGGGGAAGGCATTGATGAAGATTTAGAAAAAAAATATGACAAACGCTCTAAAAATAGAGATACACCTGAGGTACCTAAAGGAGGATGGCCAGGAGCTGGCAGACCAAAAGAAGGTATGAAGTACAATACTCACGAGCATCCTAGAGGATATGATCCTATTGGTAAAGTAGCTTGGAAAAACGCACGAAATGAATCTGTAGATTTAATTAAAAAATACGGATTAGAAAAATTTGTGAATAAAAAAGCGACTTTATTGTCGGAACAAACCAGTATAGATGACGAGGCAAGTATTTTGCCAGAAGGAAATTAAAACATTAGAAAGTTCATATTTATTATTAAAAAAGAAACACATAGCCTGAATGAAAAATTTAAAGCACTCAAAGTTTAAAAACACCGGCGTACTATTCGAATTACTTGTTCGCCAAGTTGCGTCCGATACTTTGAACAATAATGATTCAAAGGCGATACCACTTATCAAGAAGTATTTTGCTAAATCTACAACATTAGCAAAAGAACTTAACTTGTATCAAACTTTAGTTAAAGAGCATTTTTCAAAAGAAGAAAAAGCTAATCATTTAATTGAAGCAGTGTTAGTGGCAAAATCGCAAATTAACCAAGCAACTTTAAACAGACAAAAATATAACTTGATCAAAGAAATCAGAGACACTTATAATGTTGAAGACTTTTTCAAATCAAAAGTAAATAACTATAAAACTTTAGCTGCAATTTATAAATTATTTGAATTTACAATTGCTGATAACCCTACAGAGTCTGTTAATAATAGATATACTATTATCGAGCATATAACTCGTAAAGAAGTTAAAGTAAAAGCTGAGTTAAATGAAATGTCTGATTTTGTTAAACAAGACAAAGAAGTTCGTTTGCTATCTTATAAAATTTTAGTTGATAAATTCAATGACAAATATTCAAATTTGAATGAAGGTCAAAAATCAATCTTAAGAAACTATATTAATACAGTTTCAGACGGACCTGATTTAAAAGACTTTATTGTTAAAGAATCAACTAAATTGCAAAAAGAACTAAATACATTGACTGCTAAAGTAGACGATGCTGTAGTAAAAATTAAATTAACTGAAGTAACTAATTTATTAAAAGAGTTAGCTTCTGTTAAGACAATTAAAGATAATCATATATTGAATTTGTTACGGTATCACGAATTAATTAAAGAACTTAAAAAAGCGTAATTATGCCATTTAATCCATTAGACCCGACTTATTCATTTCAAAATGCATATCATCAACAAGATGCAAATGGTTCATTTTCTCGCACCGTTAGAGTAACTGCAACTTTAAATAATCCTTTAACACTAACAGGAAGTTTTGCTAATAACGCAGCATTTTTAATAATGAACACAGGAAGTGTAATACTTTCAGCTTCTAATGGTACTGGGTATATAGGAGCTGATTTTCATGAAGCAGGTCAAAATCATCAAATATTTCCAATTCAATTATCATTTGTGTCTGCATCTGCAGGAGGAGATATAACTGTATTATACTATTAAAAAATAATTTATGTCATATTCAGATTCATTTAAAAAATTCCTTTTAAAGGAAGCTTCGTTAGACTCAAGCAAGTCTAATAATTACATGTTTTATAGCAATTTAAAACAAATGCATAGACAATGTGAGATTCTTTTAAACAAAGATGAAATGGAAATTAATAATATACTTGAAAATGGGCATGACTGGGCTGAAGATCATATATCAGAAGCTAAAAATAACATGGATCAAGTATTTGACTTTATGATGAATGAGTTAGGTGAAGATATTACGGAAATGTCTACAACAGCTGGCGTTGCTGGATATGACACTCCTGCCGCTTTCGGAGATATAGGAGATGACACTATTGAAATGTTAGGATATAAAAAAGTTAAGAAAAATAAAAGCAATGTAGCTGAGTCTACTTTTATGAAGTTATCGTCTCAATTACATTTAAAATAACACCATGGAAAATAAAAAATTATTAGTAGATTATATTACCTTTGACATTTCGCCAGAGAAGATTAATGAGTCTATGGAAAAGAACGGAGGTCGCTTAATGGTTAAGGGTGTTTTGCAAAGAGCAGATGCCACAAACCAAAACGGACGTAAATATCCGAAAAATATATTAATGAGAGAAGCGCAAAAGTACTCTGATATTAATATTAAAGAAAGAAGAGCGTTAGGTGAGTTAGATCATCCAGATTCATCTATAGTTAACTTAAACAATGTATCTCATAACATTACAGAAATGCATTGGGATGGAAATGATTTATGTGGTACTGTAGAAGTGCTTTCAACACCTTCAGGAAACATTTTAAAAGAACTTTTCAAATGTGGAATTAAATTAGGTATCTCTTCTAGAGGTTTAGGGTCTGTTAAGCAATTAGGAGAATCTGAAGTTGAAGTTCAAAATGACTTTGAGTTAATTGCATTTGATTTTGTGTCAAATCCTTCAACTCACGGAGCATTTTTAAAACCAATGCACGAATCAATCCAACCAGGTCAAACGTTTTCATCTAATAAATATAATACAGTAAATAGATTGATAACTGATATCTTAACTGATACAAAATAATGAAAGCTGAATTAAGAAAACTTATAGAGTCTGAAGTTAGAAAAGCTTTAAATGAAGCTGTAGTAGAACCTTCTGAGCAAGTTTTAAAAGGAGCTGTAGATGTATTTAGACAGCAAACTGGTATTAATCCAGCTACTCCTACTTTATCGAAAAAAGGTAATAATGTTGTTGTATACGCTACTTCTTTAGAAAAAGAAATTAGAACAAATATAATGAAGGCAATGTTTAATTCATTAAGTCTAGAAGTTGTAGCTAGCCCATTACCAAATATAATAGGAGGATATTCATTTCTATTCAGATTTAAATTTGTTCGTCCATTCGGTAAACAAGAAACTTTAGAGTCTGGAACAGTATTATTTAAAAATAATAAATTCACAGCACAATTTTAATATGCCGTATTCAGTAAGAAAAGAGGACGGAAAATATGCTGTGTATAAAAAAGACACCGGCAAATTAGTTGGTAGAACAAAAGGAACAAAAGAAGCATTAAGAAAATATCTAGCAGCGTTGCATTTAAACGCTGAAAACATAAATAACGAATCTATGAGTAAGAATCCTATTAAACTTGCATCACTTATTAAACTTAAGGAAAATAAGTCTGCGACCGATGGAATGTCGTCGAAACAGAAGAAAGCTTTTTTAGAAGCTGTGTATAAATTTGCGGAACATTCTAATTCTATTTACAGAACTCACAATTTAAGAGAGACCTCTCAATATTTAGGAGAAATGATTAACGCTGCAAATCAATTGACTTTATCAGAAACTGAAGAATGGTTTGACCATCAGACTGTAGGTCGTCATATGAAGCATTTAGGGGAGGCTCACAAAATATTTGAAAAGACTGCTCAAGAAATGTCAACTCTTCAGCAACGTTTAGAAGCTTGTTATGAAGATATAGGGTCTACATTGAACAAATATTATGATGTAGGTGGTATGGTTAATGAAGCTTCGGCAGTAGCCGGCGCTGGTCAAGACTATCAAAAGTTCTTTCAAAAAGCAATGAAGAAATTTAAAATTCAAGAGCCTTCAGATTTAGAAGACGACAAATCAAAGAAAAAATTCTTTAATTGGATTGATGCTAATTATGTAGCTCCGGAAGAACCTAAAGAAGATAAGGAAGATAAGGAAGAAAAATAATATGAATCAATTAATTTCTTTAGTACCTCGTGAAAAACGAATGATGTATGAACTTAAGCGTCATACTCCAATTCACGAATGGAAGCAACTGCAAAATGTTGTAGCAGAATTTTATGGGTTAAATGAATCGGACGAAGTTTCAGATCAACAAATTGAAGATTTAATGATGACAATTGCAAAGGAATTGAAATCTGCCGGTAAAATTGAAAATGTACCTACTGAAATTGATGTTGATAAATTAGAAAAAGGAGATGAGTCAGGTATTGAAATAAAAGAATCTAAAAATCGTCTTCATGAAGATTTTGGGATAAGTTTATTATTAGCGGCACCTACCTTATTAAAATTATTTGGTCGACTTATTGAATGGATATATAGAAAAAGAACCTTAAGTAGTGAAGAGCAAAAAGCTTGGGAAGATCAAAAAGCTGCGTTTGATTATGCTAAAAAAACAGGAAAAACGATAGACGGAAAAGCAGTTACGGACAAAGAAATTCATCATATGGAAGAAGCTTTGATTAAAACAAAAGCAGGAAAATTCATGATATCACTGTCACATAAATTTCATAGTGCTTATGTATCTCCACTTCGACTTATAATAGCAGGAATTCAATATATGAGTTTTCCTGAAGACTCTTGGAAGAAGGCTTGGGAAGATTCTAAAAAACCAGCAAATATAATTTTTGCTGTAATAATGATTGGAGTTGCTGGATATCTTGGAATACACGCTATAAGTGAAATTACAAATTTATCAGTTTCGGTATTATCGCCGATTGCATCAGCAGTTACAGATGCTTTGAAAGGTGGTGATATGTCAATCGCAGTACTAAAAACTATATTAGGTCACGTACACGTTTAAACTTTTTTAAAAAAAAATATACAAATGGGCGTGTTTTTGTAGACACGTCCATATTTATTGTTATAACGCACAATACCTTGCTCACATTACTTCTATGCAAGGTGCATGATAGTATTTATTCTATTAAGATTCCTAATAATCTTATTTCCGATTTTTAAACAAATAAGAGGACAAACACATGAAAGATTTATTGAAAGAAGCGATTGCTGATGCAAAAGCTGTAAAACAAACTGCCCTTGCTAATGCTAAATTAGCTTTAGAAGAAGCGTTTACTCCAAGACTTCAATCTATGTTATCTGCGAAATTAGCTGAAGAACTTTCTGAAGAGGAAGAAGAAGTTGAAGATGTAGCAACAGAAGGTGAAGAAGAAGGATACGTTGATAACGAAGCTCCTGTAGAGGAAGGCGAAGAAGGTGAAGACTATTCTGAAGAAGCTCCGGCTGAAGAAGAAGAAGTTACCGAAGAAGAAGATGATTTAGATTTAGAAGAAATCATCAGAGAATTAGAAGGAGAAAGCGATTCTGAAGACACAATGGAAGAAGGCGATTATTCTGAAGAAGACTCAATGGAAGAAGGAGAAGAAGAAGAAATGACTGAAGAAGAAGATGAAGATATCGACATCAATGAAATCATTCGTTCTTTAAGAGAAGAAGATGAAGAAGAAGAAATGACTGAAGAAGAAGAGTCTAGCGAAGAGTTAGAAGAAGCTTATAACGTTATTCGTTTCTTAAAAGGTAAAATCAATGAAGTTAATTTATTGAATGCTAAACTTCTTTACTCAAACAAATTGTTCCGTAATTTTGCATTGAATGAAGGTCAAAAAATGAAAGTAATTGAAAATTTTGACAGAGCTCATAATTTACGTGAAGTAAAATTAGTTTTCTCAACATTAGCTGAAGGATTCAAATCTCCATCAACTAAAAAGTCAATTAAAGAATCATACGCATCGAAGCCAGTTGCTTCAACTAAACCAGCAAAGCGTATTTTATCTGAAGGAGCTGACTTAGCTAGCAGATTCCAAAAATTAGCAGGTTTAAAAAAATAATTTAAAAACAAAAAAACAAAAACAATATGTCATTAAAATCAATCTTAAACGATAGTAACTCAACAGTTCGTCGTCAAATGGATGAGACCAAAGGCCTAGTAGGTAAATGGTCCAAGACTGGTTTATTAGAAGGTATTGATAGCGAGTACGAAAGACACGGTATGGCTATTATGCTTGAAAACCAAGCTAAACAATTAGTAACTGAAGCTAACTCAACAGGTACAGCTTCTAACTCAGAACAATGGTCAGGTGTTGCTTTACCATTAGTAAGAAGAGTATTTGCTGAAATTGCTGCTAAAGATTTCGTTTCTGTTCAACCAATGAACTTACCGTCAGGTCTAGTGTTCTATATGGATTTCAAATACGGAACTGCTCAGCCAGGATTCACTAACACAGCTACTCCTGCAGGTAATCCATCAGCTCCATCATTTCAAACAAACTCTGTATTTGGTGTAACTTCTGGATTGGATCAAGATCCAACAGGTGGTCTTTATGGACAAGGTAAATTTGGATACTCAATCAATGATGTAACAACTACATTAGCTGCTTCAGGTTCTGCTTTATCAACTACTTTATCTGGATCTATTTCAGCAGCATTAACAATGGCTTCAGATGCAGATTTTGACGAATTTAATTATGATTCAAAATTTACATTAGCTAACTCAGCATCAATTGCTGCAGGTCACTTCAAAAAAATCTCTGTGCCAGCTGCATTATTGTCTGAGGCAGATTTAGAAGGTGTAAGAGCTTATTTGATTTCAGGTTCAACAGCTGCTAAAATTACAGCTTACTATCCACAATTTACTAAAAATGTTAATGACACTACATTGACATTTATTGTATCAGGTTCTATTACAAATACAGGATTAAATGAAACTATTGCAATTGGATATCAAAAACAACCAGCTTCTAATTCAAGAGGTGATTTCCAAGATACTTCAGGAGATTCTTTAACTAATATCAATATTCCAGAAATCAACGTAGAGTTGAAATCAGAATCTATTGTTGCTAAAACAAGAAAATTAAAAGCAATTTGGTCTCCAGAGTTTGCTCAAGATTTAAATGCATACCACTCAATTGACGCTGAAGCTGAATTAACTTCTATGTTATCTGAATATATCTCTCAAGAGATTGATTTAGAAATTTTAGATATGTTGATTCAAAATGCAGTAACGAATGAAAGATGGTCTGCTCAAATTGGATTTGATTATATCTCAAGCACTGATACTTTCTCTCAAGCAGGTTTCACAGGAACAGCTTATACTCAAGGAACTTGGTTCCAAACTTTAGGAACTAAAATCCAAAAAGTATCTAATAAAATTCACCAAAAGACTATGCGTGGTGGAGCAAACTTCTTAGTATGTTCTCCAGACGTAGCTACTATTTTAGAATCTATTCCAGGATATGCTGCTGATACCGACGGTACTAAAATGCAGTTTGCAATGGGTGTTCAAAAAGTAGGTTTATTGAATTCAAGATTTACAGTTTACAAAAATCCTTATATGACTGACAACGTTATCTTGTTAGGATATAGAGGAGCTCAATTCTTGGAAACAGGTGCTGTATATGCTCCATATATTCCACTTATCATGACTCCATTAGTATACGATCCAACAAACTTTACTCCACGTAAAGGTGTTATGACTCGTTATGCTAAGAAAATGGTAAGACCAGAATTCTATGGTACTATTAAAGTACATGGATTGCATTTAATATAATCTAGAGACACTCTCTAAATTAAGTTTAAAAGGGGTTAGTAATAGCCCCTTTTCTACTGATTAAAAGACACTAGTTTGATATTTATTATAAATTAGTATTTTATGAAAGAACCTAATAGAGTTAGAAAAAATGATATTAAATACAATGTCGTTTTAAATGAAGAGCAAAAACAAGCAAAGCAATTAATAATAGATAACCAAATTGTTATTATAACGGGTAGAGCAGGGTCAGGAAAGTCATTAGTAGGTGCTCAAGCAGCTTTAGACTTTTTAAATAAAAAACAATGTGATAAAATATTAGTTACTCGTAGCGCTATTGAAGTAGGAAGGTCGTTAGGATTTCTACCAGGAGCTTTAGAAGATAAATTCAATCCATATATGGAAGCACTTATCGAGAATTTGTATAAGTGTATGGATAAGATTAAAATAGATGATTTTGTAAAAACTGAAAGAGTTCAAGCTTTACCTGTGCAATTTATTAGAGGTAAAACAATAGATGATGTGTTGATTGTAGAAGAAGCACAGAACCTTACGAAGCCTGAGATGCTTGCCATCTTAACACGCCTTGGAAAGACCGGTAAAATCATTATAAACGGGGATAATGAACAGCAAGATACAAACGAGTCTATATCAGGTTTAACTTATGCTATTGAGCTCTCTAAAAAGATAAATGGTATTGAATGGATAAAATTAAAAGAAAACCATAGATCAGATTTAGTAGGGCAGATATTAGATTATGAATATAACTAAATTATGAAATTAAAAGATATATTAGATACAGTATTAGAAGATATTGAAAAAGGATGGATGAAACAATTCACTCCTGGTCAAGTATATTCTAATCCATATCACACTGCATTTAATCAATTAAATGAAGGAGTAACAAAAACAGTTGTAATTATGGTAGGCATACCAGGTTCAGGTAAATCTACATTTATTAAAAAATTACCAGGAGCTCCTGTGATTTGTTCAGCAGATCATTATTTCGAGCAAGGAGGTGAATATAAATTTGACGCTACTAAATTAGGAACTGCACATACTCAATGTAGAAATAAAGCAGCTTTAGCAATGCATCAAAATGCACCTGCTATTGTAATTGACAATACAAATTTAACAGATAAAGAAAGAGAACCATATGAAACTTTAGCTCAACAGAATGGATATAAAATTTTATATGTAGTTTTTGAACCAAATAAACAAGATGTAAAAAAATTAGCTAGACGAAACCTTCATGGTGTTGACGCGGCAAAATTAGAAGTTATGGCAAAAAGATTTCGACCACCTAGTGGCGAATTAGGTAAAATCATTTATAAATAATTTAACTTATCAATCATGCTTTTAAAAAATGGGTCATCTGGAGAAGATGTAAAAAAACTTCAAACTAAATTAGGATTAACAGCAGACGGTGCTTTCGGACCTAATACAGAAACAAAAGTTAAAGAATGGCAAAAGGCTAATGGACTGACAGCAGACGGTATCGTTGGACCAGGCACTTGGACAAAAATGTTTGGGGCAGCGCCAGTAGCTGTAATACCAAACTCTAATTTCAAATTAGACAAATTAAAAGGGCATGTTCCTGATTCAGTAATTGCTCAAATTCCTAGCACAGCTGCAAAATTTAATATTACGACACCTTTAAGACTTGCTCACTTCTTGGCTCAATGTGGCCACGAGTCTGCTAATTTTAAAGCAGTTTCTGAAAATGTAAATTACTCGGCAGACGGTTTAAAGAAAATATTCGGAAAATACTTTCCTGGAAATCTGTCAGACTTATATGCACGTCAACCAGAGAAAATAGCTTCTAGAGTTTATGCATCTAGAATGGGTAATGGAGATGAAGCTTCAAGAGAAGGATTCAAATTTAGAGGTCGTGGTTATATCCAATTAACAGGAAAATCTAATTACACTAACTTTACTAAATTTATTGGTGAAGATTGTGTTGGAAATCCTGATTTAGTAGCTACTAAATATCCATTAGCTTCAGCAGCATTCTTTTTTGATTCTAATAAATTATGGTCTATTTGTGATAAAGGTGCAGATGATGCAACGGTTACCTCAGTAACTAAAAGAGTAAATGGAGGAACTATTGGATTAGCAGATAGAATCAAACACTTTAAAGAATTCTATAGTTTATTATCTTAAAAGATATTTATTAATAAAGTAAAGGAGCATGGCAGTAACAATACCAATTTGGACAGGAACAAGTACATTTGTATCAGGTTCAACTGGCACATTCGGATTCTTTGATGCAGATTCGACATATCGAAATCACGCAGATAAAGTAGCAGCGTGGTGTGCTGGTAGATTAGGATATCCAATAAATGATGTCGAACTTCAAGCAGTACATTTTTACGCTTGTTTTGAAGAAGCATCTTTAGAATATTCCAATCAAGTTAATCAATTCTCTATTAGAGATAACATGTTTCAATTACAAGGGTCTCCAACAGGCGGTAATTTAACAGGTAAGCCTGTAAATACTAATTTAGGAAGATTAATAGGTATTGCAAAAAATTACGGTACGGAAGCAGGTTCAGGAGGTTATTTAGCTTATAAATCTGCTTCTATACAAGTAACGACAGGACAGCAAGTATATGACTTAAATGATTTTACTTTTGAAGTAGCTGGGGACGCATCTAAACACATTGAAATTAAAAAGATATTTCATGAAACTCCTCCAGCAATTATAAGATATTTTGATCCATTTATAGGTACTGGTTTAGGGTCTCAAACAATGTTAGAGAATTTTGGATGGGGTAATTATTCTCCAGGCGTATCATTTTTAATGATGCCTATGTATGCGGATTTATTAAGACTTCAAGCAATTGAAATGAATGATATGATTCGTAAGTCTGCATTTAGTTTCTCTATAACAGGAGATAGACTAACCTTATTTCCATTACCGACATACGATTATACATTATTTATAAATTATATTACGGAAGAAGACCGTTCAGCATTACAAGTTATAACAGGTTCAAATGTAGTTGGAGATTTTTCAAATGCTCCTTATGAATTGCATACTTATAATCAAATCAATCCTGCAGGTAAACAATGGATATTCAAATATACATTAGCTCTGGCAAAAGAAGTTTTAGGTAATATCAGAAATAAGTATTCTTCTATTCCAATTCCAGGTTCAGAAACGACTTTAAATGGAGCTGATTTAGTATCTCAAGGACAAACAGAAAAAGACGCTTTAATTACTCAACTAAGAGAAAATCTAGAAGCAGTTTCTAGACAATCACAATTAGCTAAAATGACTGAAGAAGCAGATAATATTCAATCTCAATTAAACAAGGTACCTATGCCTATTTATATAGGTTAATAATATGGCATTATTTGGAGGTCAAAGAGACGCTTCTTTAATTAGAAGTTTAAATAGAGAATTAATTCACAGATATATAGATACAGAAGTGTTATTTTACAAAACACAGCTGAACTCTATATCTACAAATATCTATGACGAAACGAATAATAAAGTATATCAGCAACCTGTTTTAATTCCATGTATCGTAACTTTTGAAGATGAAGTTTGGTCGACAGAAGATTATGGTTCGGATGTAAACCAAAATTGTACGTTTGCATTTTTAAAAGATGATTTAGTAGATAATGGCTATCATCCTGAAATTGGAGATATAATAGAATATAGATCTAGATTTTTTGAAATAGACTCCACAGTAGATAACCAAAATTTTGCAGGTAAAGATCCTGACAGCTGGTTTGGAGGAACTGAACATGGATATTCACTATCTTATATTGTTCAAGCTCATATGACTCGTCAGTCTAAAGTAAATGTAGTACAAACAAGATTTGGGGTACCTCCTACTGCTAAATCAATATTACCAAGTAACTTATAATGAGAACAGATAAAATAACTAAAAGTGAGGCAGCGTTTGTATCTGATAAAGAAGTAAAACGTAATGCAGGATTTACTGACATTAAGAGAGATGGATTAGTTAAAGACATTTCAACTTCATTATATGATGTAGATTACGCAATAAAATGGCATTTAGAAAATATAGTTACTCCTACAATTGTAGAAGAAAATACAGTTATATCAGTGCCTATAATGTACGCAGCAGGTGAGAAATGGGCTTCTGTACAAAAGCATGGATTTCTTCGAGACTCTCAAGGAAAACTTCTTACTCCACTTATAATGATAAGAAGAAATTCCGTAACTAAAAGAGAAGATATTCAAGATTTAAAAGTGTTAGAAACTTCAGACGCTAGAATTACCTTTGAAAGAAAATATACTCAAAGAAACAGATACTCAAGATTTGATTTAGCTCAGAGACCAAGAGAAAGAGAATTTTATTCTATGGATGTGCCTAAATTTGTACAAATAGAATATGAACTTTTATGCTGGACTAACAATACTGTACAATTAAATGAAATTGTAGAGCAATTAATGTGGTTTGACGGTAAAGCTTTCGGAGATTCTCATAAATTTATAACTCACATAGATCCTCCTTCATTTGAAAATATTAATGATACAGGAACTGACAGAGTAGTTAGAGCTACATTATCAATGAGAACCAAAGCTCATATTCTAAATACTCACGGACCAAACGCGCCTGCTTTGTATAAACTTAATCCAGTTAATAAAATTATTGCTGGTATTGAAATAGATGGAGTAACTGAATCAGTTTCTGCATTAGCTAATACAGCACCTAGAGAATCTAGTACTACTTTATTAAATGGATATGGTACAAGAGCTGGAAGTAGTGGAGCTAGCACTGCAATTGCATATTTAACTATTAATAGGCAATTAACAGGTACAGTATTAAATAGCACTACAGTGTCTTTTGCTTCTGGTTGGGAAACAGCTCCTTCAGGATTACCAGCTACGAGCATTGATAACTTTACATTTTTACATAAACAAATGAATTGGGAAATGGCAGCTGCATTTATACCTAGATCGGCTATTGTATCATTTACTCAATCTGCGGGAGTATCTACATTAGTAGTAAATACCACAAATCTAGATTATAATTTAGTTCCTGGAGATCAGGTAGTAGGTATTGGTAAATTCATTGTACAAGACAATCTAGGTTAGTTTCAAATGGCTGCTACATATTTATATTAAATTAATTAAATCAAGTTATGACAGAACAAACTACAATTACGCTTACTGAAACAGAATTAAGCGCACTCAGAGAATTGCGTGAAAAATACGCAGTATCAACCACTCAATTTGGTCAACTTAAAATTGAAAAAAGATTATTAGAAAAAGAGTTAGATAAATTAAATCGTCTAGAAGAAGAATTTGAACGTCAATATGATTCTATTATAGAATCTGAAGTTGCTTTAGTTAAGCAAATTGAAGACACTTATGGGCAAGGAAATGTCGACTTAGAAACAGGAATGTTTACTCCTATACAATAACTGTTTGAGTCAGGTTAATCATATTTATTAATGATAATTAACTTAAACTAAATCTTTAACACATAAAACACAATGGCAGAAAA
>Ga0114967_10000643_pt1 | contig 30062 bp, 20 predicted proteins | sample M_130628_MF_Meta_FD_92639 | JGI IMG/M metagenome (GOLD analysis project Ga0114967, IMG submission 92639) | Freshwater microbial communities from Lake Montjoie, Canada to study carbon cycling - M_130628_MF_MetaG | ecosystem: Environmental > Aquatic > Freshwater > Lake | place: Lake Montjoie...
ATTCGCGTTCATACGGCCGGTTGCTTTGAAACGAGGCACGCCGCACCACTTTCACCGCCCGGCCGGCGCCCATCACATTCTGGGCCAGCCAGACCTCCCCATAGCTCCCGTGGCCCACCACCCGCAGCAGCCGGTGGTCGGGGATAGTGGGGGCTGCTTCACTGGCGCTCATGCAGGAATCATCGCAGTGGGACGTTCATGGGTCGATCCCGGCCTCGATGCGCCGGTATTCCTCCTTGAGCAGCTTGCCAAGGCGGTGACGCACGATCCAGACCTGCGGCAGGGAAACATCCAGCAGCTTCGCCACCCGTCCCGCCGGAGTCTGGCGGACCACCAGCAGGTCAAAGATGAGGAAATGCCGGGCGCTGGCCTTCTTTTGCACCCGGGCCATCGCTGACTGGAGCAGGTGCTGGTTCCATTCCTCCTGCCAAACCGGCTCCAGTCCATCATCCACTTCCTCCGGGCGCGTGGCCCCGTCCTCCTCCAGCGGCACCAACCGCTGCCGGTCCGGCAGGGTGCGCCGCCAATGGTCGGCGAGACGGCGGCGCACGATGGTCAGGAGCCACGTTTTGAATCGGCCTTTGGAGGGGTCATAACGGAACTCAGGCATCCGCCTGGCCACCCCCACCAGCACCTCCTGCACCATGTCCTGGGCATCGGCATCCCCCAGACCGGCCCGCCGGGCGAAGCTGTAGATGAGTTTCCAGTAGGTATTGAAGAACTCCCGCCAGCTGGCGTGATCGTCCCAGTCCTTCAAGCGGGTGAGCAGACTCTGGCGCGTCCGCAGGGAATCCCCGGATTCGCTGGAGGGCAGGCCCCCGGGTTCAGAGATCAGGCTCATCATAGTAGGCAGGCTGCACGGGAAGCCGCGTGGTGCAAGAGGGGGGCAGGCTCAGGGCTGGAAACTGGCGCGGAAGTAGACCCGGGTGCTGGTATCCGGTTCCGTGACGCTTTGGATCACCGCCGAGGTTCCAAGGGTGACGCTGCTGACATCGGTCCACTTGGAAAGATCTGCCGAGCGCTGGATCATCCATCTGCTGCCGGGCGTGCCTTCAAGGCTGAGGTTCACTGTCAGGATTCCGTTTTTCACCGAATGCCCCACGATCCCCATGGCGGGAAGGGGGGGCACGGCCTCGCAGATGTCAGGCACCAGATTCCCATTCAGGTCAGGAAACGCCCCGGACGCAATGTCCAGCGCATCGGCGATCCCGTTCTGGTTGCAATCGGCCCCGGCTGGCACCGTCCCGTTATAGAGGGCGGTCTGCACGGCGGGCTCATTGGATTCCGGCTCCCCATTGTTGTCCGCGTCCAGCATCACGCGCAGCTCGCCGGTGGCGAGACGGAGGAAGCGCTCCCGTCCGCCAGCGGGGAGGGTGAAGGGACCGCTGCCCGTGGCATCCAGCGTGGTGGAGGACGGGCTGCCGCTTTCCACGATGAGACGGAAGGTCTGGGGCCGGCCTGTCAGGTTCAGGATTTCCAGCCCCTCATCCCCACTGGCTGCGGAGAATGGCTTCGGATAGAGCCCCAGCGTTTCGCCGCTGCGCAGGTCCAGGCCCATGGGGCGGAACACCACCGCACTGCCATCTAGGCTTTCAATCCCCACCCGCGGCAGCCAGGACCGGCCAGTGCCGCCTGAGGTGATATTCACTCCGCCCAGGGGACTGGCGGCACGGTCTATTTCCAGAGAATCCGTCTGACCATTTTGCCCACCGGTGCTTTCAATCTGCACCGTCACGCCATCGCGGCATCCTTGCCACACGTAGCGGTCTCCTGTCAGGCGCACTTCTGCGGTGCACTGGCTGTCAGTGTCCGGGATGGTCATGAGAAACTGCGGCAGGGCGGGACCGTCCGCTCCATCCGTGGTGGGAATCAACAGCCCACCAGGCCAGTTCTCCACCATCTTGCCATCACTGCCAACCCCCGCTTCCCTGCCACCGCTGCCATGGTGGTTCAGCGTGGCATTGCCCGCCATGATGGAAATAAGATAGGCCAGCCCATGCTCAATGCCGGGGGGGGAATGGCTGCCGCGCATGCGGGACATCGGGATATCAATCAGGCTGCCGCCACTCCAGAGGGTATCTCCTGTGCAGGAGGTGCCATTGTTGAGGCAGAAAAGAAAGGTGTTATGGGCCCGGTCGATCCGGATGTGGGCGGTGCGGCTGTCGAGCCGGTTGTCGAAGGCATGGCCATGAGCATCCAACGCGCGCCATGGGTGGTTGGAGTCGTAGACATAGATGTCGGAAATAGTCGGCGAGACATCTTCCACGGCGTAGGGTGCCACCACGTGGCCGCTGGAATGATCCTTCATGGACAGGATGAAATTCGTGGGATTGGAGCGGATCCTGGCCAGCACGCCATTGGGTCCTCCACCGCCGAAATAAGTCCCCACGATATGGGAGATGATCTCGGCACTCATCTGGGATCCGTGATAGCCCTGCACATGAGCCCACATGGATTGCGGCAGCGCCAGCTCGAACAGTCCGCCGCCGTCCCGGGTATCGCTTCCGATGTCCGTAAAGCCGCCGACCTGTTCCGCCGGATAGTTCATGTTCAGCGGATCCAGCCAGTGGTTTTTCACCAGGCTGCTGAACTGGGACAGGCCATAACAATGTCCGCTGCTGTTCGAAAAAATGAGCGCATAGAGCGGCAGGAACAGCATGCGGCTGGGATTGCGGATGCCCGTCCGGCCGCCCCCCAGCATGAGGGAGCGTCCGTAGGAACAGTCAAAATCGCCGGTGCCGAAAGAATTGTCCCCCGGGTTCACGAATCCCGTTCCATAGAGTTCCGCATAGCCGGGGCCCACATCAGCCTCCTGAATGAAGGTCCATTCCCTGGCCCCGGGCCGGATCCAGGGGTCCCACGCCCAGAGGTCCCAGCGCGTCTGACCGTCTGCCGCGAGATCGAACACATAGGGCTCCACGTCTCCCCGGCGCGTGGTGCGCTCGTCACTGTGGATGCCGGGCGACCAGATTTCGTAGTTGTCCCGGCCTACCGGCGGCACCTTCAGTTCGGGTGACACATTCTGGCGTGCCGAAAGATAGAACGTGGTGCCGCGGTGGAAGTTCGTTCCCGTAAAGGCAGCGGTTTTATTGCTATCGGTCGCCAATTCAGGCAAGGCCATATAGGGCCGGCGCAGCACCACAGAGCGCATAAAGTCCCGCTTCGCGCTGCGGGGCGCAGGCGAGACATAAAGCGTAGGCCCCAGCGGCACCAGAGCCCGGGTGCGCACCGCGGCGGGGGCAGCACCGGATTCATTCCCTGCCGCATCCCGCGCATACGCCGTGACCCGCCACCGGCCTGGTGTGAGGTTCAGCACCGTCTGGAAGGTATACACATCATGCCCCGCAGGCACCGGCACCAGCTGCGGCACCGTCCCTAACGGCACTGTGGACCAATAGTCCGGAGCCAGCGGCGCGATATAAGTGGCAGGGCGCCCTGCATTGATAAACACCGGCCGCTCCTCCGTCACCGCCAGCGTGTCCAGATTCTCCACCACCACCCGCACCCGGCTTAACCCATAAGGTTCCAGCGCCACCCCGTGAATGCTCAGCGTCCGCGCGCTATCAGCCAGGTGCAGCATGGTATCACTGAAATCCGCCACCGACGGACTGGTCAGCACCACCGTGGGCGCCGTGTGATCCTCCAGCGATCCTGGATTCACCGGGCCAAATTCAAGGCTGTCAAAGCACTCCTGTCCCCCCAGCGAACGGTTGGTGTAATGCACCGTCACCGTATCAATGTCATTGAGCCCCCAGCGGCAGATTTCCACGGCATCATGGATGCCCTGAGGCGTGGCATAAATCCGCTCCACGCGTCCGATTTCCACCCCAGCGGCATTCTTCGCCGTCACCCTCACATTCAAGGGGATCGCGGTGCCATTGCTGGCACTGTAAGTCGAGGCTGGAAAGCCCACCCTGAGCCGCACCGCGCCCTGGGCAGGATTCAGGCGGAACGTCATTCCGTCCGGATGGCTCTCCGCCTCGGAAAGGGGCCGCGCCACCTGGGTTGGCGTGTGGGTGGTGGTGAGGAAAGAGGCCGCGGTGGCAACTGTCGCGGGCTCCAGAAACTGAACCCCGGGGAACAGGGAATCGATCTGCTCCCCTGGCGTGACAGCATCGAAATTCTGCGTCCCCACCCAGGCCGGCGTGATGCGTTCAAACACCAGATTGTCGATGATTTCCATTTCGCTGCCGGAGGATTCGATCTCAATCCGCCCAATGTCACTGCCCAGCACCCGGCAAATCTCCAGGGGCTGCAGCGTTTCCTGTCCGGCCAGGACGGACACCGTCCCCACCAGAGTCCAGCTCGTCTTGCTGCCGGCATAAGCGCGCAGGGTCACCGTCCCGGATTTCGTGCCGCCCGTCAGCCCGGCGAGCAGGCGCACCCGGCTCTGGGTCTCTGTGAACTCCAGCACCACCGCGCCGGCGGCCGGCCCCCGCAGCACATTGAACTTGGACGCAGCCCCGGAATGGAAGACCGCCTGGGGACTGCCGGAAAAGACCGCCTCCGGATATTGGTTGCTGACCACCGTGCCCGGGAGCAAGTCGTCGAAGTTCAATTCCGTGGCGCGCAAAGCGGCGGGGATCAGCAGGAGCGCCGCAGCGGCCCGGCTCATGAGGTTGGTTGGAAGGAGTAGCGTTTTCATGCACCTCCTGATTCGCAAACGCCCCCGGAGCCCATACAAAAAAATGCATTCTTCGAAAATTTTGGAGTTTCCCGCTCAGGAAAGGTTGCCTTCCGGTGAACAGGCAGAGCCATGGCAGCCTGGGAAATCTTCGATCTAAAAATTTCAAAGAGGATTCCGGGCAGCCGGAAAATGGGTGTGAGTTTTCACAGGTGCCTTCCGGGCAGCCGGGAAGGTGGGTGTGAATTTTCACAGGAGTCTTCCGGACGATGGCATCAGCAATGGCCCCGGATTTTTCTCCAGCCCCCCCCTCAACACACGGCCCCGGCGGGGATTTGGCTGGAAGCATGGGATGGTGCGGTGATTTTTTCAACGTCCACGGCGATGACTTTGTATTCGGGGCACATGGTGTCCTCGTCGTGCTCGCTGCTGGTGACGATGTTGACCAGCACTTCCGGGAAGTGGAAGGTGCAGTAGAGGATGCCGGGCTGCACTTCGCGGCTGAGGCGGGCTTTGAGAGGGATGCCGCCGCGGGGGGAGAAAAGGCGCACGGGATCGCCATCGGCGATGCCTTTTTTGGCGGCATCGTCAGGGTGGATGGCCAGGGTGTCCTCCGTCACGATCTCCACATTGCCGGTGCGGCGGGTCATGGTGCCGCAGTTGTAATGCTCGAGAAGGCGTCCGGTGGTGAGGATGAAGGGATATTCGCTGCGGTGCTTTTCCAGTTCCCTGGATTCCTGGAAGTTGAAGAAGTGGAATTTACCCAGGCCGCGCTTGAAGCTATCAAGGTGCAGGCGGGCGGTGCCGATGTTGCCCGGGGCGATGGGCCACTGCTGTCCCTGATCCGTTAGTCCCTCCCAGGTGGCTCCCTTGAAGAAGGGCACGATTCGCGCGATTTCCGCCAGGATGCCATCCGGCGTGTAGGGGGCCTGGTCACAGCCCATGCGCTGCATGATGTCCGCGATGATCACGCCGTCCGGCTTGGTGCCGGGCAGGGGCTCGATCACCGCATTGACCCGCTGCACGCGGCGCTCCCCATTGGTGAAGGTGCCGCTCTTTTCCAGGAAGGAGGAGGCGGGCAGCACGACGTCCGCGAATTCAGCGGTGGGAGTCATGAACAGCTCCTGGACGACGAGGAAATCCAAGGCGTTGAGGGCGGCTTTGACGTGCTCGGTGTTCGGGTCGGTCTGGGCGACGTCCTCGCCCATGATCCACATGGCTTTCAATTTGCCATTCAGCGCGGCTTCATACATTTGCGGGATTTTCCAGCCGATTTCATTGGAGAGGTGCACGCCGTAAAACTCCTCGTAGATCTGATGGCAGGCGGGATCATTCACCTGAAGATAGCCCGCGCCCTGGTGGGGCTGGCAACCCATGTCGGCAGCCCCCTGGACATTGTTTTGGCCGCGCAGGGGATTCACCCCGACGCCGGGGCGGCCGATATTGCCCGTCATCATGGCCAGGTCAGCAATGGTCATCACGGTCTTGGAACCGTGGCTGTGCTCCGTGACCCCAAGGCCGTGGAAGGCCATGGCGGCCTCTGCGCTGGCATATTCGAGGGCGGCCGCTTTGACTTTTTCGCGGGGCACTCCATGGATTTTCTCCAGGGCATCCAGGTCGAGGGAGCGCAGGCCGGCTTCGAATTCCGGCCAGTTCTCGCAGCGCTCGGTGATGAATTTCCGGTCCACCTTGCCGGACTCCAGGATGTAATAGGCGAACATGTTCAACAAGGCCATGTTCGTGCCAGGACGGAGCTGCAGGTGGTGGGTGGCGTAGGGAGCCAACTCGATGACGCGGGGATCGATGATGATGAGAGGCACGCCTTTCATGGCGCGCTGCTTGATCTTGGAACCGGTGACCGGATGGCCTTCGGTGGGGTTGGCACCGATCACGAGGATGCACTGGGTGTATTGCAGGTCGATCACGCTATTGGTGGCTGCGCCGGTGCCGAAGGCTTTCTGCATGCCCCAGGCGGTGGGGCTATGGCAGACCCGGGCGCAGGAGTCGATGTTATTCGTGCCGAAGACGGTGCGGATGAACTTCTGCATGAGGTAGTTTTCCTCATTGGTGCAGCGCGCAGAGCTGATGCCACCCACCGCGTTGCCGCCGTGTTCCTCTTTGATACGCGTCAGATTTTTCGCGATGTAATCGTAGGCCTCATCCCAGGTGGCTTCCTGGAAGTGGCCGTTATAACGGATCAGCGGGGTGCGCAGGCGGTCCTTGTGTTTGACGAATTTGAAGGCATAGCGGCCTTTCAGACAGGTGTGCGCATGGTTCACGGTGGAGTCCAGCGGGGCCTGGATGCTGAGCACTTCGTTGCCTTTGGTGGCGACGTTCAGATTGCAGCCCACCCCGCAGTAGGTGCAGATGGTGCGCGTCTTTTTCGTGGCTTCGATGCTCTTGGAGGCGAAGACATCGCTGATGGCCGAGGTGGGGCAGGCCTGGGAGCAGGCCCCGCAGGAAACGCAGGGGGAGTTTTCGAAGGTGGTGTCCAGCCCCTTGATGATGCGGGCGGCAAAGCCCCGGCCATGCATGGAAAGCACGTGCTGGCCCTGGATTTCATCGCAGGCCCTGACACAGCGGGAGCAGTTGATGCACTTCGACAAATCGCTGGTCATGTAAGGATGCGAGAGATCCTTTTTGCGGTCCAGATGGTTGGCTCCCGCCGGATAGCGCACGCTGCGGATGCCGACCTTGGCGGCGACGGTTTGGAGTTCACAGTTGCCATTCACCTCACAGGTCAGGCAATCCAGCGGATGATCCGTCAGGACCAGTTCCACGATGTTCCGGCGCAGGTTCCTGACTTTGGGGGATTCCGTGAAGACGTGGACTCCCGCCGTGATGGGGGTGTGGCAGGAAGCGACCACGCGGCGGGGCCCATCGGCTTGCTGGGCCACCTCCACGGAACAGACGCGGCAGGCTCCATAGGGATCCAGTTGCGGCGCATCGCAGAGTGTGGGGACATGGCCCCGGCCTTTGTAGCGGTCCACAAATTTGAGCAGGGTATCCCCCGGCTCGAAGCCGTGGGCTTGTCCATCAATGTAGGCGATGCGGTCAGGAGGAAGAGTCGTGCTCATAGGAAAGGGAAGTCAGGGTGAATGGATTGCGGGCATGCTCAGGAGGCTTTGAAATAGCCGGCCATTTCGTCATGGAAGTATTGCAGGGCGTTTTTGATGGGCAGGGGAACGCCCCCGCCGAGGGCGCAGAGGCTGGTGACTTCCATGGTTTCCAGGAGGTCGCCGATCAGCTCCCGGTCAATCTTATAACTGCTGTCACTGCGGGCCTTGGCGATCAGTTCCTTCCCGCGCGTGGATCCCAGCCGGCAGGGGAAACATTTCCCGCAGCTTTCGTCCGCCGTGAATTGGAACAGATGCTCGATGTAAGCGATCATGGGGAAGGATTCCGGGATGCTGACCACTCCGGCATGGCCGAGGAGGAAGCCGGCGTTTTTGAAGCTTTCGAAATCCACGGTGAGGGTGCCGATGCGCGATACGGGCACGATGCCGCCCAGCGGGCCGCCCACCTGGATGGCTTTGACAGGCCCTTTCCAGCCGCCGGCGAGGTCGATCACCTCCTGCAGGGGCGTGCCCATGGCCACCTCATAGATGCCCGGCCTGACAAAATGACTGTCCAGCGAAAGCAGCTTCGGGCCGGTGCTCTGGGCGGTGCCGATGCCGGCCCAGGCCTTGCCACCCATGGTGAGGATGGCGTGGAGATTGGCAAACGTCTCCACGTTGTTCAGGATGGTAGGACGCCGGAAAAGCCCCTCCACGGTGGGAAAGGGCGGACGCACCCTGACTTCCGGGCGCTGGCCTTCGATGCTGGCGAGGAGCGCGGTTTCCTCACCGCAGATGTAGGCTCCCGCGCCCTTGATGGTTTTGAAATTGAAATTGAATCCGCTGCCCAGGATGTCCTTGCCCGTCAGTCCGGCGCGTTGCAGTTCTGCGATGGCTTCGTTGATGATCCTGACGGAATCCGGATACTCGGCCCGGATGTAGAGGACGCCGGTTTCCGCCCCGGCAAACCAGCCCGCCACCATCATGCCCAGGAGCACGCTGTGCGGCTGCTGTTCCATGAGATACTTGTCAATGTAAGCCCCGGGATCCCCCTCGTCCGCATTGCAGACGATGTATTTCACAGATCCGGGTGCCTCGCGGCAGCTCTGCCATTTAAAGTGCAGGGGAAAACCCGCCCCGCCCCGCCCGCGCAGACCGGAGTCCTTCAATTCCGCCTGGAGCCACTGGCGGTCCCGGGTAAGGAGGGCGCGGAAAGGCTGATAGTAGGCCTCCAGGCCCGGGAAGGGAGCGGTCAGTTGCGCGGGCTGCAGATGGGAGACCACCGCGTATCGGTCCTCTGCATCGCCGGTGCCGGATGTGAAAAGTTCTGTCATAGCCCGCAGGGATTGGCCGGAATAGTTCTGCCCCTCATACTGGAAGGCATCGCCCTGGTGGCAGCGCCCGAGGCAGCAGATGTGGCCGATTTCCTCCGGCTTGAAATGGGTGCCCAGGGTTTCGTGCAGTTTCTCCTGCGTCCCGGCGCACAGGCAGGCGGATCCATTGCAGAGGAACACTTTTTTGCCGGCATTTTCCTTTTTCAGAAAATCATAAAAAGACACCGCTCCCAGGGTGATGGCGTCTCCGAACAGGGACGCCTCCCCCAGCTTCCGGACGACCTCCGGATGCTCGGCAGAGCCATCCGCTTCCGCTGCCTGCACCATGCGCTCGAACAGGTTTTGGCTGGTGCCTTGACGGAAGGAAAGGGAGCTAAGGTTTCGGGACATGCAATATAAGAAAGAAAAATGGGACTAGAGCTATCGGGCACCCGGAAATTTGGCAATAAAATCCCTCCGCCCCCGCCATCTTTTTGAATTTTCCGGGGCAAAAACCCCGTCTTTGCGTATGCCCCGGGGAGGACTACGGTGCGTCAGAGCAATTATTCCTATGTCAAAAACCGAAACCGTTCCCCTCACCGTCTGGCTGGTGGAAGACTATGCCCCGTTCCGCAATACAGTGTCCCGCCTGCTCAATGGCACGCCGGGCATGGCCTGCACCCACATTTTCGCAACGGCGGAGGACGCCCTGCGGTCCCTGAAGTCCCAGACCAAACCCGGGGCCATCCTCGTGGACGTGGGCTTGCCGGGCATGAATGGGATCGACTTCCTCACGGTAGTGCGCGAAACCGCCCCCGGGACCCGGGTGATCATCCTGACGGCTTTTGAGGACGATGACAAGGTCTTCAAAGCCATCTGTGCCGGTGCCGCCGGGTATCTCCTGAAGAGCGCAGATGCCACCCAGATCACCACCGCGATCCGCGAGGCCGATGCCGGCGGAGCCCCCATGACGCCCAGCATCGCCCGGCGCGTCCTCGAAATGTTCAGCCGCATGGCCCCGGCGAAAACGGACTACGGCTTGAGCGAGCGGGAGAAAGTGGTGCTGGAAAAAATGGTGGAGGGCCTGACCAAAAAGGAAATCGCCAACGTCCTGGACATGAATTTTCACACGGTGGATGCCGCGCTGCGCAGCATTTACAGCAAGCTGGAGGTCAACACCCGCACCGGCGCGGTAGCGAAAGCGCTCAAGGAAAAGCTGGTCTGACCGCGCTTGCCCAGCCCGGGAACCCGAGCCTTTTTGCCGGATGATGCGTCAGACTTTTTGCCTTTTGCTCGGATTCATCTGCGCCACCGGCCGCACCCCTGCGGCGGAACATGGCTATGCCGCCACGGTCCATCCCCTGGCTACGGCAGCTGCGTTGGAGGCCATGAAATCCGGGGGCAATGCCGTGGACGGAGCCATCGCGGCGGCCGCCATGCTCGGCGTGGTGGATGGCCATAACTCCGGCCTGGGCGGTGGCTGTTTTTTCCTGATCCGGAAGCCGGATGGCAGCTTCCTCTGCCTGGATGGGCGGGAAAAAGCCCCGGCTGCTGCCAGCCGGGACATGTTTGTCAGGGACGGCAAGGCGGTGCCGGCGTTGTCCCAGGAAGGTCCTCTCGCCGTGGCGGTGCCGGGATGGCTGGCGGCGCTCAGCGAAGCCGCCCGCCGCTGTGGCCAGCTTCCGCTGGGACGCGCTTTCGAAGCCGCTGCCAAAGTCGCCTCAGATGGCTTTGTGCCGGATTCCGGCTTTGCCGCCCGCTTGGAAAAATGGCGTCCGGTGATCGAAAAATACCCGGCCACCGCCGCCATCCTGCTGGCTCCCGCCGTCGAAGGGAAACGCCGTCTGCCGGAACTGGCCGCCACCTGCCGCTCCATCGCGGCGGAGGGTCCCGCGTGGTTCTATCAGGGTCCGTTTGCCAGCAAAACAGCCGCGTGGATGAAGGAAAACGGCGGGCTGCTGACAGCGGCGGATTTTTCCGCCTATCAGGTGCCAGGCCGCACCCCGCTGCGCACCACCTACCGGGGTTTTGACATCGTGGGCTTTCCCCCTCCCAGCTCCGGAGGCGTGCATGTCGCCCAGATTCTGAACATCCTGGAAACCTTCGATCTCGCGGCTTTGGAAGATGGCTCCAGCCGTTTCATCCATCTGGTCACGGAAGCCATGAAACCCGCCTTTGCGGACCGCGCCTTTTGGCTGGGGGATCCGGATTTCACTCCGGTGCCACGCGGCCTGACCACTCCCGCCTATGCCCGCAGCCTCGCGGAAAAGATCGATGCTGACAAGATGACGCCAGTGCCCGCCCATGGCGATCCACCCGGCGCAGGCCGCGACCTTTTTGAAAAGCACACCACCCACTTTTCCGTGATCGACTCCGCCGGCTGGGCCGTGCCCTGCACCGCGACCATCAATTTCACCTGGGGCAGCTTTGTCACCATACCCGGCACCGGGGTCCTGCTGAATAACGAAATGGACGACTTCTCCATCCAGCCCGGCATGCCGAATGTCTTCGGCCTGATCGGGGGAGAAGCGAATGCCATCGCTCCGGGCAAGCGGCCCTTGTCCAGCATGAGTCCGACGATCGTCCAGAAAGACGGCCAGCCCGTGCTGGTGATCGGCGCGGCGGGCGGTCCCACCATCATCAGTCAGGTCGTCCTGGGGATCCTGCGCACCCTGGATTTCCACCAGACGCCGGCGGCCGCATTGGCCGCTCCCCGCTTTCACCACCAGTGGCAGCCGGACCAGTTGCGCCTGGAATCCGCCGTGCCTGACGCCATCCGTGCTGACCTGGAAAAGCGGGGTCACCGCCTGTTGGTAGTGCCCGCCATCGGCGTCACTCAAGCCGTCGCCTGCCAGGCGGACGGCAGCTTCACCGGGGCCGCCGATCCCCGCGCGGACGGCACCGCAGCGGGATTTTGAAAACCGTCAGGCAGAAGGCGTGCTGGTGGGAAAGTTCATGATATAGCCGAAACCGCGCACCGTCCCGATCACCGGCGCATCCGGGCCTGACAATTTTTTACGGAGCCGCATGATGTAGATTTCCACGGTCCGGGTATCGTAATCGTGGGCCCGCTCCCAGATGCGGCCGCACAGTTCATCCCGGGTGAAGACCCGGCCAGGGGATTGCATGAAAATGGCCAGGAGATCATACTCGCGGGGCGAGAGGGCGACGGTTTGCCCCCCATGCGTGACCCGGCGGCGCTGCGTGTCCAGTTGCAGCCCGCCGCCCTGGACGATCTGCTCCGCCGTCGCCCCCTGACCGCGCCGCCCCATGCTGGCGACCCGGGCCAGCAGTTCCTCCATGGCGAAGGGTTTGGTCAGGTAGTCGTCCGCCCCGGCATTCAGGCCGGCCACCCGGTCGTTGATTTCCGAGCGCGCCGTCAACATCAGGGTCACCGGCCGCGGGCGCATGGCGTGCGCGGTTTTCAGCACCTCCAGGCCGCTGCATCCGGGCAAATTCACGTCCAGCACGAGGGCATCAAAGGAATCCACCTTCAGGGCGGCCAGGGCGGAAGTGCCGTCATGCCGGACTTCCACTTCGTGGCCCGCCCCTTTCAGGGCGCGGGCCACGTGGCGGGCGAGGTCGGTTTCATCTTCAACGTAGAGGATCTTCATGCAGGTGACAGGAGGGCTCAGGGATGGACCAACCGGAAGAATCCCCGGGTGGTAATATTCGGCAGGGTGACTTCATGCATGCCGTTGGCTTCCATGACGCCACGGGTGGAGTCTACCCAATCCGCCGCGCCAAGGCCAGCGGATTCCTGAAGGATCCATCCGGTGGATGCTGCGGGCCAGCAAACCTTCAGCGGGCCGTCCGGGGAGAGGACCAAATCCAATGCCGGCTCCTCTTCCACCCTGACATCATCCAGCACCCAATAGAGCCCGGCTTCCAGATAGGAGAACTTCAGATCACTGGCCGGGGCGTCTGCGGTGAAGGGCAGGCTGATATTGACCGGCACATGCACCGGACCATTTCCGAAACGCGCATCCCCATTGTTGAACGCTCCCAGCTCATGCCCGCCGCAGAAAACCCGCAGCACGTTGCTCTGGGAGTTCGCGGCCTTCAGGCTGAACGAAAGCAGATAGCGTTTTCCCGGGCGGGTGCGCAGGGTCTGGCGCAGATGATGTTCCAGGGCACCGTGTGATGGCGTGCCCAGAGCAGCGGCCTGAATCCCGGAATCCGTGAGACCAGCGAAGACCCCACTGAAGCTGGTGCCCGGCGTTTCCAGCGTCCAGCCGGTGAAATCCCCCGTTTCAAAGCCGCCGTTTTCCACCAGCCCCAGGGCCTCGACCGCAAAGTGGGCCACCAGGCTGCGATGGGTGGTCGCAGCGAATTCATAGCTGTCATCCCGGCTGACTTCCACGCCCACCGGGGTGGTCCAGTTCACAAAGGAATAACCATCCCGGGCCCGGGCGCTGCAGGTCCAGGAGCTGCCCGCCGGAGTGGGGCCAGAGCCCGTGACGATGCCGCCAGCCGCTGGCTCGGCAGACACGCTGATGGTGAAGGCGGGGACAAAGTGAGCTGTCAGGCTGCGGTTGGCAGAGGCGGTGAAGGCGAGGGTGCGGCTGGTGCTGATCACCCCGGCATCTTCCGTCCAGCCGGTGAAGACATAGTCAGGCTGCGCGGTGGCTGTCAGGATGACTGACGTGCCATTCGCCCAAACGCCAGCGCCGGTGATGGTGCCACCTGCTGCCGGATCCGCTGAAACCATGATGGTGCGCAGCGGGACATTGAAGTTGGCGACCAGATTCCGCAGCGGAGCGGTGTCCGGACGGGCCTTGAAGGTGAAGCTGCCGGAGGTGCTCACGATAGTCCCGCCTTCTGTCCAGTTGGCAAAGGTGGCCCCCGCTGCCGGCGTGGCGGTCACGGTGACATTGTCCCCATCTTCAAACAGTCCGCCGCCGCTGGTGGTGCCCGCCAGGGCTGGCTGGGCGCTGGTGGTGATCGTGGCTGCCGGGGCAAAGCGGGCCGTCAGGGCTCTGGAGGCACTAACCGTGAAGGTGTAGGACGGCGAGGAACTCCGGTTGGACGCGCCTTCCAGCCAGCGTTTGAACATATAGCCAGGATTGGGAACGGCAGTGACCGTGACCTCCCGTCCATCCGGGAAGGCTCCGCCGCCCGTGGTGGTGCCGCCGGCGGCGGGCGAGGACCCGGTGCTGATGACCCGCAGGCCATCCGAAGGGGCGAAGTTAGCCACCAGGCTGCGCGCCACCGTGGCCGTAAAAGAGTAGCCAGGGCTTTGCGACACCGCGAGGCCGCCTTCCGTCCAGTTCACAAAGGCGAAGCCATTGGCAGGCACGGCTGTCAGGGTGACCTGGGAACCATCCGCCCGGGCCCCACCGCCCGTGACGGTGCCAGCGGCCACCGGCAGGACGCCCGTGGTGATTTGCCAGGTGATCACAGGAATAAAATGCGCCTCCAGGCTGCGGTCAGCGGCCGCATTGAACGTGAGGGTGGGACTGCTGCTGACAGCGATGCCGTTTTCCGTCCAATTGACAAAGCCATAACCCGGCTGGGCCACTGCGGTGAGGGAAACCGCTGCCCCATCCGCCACCGTGCCCGCCCCGGTAATCGTGCCTCCAGCCACAGGCAGGGCGGCGGCGGTGATGACCCGCTGCACATTCAACTGGGCAAAGTGCGCGGTGAGGGAATGATTGATATCCATCGTCAGGGTGTAGCTGGCACTCTGGCTGACGACCTGACCATGGTCCGTCCAGTTCACAAACTGGTAACCAGCTGCCGGAACCGCCGTCACGGTGGCTTCCGCTCCGGCCGCAAAGGCTCCATCGCCCTCCGTGGTGCCGCCTTCCACCGGACTGGCCAGGGTATCCACCAGACTGCGGGCCACCAGGGCAGCCCCGGCTTCCACGATGGAAAGAGTGTAGCTCTTCACCACATCAGGGCCGACTCCATCGGTGGCCGTCACCTTGAATTGGAACTCGCCCGTCACGCCAGGGGTGCCGGAGAGGATGCCGGTCACGTTGTCGAAGCTCATCCCGGCAGGCAAATCGCCCGTCGTCACGGTGGTGAACGGCGCATTGCCCGCCACCACCACGCGGCGTTCCGGATAGGCGGCATTCACTTCACCTTCCTGCAGGTGATCGATCAGGCCCAGCTTCGCATCCACATCCACTGCCGCCATCTGGGCACCGGTGAATTTCCCTACCACTTCCAGTTCTGCCAGATTGTATTCGATGCCATTGACGGTCGCGGTGCCCACGCCATGCACATGGTCCGGAGCCACCGCATCCGTCGCCGCCTCACCGGTTTCGGTATCGAGCGGGCCGGTGTATTTGTAAAACTCGTAACGGCGCGTCACCACTTCATTCCCGCCTGGCAAATCTTCCGGGGCCGCTGCCAGCTTGCCTTTTTTACCGCCATCGGCGGCGTTGAATTCGGTCTGGAGCAGTTCCCACTCCGCCTCCACTTCATCGGGCTCGCCATTTTTCCAGTTCTTTTCGTCAGCGTGATCCGGGTCATCGGACACCAGATCGCGCAGCTTCACCTCGCCTTTGTTGTGGGAGGTGGTGCGGATTTCCTTGACCCAAAGGGCATCGCCGAATTCCTTGACGTGCACCGGCTCCGGCGGGGGCTTGATTTCTGCCAGCACCTGCGCCGGAGCCTGTCCGATGGGTGGATAATAATTGAACACCGGCGTGGATACGTCCACCTTTGGGCCCCGGATCAGGTTCCCGGCCCCGTCGTCCAACAGCCAAAAATATTGCACCTGGCCCACCGCTGCGGAATAGCCCGCACCAAAGTGTTCCCCGCCGAAATTGATGGAGGGATTGGTGAACATGTGGCCATTTGTCGGGCTGATCGGGCCGGAAGGGATCGCGGTGTAAGCGGCCCAGGAACCATCGGGATTTTTGCCGCTTTCCCAACGGATGCAGACCTTGGGATGCAGCGGGTCCTGCAGGTGTTCCGTCAGTTTCGGCACGCCGTAGTGATTCCAGCTGAAAGTGTAAGTGATATCACGGCTATGGCAGTCTTCGATCTCGATTTCGAAGCCGTGGCACCCGGAGCCCGTGTCGTTCACGGTATCGAAGTTATTGATGCTGCCGTAGGCGATACTGGCCCTGGCCGAAGGTGCCGCGAGGGCGAGCGCCAGGCCGGCCAGGGCAGAGCGCAGGGGAAGGAGGGAGGTTTTCATAAGCGTGTGGGACACTCTTATCCTGCCGCAGCACTTCCGGCAAACCATGCGTAGTAACAGAACGTAAGGAAACCACCGGCCGCCTTTCCCCGGCCCGGATAACAGCATGCACGCCCCGGCGGCAGACTGCGCTCTGGCTCTTGCTTCCGGCAAGGCATGGGGTGAAAATGAACCTCCTTTCCCTTCATGCCCGACTCCGCCCTCTCTCTCCTGCCCGATCCCGGGAATCCGCCTGGAACCGTGCCTGCCAAGACGGCAGGACCGGCGGCAGACTGGGGTTCTCTCTGGCGGCTGATCGTGGTGCAGACGCAGAATGCCTTCAATGACAAGGTGGCGCAGTTCACCCTGCTGGGGATGGCGAAAGTCTTTTTGGACAAAGCCACCAGCGGGCGCTATGCGCATATCGTCTCCGTGCTGCTGGTCGTGCCCCTGCTGTTTTTCGCCCCCGTGGCGGGATGGCTTTCAGACCGTTTCCGGAAAAGCCAGGTGGTGCGCTGGTCCAGCGTGGCGCAGTTGGTGCTTTTGCTGCTGATTGCCGGGGCCTTCGCCCTGGATTGGTTTTGGACCGCCACGGCGCTGTTTTTCCTCCTCGCGCTGCAGGCGGCGGTGCTTCAGCCTGCCAAGGGTGGCGTGGTGAAGGAATATGTGGGGGAGCGTTATATCGGAATAGCGTCCGGCTGGGTGCAAATGTCAGCCATTATGGCATTTGTCAGTGGCCAATGGGTCGGCGGCAAAATTTTTGAGCATTTCTACGAAACCGGCCATCCTCCCGATGGAGGCATGGCGGCATGCTGGACGATCCTCCTGATGGCCGCCGGATCGGTGCTGATGGTGATCCTTTCCTGGCAGATGCAGGAGACGAACTCCCATACGGATGAGCCCTTCCGCCGGGGCATGATGACGGAGCATTTCCATCACCTGGGGGAATTGCTGCGGGTGAAGAAACTGCGGCTCACCGCGCTCGGCGTATCCTACTTCTGGTTTTCCTCGGTGATGCTCACCCTGATGCTGATCCAACTGGCCACGCAGATCGAACCGAATGAAGCCTCGCAGGCGGAACGCAGCGGGATGCTTTTTGCCTTTGTGGGGGCTGGCGTGGCAGCAGGCTGCCTCCTCACTGCTTGGCTCTCGGCGGAAAAGATCGAACTGGGCCTGGTGCCGCTGGGTGGGCTGGGCATGGCCGTGGGCGCGGTGGCCACCCTGGCGGTGGATCCGGCCGGCATGGTGTTCCGGGGGCTGATGTTTTGGGTCGGAGCAGCGAGTGCGGCTTTCCTGGTCCCGCTGAATGCCTACCTGCAGGACCTGCTGGAACCCCGGGTGCGGGGACGGATGTTATCCGCCGCCGGCCTGCTGGACGCCATGGCCATGATGGTCGCCATCGTGCTTCAGCTGCTCTGGATGAAGCTGGGCATCTCCGTTCTCTGGCAATTCGCCATTCTGGGCGTGCTTTGCCTGGCGACATCCGTGTATGTGTTGAAAATCATCCCCCAGAATTTCCTGCGCTTCACCGTGCTGGGGCTGATCCGGGTGATCTACCGCACCCGCAGCCGGCACGCCAGCCGGGTGCCGGAGACGGGCGGAGCCCTGCTGATCTCGAATCATGTGAGCTATGTGGATGCGCTGGTGCTCTCCGCCACCTGCGAACGGGAGGTGGTGTTCACGGTATATGACGGCTTTTTCAACAACCCCTTTCTTAGCCGCTTCTTGCATTTGTTCGGCGTGGTGCCGATCTCGGAAAAGCGGGCCAAGGACGCCATCGTGACCATGGCTGAAGCCATTAAAAAAGGGCATCTCGTCTGCATTTTCCCGGAAGGCCAGATCACGCGGACTGGTTTCATGAATGAAGTCAGGAAAGGTTTTGAACTGATCGCCCGCCGTGCTGGAGCCCCGGTGGTGCCAGTGTATATGGATGCGTTATGGGGATCCATTTTTTCCTTTGAAGGCGGGCGCTTTTTCTCGAAGTGGCCGCAACGCTTTCCCGTGCACCTGACTGCAATCTGGGGCGAGCCGATCCCGCCGGATCAGGTCAGCGCGGAAGCTGCCCGGGCGGCCTTCCGCCAGTTGGCCCATGAAGGCCTCCTCGCGCGCCCGGAGGTGAACCGCACCCTGCGCCTCGCGGTGGCAGAGGGACTTTCCCACCGGCCCTGGCTGGCCTCCCTGGCCGATGCAGAGGGAGCCCAGGACCCGGGCCGGCGTCTCAGCCGCGGCACCCTGTTTGCCCAGGCCATGCATCTGGCCCGGCGCTGGGAGCCCTTCACGCTCGGCCGGGTGCTGGTGGTGCTCCCGGACGGAGCTGCGGCCGTCATTGTCGTGCTGGCCCTGAAATTGGCAGGAAAAGTGCCCGTGCTGCTGCCCCCTCCGCTCCTGAATACACCAGGCCTGGCGGCTTTTCTGGTGAAGGAAAATATTGTCAGCGCCGTGTCCCAGGCTTTCCTGCGGGCGGGGTATCCTGACGCTCCCTGGCCGGATCATTTCCTCGACCTGCAGGCCGAGATGGAGGAACTGGATGACCTGCAAATGCTGGGTGATTTTGCCTTCGCCGGCCTGGCTACGGAAACCCTGCGCCGCCTCCGGGTGGATTGGCAGGACGGGCAGGATGGCTGCGGTTGGATCTCAGCGGCTGCCGATGGTGCCCCCCATCTGACCCTGCTGCCGGACCGCACCCTGCTGGTCCAGGTGGAAATGCTGCGGGGCGCGGATCTGCTGCGCCAGACCGACCGGGTGCTGAGCAGCATACCTTTGGGAGGAGTGGGTGGCCAGGCCTTGTTATGGTCCTGCCTGATCCGGGGCATTCCCCTCGTCCTGGCTCCCGAACAGGTGGACTCCGCCACCGGATCCGCCTGGCGCGCGGAATACGGGCCCACGCTCGCCGCCGGCAGCTCCATGCTGGCCGCCGCCCTCAGCGTGCCCGGCCCTCCACTCCGGCTTTTCCTCGACTGGAGCGCCGATGGCGAACCCATGGATCCCACGGCAGCCGCCGCCCTGACCACCGCTACCGGAGCCATCGTTTGCCAGGGATTGGCCAACGAATCCTCCGGCACCATGGCTGCCGTGAGCCTCCCGGATCCTCCCCTCTTCACCCGCACCGCCGAGCCCCAAACCGGAAGCCGCCCGGGCAGCCCAGGCCGGATTTTACCCGGAATGCTCAACAGCGAACTACCGCAGGGCTGGGAAATTGATGAAGCCGGCTTTCTGCGCCGGGTTCTGTGAGGGATCTTCCTGGGCGGAACCACTTCCTGACACTGACACCGGGGACAAGGCTGGAATCCACCCCTCCCGCGCTGAGCGCCGCGCCTGCCATGCTGCGGTGTGAAAAAACTGGGGAAATCCCATCACAATACCCAGCACCAGGCCGCCCGCCCGTTTGATGAAGGGGTTGATCGTCAGGCTCTGACTGAGATAGGCCAGCAGCGCGATGAAGGGCAGAAACGCCAACTCCAGCGGCCACGCCCTCACCTGGACCAGACCCCGGGCTGAGCGGAACGCCACCACCACGGCTGCCGCAAATATCTCAGGATAAACGATGCCGCCGAGGACCCCTCCGGAAAAGACCGCATACGTCCAGATGGAGTGACCAGGAAAGCGCACATCCGCCGTATCCGCCCGGAACTGGTCCTCATGGCCATAGGTATACTCCACCAGCTCCACCGCATAGCTCTCGTCCCAGGAATAACGCGCTCCGAGTCCCTTGCCATAAATCCAGCTGAGCGGTTCCTTGTTCAACAAATCGTAAAAGGCCTTGGTCTCGGCATAGCGCGTCAGGGCACTGGGATCCGCCGAGGATTGCTCTGCCCCAGCGGTGTGGAACAGGCGCTCCACCCACGGTCGGCCACCAAGGGAAAGGCCAGCACCCTCAGCACACCGGCTGCAGCCATGGCAAGCAGGCATTTGATGTGGAAAAAGGCGCGCTCCAGCACGCGGAGGCGCCGCGCCTGCCAGATCGAAAGCATGGCCCCCACCCCCGCCGCCCCCAGGATAAACACCGCTGAGCGGGTCACGCTGAGCGCATAGGACGCCGTGCCCACCGCACCCACGCCATCGGCAGCCAGGGCACCCGCCGGCTCAGCGCCAATCCGCTGAAGAAAAAGGCCATCAGAAAGGGCAGACAGGGACTGAGCAGTTCCAGCCGCACGGTTTCGATAGGGATCCTGGCAATCAGCAGGGCGTAGACGATTTTCCACACCACATTAATCAGGCTGGCGATCAGCATGGGCCAAAGCACATGCCGCCAGCCCAGCCCGGAAGCCGCCGCGATCTGCGTCACACACAGACGCATGAACAGCAAAAAGGGCGGGATCGTATTTTTGAAAAACCAGATGAATTCCACCCCGTTCACCCAGGCCACCGGCGGAGTCGATAAAAGAAAGAGACCCCAGCCCACCATCAGCCACCCCACCGGCAAGGCAAACAACCGGCGGTAACCCATCGCGATGGTGCCCAGCGCACTGGCCACCGTGACCGCGAAAAAAACAAACTGCACTGCGGTGCCGCCGGATTGATCCTCCTCCCGGTAATCAAAGGACCAGGATAATTCTACTTTGTTAAGTTGGGGAATCAGCGGGCTGGAAGCCCGCTGGCCGCGCAGGCTGGAAGCCTGCGCCACGGGGAACTTAACAAAGTAGAAACAAACGGTAAACCCAAATGCAAATCAGCAGCGCCCTGCGGTAGTTCATCGCCCGACTGGCTGGAAGATCCGCCAGTCGCGGGCGGCGGATCCTGTTTTAAACCAGAAAAACCAGCACCCAACTGCAGCACCTACCCCTGCATCCCCCTTCACCCAGCAAACCCAGGAGAGACAAGGAAGCGGAATGGAAGATTCATAAGGCACTTGGATTGTAGATGTTTCTGATAATTCTTGTAATTTAGTATTCTCTTAGGCAAGACACCTTTTTAGTTAGAAACCCATTTCAAGAAAAAGGGCTGATCAAGCACCTGCCCCGGAGCAAACGGAATTGCCATTTTCGTCTGGGACGATCAACGCCACCCGATTTTCCAACATCGGTCCTCGGCATCCAAATCGCCAGGCAAGGGACGCGCCGTTGGCGCTCACGGGTTGGCTGTAACGTTTTCCTGGGGTTGAAACCCCAGGCTGTCATGCGACGCGCCGATGGCGCTGACGTGGACTCCGACTCCGACTCCGACTCCGACTCTGGTCTCTGATCTCTGGTCTCCGAACTCCAACCTCCTCAATCCCACACCTACGCCTCTTCCCACGATACCCCATACCGCTCCAACAAATCCCTGAATTCATCCTGGAAGGTTCGCCGGTGGTGGTGGGCTTCCTGATTTTCGATATACCGCTCCAACGCTGCCAATTGCGATTTCCCCCCCTGAAAAAATCCCATACACCCGTGCGGCGACCCGGCCACCCTTGATCCTTACCTCCAGGCCTCATGAACCAACACGAAAAACTCAACTACGTCGATTATTTCTCCCGCGACCTTGCCCTGACCAAAGCGTTCTTCGCCAAGGCATTCGGCTGGAACTTCACCGACTATGGCCCGGTATACGCCGCCTTCTCCAACGAAGGACTCGATGGCGGCTTTTTCCTCTCTGACAAAGCCTCCACCGCCGCTTTGGGCGCTGCCCTGGTGATTTTCTACAGCAACCGCCTGGAAGCAACTCTCGACAAAGTGGAACAGGCTGGCGGCATCATCAGCACGCCCACGTTTTCCTTCCCCGGAGGCCGCCGCTTCCACTTCGCCGAGCCCTCAGGGAATGAATTAGCGGTGTGGTCGGATCAGTAACCCAGCCACCCGGCATCTGCCATACTGGACCAGGCACGTGACCCGCCGCTTTACCCCGATCCAACCGCAGCGGCGATGGGGTCAGCCCATCCTGCCTGATGGCCTGATGGGACACCGCACGAAGGTCATGAATCCGCTGAGGGTGGATGGTGGAATCACTCGGCTGGTTTCAACTGCCACTTTTCGCCGAAGAAGTCTGCGGCGGCGATGCCGCCCGGGGTGCGGGCGTTGGGGGCCTGGTTGAGATCGATCACGGCCCAGTCGGGGAGCTTGGGGGTTTGCCGGGCGTTGTTCAGGTAGTCGTAATCGCGGAAGGTGAAGCTGCTGTTGAGCACCAGATAGCGCTCCGGGTTCAGCGGGTTCGGGTAGATGCAAATCAGGGCGTGATCGGCGGCAGGGAAGGTTTTTGTCCCGGCTTTGATTTCACTGCCGGTCCAAGCAATGGGGAGTTGCCCGGCCGTTTTGGCGATGAGGGAATTCGACGAGGGATCGCCCCAGAGGATGAGGTTGGCGGATTGGATATCGTCTTCCGTAATGGCGGTGTCGTCCTTCACCCGGGCGTCCCCCCGGAAGTGCCGCCGCCACTGCTCAATGGCGCGCTCCATTTCCGCTTTGACCCAGAGGCCGGCTTTCTCGTTGGCGGCTTTTCCGGTAGGACGGACGAAGATGAAGGAGTCCATGAAGGCATCGTCAATGGGGCCTTGGAGACCATGTTTTTTGCGGAGGCCTGCTGCTTTGTTTTGGTCGAAGACCCAAATTCCACCCGGATTTTTGGCGAAGGTGAAAGCCAAAGAGCGGTCTGAAGGGCGGGAAACTTCTCCTTCATAGCCAGGTTTTTCACCCGACTGAACAGAAAACGGATCCTCTTTGATCATCACGCCAAATAAACTACCAACAGTTTCAGGGAGTGAGCCCGGCGGAAAAAGGACGGAAAAGCTGGTCACATTTTTCAGACCAATATGAAACGCTCCATTTTCGAAACTTCCTACGGCTATTGAGGGTTCCCAATGCTTTTCCATCGCGTCAATTTGCAGCCACGCCATTTTGTTATATTTCAAACTGAAAGTTTCCAGACGAACATCCAGCGGGAACCGGCGTCCAAGGCGAGCGAGCTGATCCACGGTTTCTACAACAGTCTGTTTGGCACTTGGCTCATATTTGTGACCCGTTCCAGGCCCTATAATATGTCGGAGCATCAATCCTGTTTCGTTGAATCCTATCGCCTTGGCCATCAGATCCGCTGCCTGCTTCTGCTTATCGATCTCCCCGCTGTAGGCCACGGTGGGGCAGTTGAAGAGATTCCCGGCCACGGTGGTGGAGTCATAGAGGTTCCACAGTTTCCGCTCCCACGGCTGGGGCTGGAGTTTTTCGCCCTGGAAGAAGTTGAGGAATTGCTCGGTCTCGCTGAAGCCGGCACCGGGGTTGGCGGCGCACCATTGCCAGGCGTGGTGGGTGGCGATATGCCAGCAGGCGGCTCCGCCGAGGGAGAAGCCGCGGACGATGATGCGGTCTTCATCGATCCGGTAGTCGCGCTTCACGGTGTCCAGGGCCTCGAAGAAATCCGTCTCGCCGGCGAAGCGGGAGCCATTGCAATAACGGCCGTAGGGATGGAGCACGAGGGTGTCCTGCGGGGTGAATTCGCCCGGGCTGGTCTGGCGTTGGTGGATGAAGTCCAGCTCCGTCATCGTCTCCCCCCGCCCGTGGAACCAGCAGTCCAGCCGCCAGCGCCAGGGCAGGTTTTTCTGGAAGGACTCCGGCACCACCATGCCAAAGGGCTGGATGGAGCCATCGATTTTGGATTGATAGCCGCGGGGCACCAGTCCTCTCAGTTCCAGCCAGGGCGTCCTGCCGGCAGCGAGGGCTGCCAGGCGGAGCTGGCCTTCCTTCAATTGATCAATGGCCCATTCCGGCTGTTTGAGGTCGAAGAATTCATCATAGCGCAGCGCCCAGTCGACCGCCTTGTGGAAGATCTGGACATCGGGCAGGTAGCGGAGGCGTTCCGGCTGGCTGGCACTCTGGGCGCGGAAGGCTTCGATGGCGGCCCCCAGCTTTTGGGTTTCTGCGGTGAGGGCGGCCCGGGCTTCGTCCGGGATGGGAATGCCAGCCGGGGGCATCCGGCGGACGTTTTCTGACTGGTTATCCGCCGCGCCATCGGCAAAGGCAGAGGAGCAGGTCGTCAGCAGAAGGAGGCAGAGCAGGCGTTTCATGGAGCCGCAGGCTGACAGCTGCGTCCGGTGCCGTCAAGCCTGCCGGGCGGGCCCCGCCAAATCAGGCAGCGGGCTTCCCGGGGAGCAGACCGCCGAGGATTTTACTGATGTCCATGCCTTGGAATTTTTCGCTGAGTTCCCTGGCTTTGGCGGTGATCCCGGTGCTGTATTCCGTGCCTTTGGTTTTGGCGGTTTCCACGAGTTTGGCGAATTCCTCCTTGAGCATGGCCAGCTCCATTTTCCGGCCGGAGGCGTAGTAGCGGTCTGCCACGGCTCCCAGGGCATAGGTGGTGGCAAACGTCAGGGTGCCACCCGCCACGCCGCCGGTGAGACCGCCGACGTTTTCGCCGGTTTTGCCCGCCAGACCACCCAGCACCCCTGACAAAAGCTTGCGCAGGCCGCCTTCCAGCACCTGGGCGACAGCTCCGATGCCCAGCGCCGCGCCAAAATCCTTCACGGCGCGGCGGTCCAGCTCAATGCCGTGACGCTTGCCAATGTCATAGACCATTTTCATCTGGGCAGGCACGATGGCGAGGGAGCCGGCCGTCTGCGGCAGCAATTCCAGGGCGGCGGTCAGGATCGCGTAGTTGAGCAGGATGGGCTCGAGGTCGCTGCCAGGGTCTGCCGGAACCAGAGGAACCAAGGGCGCGGGGGCTTCGGCATTCTCCACTGCGGCGGCTTCTTCGGCGGGGAGGATCGCCAGGGCCGCGGTCAGATCCTTGAGAAAAGCCTGTTCCGCAGGGATGGCCGGGCCGCTGGCTTCGCACACGCAGCGGGCGATTTCATAAGCCAGGCTCTTCGCCTCACCGGAAGTCAGCGCCGCGCTGGCGCTGGCCAGGGTGGTTTCCTTGCCCAGCACTTTTTGGTAGGCGGAGGCGAGATCCACGGCGTCCATCTGGAATCCTTCGGCAACGCGGCGGATCGCGGCGTGTTCGGATTCATCCTTGGACAGGTCAGCAAAAGCCGCCAGCAGGGCGACGGAGAGGATAGCTTCTTTTTCCTGGGAGGTCATGGCGGCGGGGAGGGCTGGGGTGTGGCCGGGCCAATGGAGGAGGCAAACGGCAAAAGGACTTTATACCGGCAATGCCCGTCCCGACCAAGCTAATTTTTTGTCACCTGAAAAGCGGCGGACGGCCCGGTCCACCAGGCCGGGCAAGGTGGAAACGGCCGCTAGCCGCGCCGGACGACGGCTTCGATTTGTCCGTGTGGCTCATCCGTGGGCAGGAAGATATCGCCTTCGTAGGGACGGCCAAAACGGGTCAGGTCGAGAGGGAGGTAGTGTTTATTGGGCAGCTTCATGGCGATACTGGCCAGGCCCGGAACGGCTTCGAGGGCGGCTTCCCCCATTTGGAAAAGGGTGCGCTGGACGCTGGGGCTCCAGGTGGTGGCGTAGATGCGGTAGATGGCTTCGAGGACGAGGGCGTTGGCGGCGGGGCCGGCGGTTTCCGGGAGGGTGTGGGTCCAGCGGGCATCGATGCTGGTGGCCATGATGCGGTCCTCCGTCTCCGGCAGGGTGGTGAAGTCACATTGCGGATAACCGGCGAATCCGGATTCCGTGGTTTTCATGACCAGCAGGCCGGTGATGCCGGAACTGATGGATACAGCATCGCGGGTGCGCTGCACGGAAACGGTAGGGGTGCCCTGGCCGCGCTCCACAAAACTGTGGGCGTGGGGCTGGCCGCCGATTTCCATGCGTTGCCAGACGCGCTCGGAGATATCGACATCGGTGCCGGTGACATGGGCGTATTTGACGAGGAAATGATCCGCCAGTTGCAGGGCAAAGGCCTCGCTGTCCTCGCTCAGGAGATCCCGGGCCAGAATGTGGATGGTGTTTTTGACGGTGTCCGTGGGCACCACCGGGGAATTGTCAGGTCCGAGATGGGGGGCGGCAAAATCGCCATGGAGGAGGCAACTGACGGTGAGTTCCTTGACCGCATGACGGTCGGGAGAGCGGAAGACTTTGAGGACTCTGACGCGTTGTTTGCCATAGCGGTTCTCGGCGAGGATCATACGTTTTAGGGGATGCGGGTGTGGAAGGACGATGGCACACTTTCAGCAATAGTCGCGCCGCATATGAAACGATCCCTTGCTGAACTCAACGCCCTGACGGCGGAGGCTTTCACGGCTTATCTCGGGGGAATTTACGAGCATTCCCCGTGGATTCCGGAAGCGGCGGCGGCCCTGCGGCCTTTTCCAGAACGCGCTACGCTGAAGGCGGCCATGGCGGCCATTGTGCAAAAAGCCCCGGAAGAGGCGCAGCTCGCCCTGATCCGCGCCCATCCGGACCTGGCCGGAAAGCTGGCGCGGCTGGGGCAGTTGACCCCGGAATCCGCCCGCGAGCAGGCGGCCGCCGGCCTGAATGCGATGGATGCGGCGGAGATCGCCGTGATGACCGCCGCCAACGAAGCCTACCGGAAAAAATTCGGGTTTCCCTTCATCATTTGCGCCCGCCGCCATGCCAAGGACTCGATCCTGGCGGCGATCCACCAGCGCCTCCAGCATGACGCCAGCACGGAGCGTGCAGCGGCGCTGGAGGAGATCCATCACATTGCCGGACTCAGACTTGATGATTTGCTATGCCAGGAAAACTAACCACCCATGTGCTCGACACCGCCCAGGGCCGCCCGGCGGCGGGGATGACCATTGAACTGATCCAAATGCCGGCGGGCACCCTGCTGGCGCGGATCCTCACCAATGCGGATGGACGCGCGGATGCGCCTTTGCTATCCGGGGCAGCCATGGCGGCGGGGACCTATGAACTGAGATTCCATGTGGCGGACTATTTCCGGGCACAGGGCGTGGCTTTGCCGGAGCCGCCTTTTCTGGACATTGTGCCGCTGCAGTTTGGTATCGCGGAGGTGGAGGGCAACTATCATGTGCCGCTCCTAGTGTCCCCCTGGTCCTACTCCACCTACCGCGGCTCATGAGGACACCCAGACTTGATATAAAGAAACTGGGGCAGCAGGTGGCGGAGCGTCTGGAGGAGTTGGGCCTGGTGTCGGATGAGCCTGGGCGGCTGGTCCGCACCTTTCTCTCCCCGGCCTCCGCCCGGGCGAATGCCCTGGTGGGCGGATGGATGCGGGAAGCCGGCCTGACGGTGAGGGAGGATAATTTTGGCAACCTGACCGGGACCCGGCAGGGACCGTCCGGAGCCCGGAAACTGGTGATCGGCTCGCACCTGGACACGGTGGTGGATGCCGGGAAATTCGACGGGCCGGCGGGAGTGCTGCTGGGCATTGCGGCAGCGGCGGCCTGCCCTGACCTGCCCTTCACCCTGGAAGTGGTGGGGTTTTCGGACGAGGAAGGCGTGCGCTTCCAGAGCACCTACCTGGGGAGCCGCGCTTATGTGGGGAAAATTTCCCCGGAGGAACTGGCCCTGCGCGATGCGGCGGGGATTTCCGTGGGGGAATTGACTGCGGCGCGCCTGGAGGCGGGTTTCCCGGAAGCGGGGGCGGACCTGGCAAACCTGATGGGTTATCTGGAAATCCATATTGAGCAGGGGCCGGTGCTGGAGGAGGCGGGCCTGGCGTTGGGGGTGGTGCCGGGCATTGCCGGGCAGACGCGGATTTTGGCAGGATTCACCGGCCAGGCCGGGCATGCCGGGACGACCCCGATGCCCCTGCGCCGTGATGCTCTGGCTGCCGCCGCGCGGCTGGTGCTGGAGGCGGAATCCCACGCGCAGCTTCATCCGCTGCTCCTGGCCACGGTGGGAAAAATGGAGGTGTTGCCAGGCGCGGGAAATGTGATTCCGGGGCAGGTGATCTTCACCCTGGATGTCCGCAGCCCTGACAACACCGCCCGGGAAGCCGCGCTGGAGCACCTGGAGCAATTTGGCAAGGCAGAAGCCGCCGCGCGCCGCCTCACCTGGCACTGGCAGGTCAAACAAAGCAACCCGGCGGTGCCCTGCGACACCGGCCTGAGCGCCCGTTTGACCGAAGCCGTAGCCGCCGGCCAACCGGTAGCACCCCGGATTTTCAGCGGTGCCGGACATGATGCGGCGGTGCTGGCCGGCGTAGGTCCGGCCGCCATGCTTTTTGTCAGGTGCCGCGCCGGGCTGAGCCATCACCCGGATGAATACGCCAGCCCGGAGGACCTCATCGCTGCCCTGGAAGCCGTGGTGCGCTTTGTGCTTTCCCTTGCCGCTTCCCCCTATGTTTGACCTCATCATCCACGCAGCAGAAACCCCGGCGGGGCGGTTTGATATCGGAATCACGGAGGGAGTGATCACGGCCCTCGCCCCGGCGCTGACGGATCCTGCCAAAACCACCCTGGATGCCACAGGCCTGCTGGTCTGGCCAGGGATCATGGATGCCCACGTGCATTTCAATGAACCCGGCCGGGCGGACTGGGAGGGCCTGGCCACGGGCTCCCGCGCCCTCTCGGCGGGCGGAGGCACCGCGTTTTTTGATATGCCGCTGAATTCCAATCCCCCCACCGCCAACCTGGCGGCATTGGAGGAAAAACGGCGCTGCGCCGAAGCGGAGTCCGTGCTGGATTTTGGGTTATGGGGCGCCCTGATCCCGGGCAATGAAGATGATATGGAACCCCTCGCCGCCGCCGGAGTGATCGGGTTCAAGGCCTTCATGTCTGATAGTGGCATGGCGGAATTTCCCAATGCCAACGCGGCCGTGCTCCGCGCCGGGATGAAGCGCGCGGCTGCGTGTGGCCGGCTGGTGGCGCTGCATGCGGAGGACCAAAACCTGACGCGCCGCCTTTCCGCTGAAGCTCAGGCCGCCGGCCGCACCGGGATTCAGGACTATCTGGATTCCCGGCCGGTGCAGGCTGAGCTGCTGGCGATCAATCTGGCGGTGGAGCTGGCCGGCGAAACCGGCTGTGCCCTGCACATCGTGCATGTCAGTTCCCCGGAAGGCCTGGCCCGCCTCGCCGCTGCCCGCGCCCAGGGCGTGGATGTGAGCGCCGAGACCTGCCCGCACTATCTCCTGCTCAACGACACCGACGTCCACCGGACGGGCGCCCTGGCCAAATGTGCTCCTCCCCTGCGCGATGAAGCCCGGCGGCTGGAGCTTTGGCGGCATCTGGCTGCGGGCGCGGTGCAAACCATTGGCTCGGATCACTCGCCTGCTCCGGCCAGTCTGAAGGAATCCATCGATTTTTTCAAAGTCTGGGGTGGAATCGGCGGATGCCAGCATGGCTTTCCCCTGACCATTGCCGCCGCGCTGCTGGATCATGGCCTCAGTGCGGCCACCCTGTCACCTTTGCTCAGCGGCCATGTCGCCGAGCGCTCCGGCCTGGCCCGGAAAGGGAAAATTGAGGTGGACTACGATGCTGATTTGATTTTTCTGGATCTGAACGTAGCCGACCAGATCAATGCCCAGGATCTGCTGACCAAACATCCGCTCAGCGCCTACACCGGGCTGGTCAACCGCTGCCGGGTGACCCGCACCCTCCTGCGGGGGCAAACCATTTGGCCCGGAAACCCGGAAACCTCCCACCTGCGGGGGCGGTGGTTGAAATTATAGGTGAATTGGCGGCTTCTTGCCCTGCAGCGCCAAGGTCCCAGGCTTGGTAGCAGGCCACAGGACACCAATAGCACACCAGACGCTTCCCCGATACCAGATTTACAAGCTCAGCCGAGCGGGGTTGAAGGCGGAAAATCGGTGCTGAGCAAGTGCGGGTTAAGTGTGCAAACTCAAAAAGTGTAGAGCTACCTCGCGTGTTGCTTCGTCAACTTTGTCGCTTTCGGAAGCCGATTTCAACGCTCCAACGAATTTAGCGCGTTCTTCTTTGTTCTTGGTTCCGTTGATGATGCGGTTGAGCATCCAGACCGTGTGCCTTGTTGGTTGGCGGCCAATTGAATCAAGAAGTAGTGTCTCGTAGCCTCAGACATCCTGACCTGCGGGGAAAGTGGATGGCCTCAGGGTGGTGAATTTCATCACCATGGTGGTCCCGGGGTAGGGCGTTTCGGTGGCGTTTAGTTCTTCCAGTAATTGGCTGACCACCC
>Ga0114967_10000644_pt1 | contig 30060 bp, 27 predicted proteins | sample M_130628_MF_Meta_FD_92639 | JGI IMG/M metagenome (GOLD analysis project Ga0114967, IMG submission 92639) | Freshwater microbial communities from Lake Montjoie, Canada to study carbon cycling - M_130628_MF_MetaG | ecosystem: Environmental > Aquatic > Freshwater > Lake | place: Lake Montjoie...
ATCTCGGTCTTGAGGCTCTTCCCCTCGTCGACCGTGATCACGCCGTCCTTGCCGACCTTGTCCATCGCCTCGGCGAGTTGCAGGCCGATTTCCATGTCGTTGTTGGCGGCAATGGCAGCGACCTGGGCCATCTCCTTCTTCCCCTTCACCGGGATCGACATCTCCTTGAGCTTCGCGGAGATTTCCTCCACGGCCTTCTCGATGCCGGCCTTCAGCTGGACCGGATTGACCCCCGACACGACGGCCCGGAGGCCCTCGTTGAAGACGGCCTCGGCAAGGACGGTGGCGGTCGTCGTGCCGTCACCGGCAACGTCGCTGGTCTTGCTGGCGACCTCGCGGACCATCCGCGCGCCCATGTTCTCGTAGACATCCTCGAGGTCGATTTCCTTGGCGACGGTGACGCCGTCCTTGGTGACGGTCGGGGAGCCGAAGCTCTTCTGGAGGATGACGTTGCGCCCCTTCGGGCCGAGCGTCACCTTGACCGCGCGGGCGAGTTTGGCGACACCGCGCCGCATCGCCTCACGGGCTTCCTGATCGAAGGCCATCATCTTTGCCATGGGTCCACTGCTCCTGTCGATGGGTTGGGTTCGGAAGGTTTGGGTTGGATGGTTTTTTGGGCCCGAGCCAGACGGATTCCCCCGCCAGTCGGGGTCGACCGTCAGGCACGAGCGTCAGGGGAGAACGGCGAGGATGTCGTCTTCGCGCATCAGCAACAGCTCGTCGTCGCCCACCTTGAACGGCTCGCCGGCATAGCTCGTGAACACGACCCGGTCGCCCGGCTTCACCTGGAGCGGCTGGCGCGTCCCCTTGTCGGTCAGCTTTCCCTCGCCGACGCTGACGACCACGCCGCGGGCCGGCTTGTCCTTGGCAGAATCGGGCAGAAGGATGCCGCCGGCAGTCTTTTGGCCACTCTCCTCGCGCTCCACGACCACGCGGTCGCCGAGGGGGATCAGATGCGGCTTCTTCTTGGCAGACTTCGTCGCGCTGGCGGACATCGTCGGAAACCTCGTGGGTGAGAGGGAATCGGAAAGAGCGGATGACGGTCGGTGGGGCCCCCCCGGGGCTCACCACCGCTGGCTAGAAACACCCGTTGGCAGGCTGTGAAAACACGACCGGACCGACCGCACGAAGCGGTCGCGAGTGCCTAGCAATCGAGAAAAAAGGCGGATTTTGAGGTGGAAATGGGTCATGGATGACTGTTTCCACGGACAGTGAGTGCGGCCGCGGCCGGGAACACCCCGCGAGGGGGCTTCCAGGCTCGAGGACCGGTCGGGACTGCCGACCGGGACATCCGTGAACCCCGCCTTCCTTCCTGCAAGCAATCGGCGCGCCAAACGGCTTCAGGGCTGGTGGAGAGGTTTTAAACCCTTGTTTGCGGCCCTTTCAGACCGATCCAGCGGGGCGATCCTTCGCGTCCGACTGCTGCCAGTTTGGCAGTGAATTGCATCGGGACGGTCATCCCCTCCGCTGGCAACGGCCGGTTTCGCCACGCATCGTCCCGTTGCGGGGGGCGATGGCAAACCGACTGCCGAAAGGCTAGGCTCTGCCGACAGGATTTCGACGTCCGGGGGTGCCCGGTCGGGGTCTCCTGGCAGGGTCCTGGGGACCTGGATCTTGGGCCTTACCGAGGGTTTCGTCTGCATGCCGACGCATCAAAGGATCGACGTGTCGAAGGTCGGCGACGTGACCGTCGTCCGGTTCAACGACCGCAAGATCCTCGACGAGGCCAAGATCATCCAATGCGGCGCGGAGCTTTTCGGCCTTGTCGAGCTCGACAACCGGAAGAGCATCCTGCTGAACTTCGAGGGCGTCGAGTTCCTCTCAAGCGCGGCGCTCGGCAAGCTGATCACGCTCGACCGGAAGGTGAAATCGCACAAGGGCCGGCTCAAGATGAGCAATATCCGCCGCGAGATCTATGATGTGTTCCAGGTCACAAAGCTGAACAAGGTCTTCGACATCCATGACGAGGAGGCGGAGGCGATCTCTGCCTTTTGAAGGGTTTTCGGCATTCTTCCCCCGGCGGGATCGAGTGGTTCTGGGCATGTGCCCGGCGGATTGGCATCCGGTTGGATCGATTAGATGGCACATGACCCCTCTGTCCGCGCCGCGAATCCCTCACCGGACGACATCGGTGCTTGGCGGCTCGCCGTCCACCTTCCCAGTGAGCGTGGGGCGAGCCGGATCGTGACCGAGGGGCTCCTCGAGCAACTCGGCATCCATGGCTGGGAATCGGCAGACGTCTTCAGCATCCATCTGGCCGCCGAGGAGGCGATCGTCAACGCGATCGTCCATGGCAACAAACTCGACCCGCACAAGCAGGTCTATGTCGAGTGCCTGGTGTCGCCGGAACTGGTCCGGGTGGAGATCACCGACGAGGGGGCCGGGTTTGATCCCGCCCAGGTTCCCGACTGCACGTCCGACGAGCGCCTCGAGGTTCCCAGTGGCCGGGGGGTGATGCTGATGCGGACGTTCATGACCCGCATCGAATACAACGAGAAGGGGAATCGGGTGTTGATGGAGAAGCGGAAGGGGTGAGCGAACCATCGCCCGGTCCCCGGATCGTCGCCGATCCCGCGCTCCCTTTCCCCCGTCTGCCAGCCTGTCCTGACGGGCTTTTTTCCCCTCGATTCATCGGGTATTCTTCAGGACTCCCGGTGAACCGTCACCGAGAGAGCCGTTTCGGCGGTTCGATCCATTCCCCGATAGCTCAACGGTAGAGCGGCCGGCTGTTAACCGGTAGGTTGTAGGTTCGAATCCTACTCGGGGAGCTACGCCACTCTCGCAAGAGGTGGCAGTCAGGGGCAGGAGGTTTTAAAAACCTTCTGCCTCTCGGCGTTTCTGGGGGTTGTGAGGCTGGGCGGTTTCTTCGCCTCCTCTGCGTGCCACCCCCTGCCGCGATCCGACACGCCACCTTTGACGCCACTTTTACGCCACCGCTCCAAAGCGAACACGTCCGGCGGCGAGAGGCGAAAGCGGATTCGAACTTCCGACGGAACCCGCCGATCGGCTAGCGTGCTGGTATGGGCAAAACGTCGCTCCAAACTGAACTCGGTAAGAAGCGGCCGTTTGAGTCGCCCGAGAAGGAAGCGATGCTCAACATCGCCCGCACTAGCGACCGCTTCCAGAACCACTTCGGCAAGCTCTTCCGCTCCTTCGGGCTGACCGGCTCGCAACACAACGTCCTGCGAATCCTCAGGGGCGAGGGTCGCCCCATGCAATGCCGCGAGATCACGAAACGGATGATCCAGGTCGTCCCCGCGATGACCGGCCTCCTCAACCGGCTCGAGAAGGATGGCTACGTCACCCGCAGTCGCTGTGAGAACGATGGCCGGGTCGTCTACGTCGATCTGACGCCGAAGGCGAAGACCGTGCTCGAGCGGATCGACGCTCCGCTCTCCGCTCTCTACCGGGAATGCCTCGGCCACTTGAGCAGGGCCGAACTGGAGCAGCTCTCCCGGCTCCTGGAGAAAGCACGCTCGAGCGTGCAGCCGTAGAGGCACTCTCGTCCACGAGTCGGACGGGGAGAGCGGTTCAATTCGTTCGAGTCGGCAGAGCCTCTAGGCCGATAGATGACATGTCAACTATATCGCCCGGCCCTGTCCGTGAAATGGAGACCACGATGGAACGAACGAATCAAACCGCCAGCGACAGGGCGGCGAAGATCGGGGCGATGCTCTTCGCCCTGTGGGGTGTCCTGCATTTGTGGGTGGGGTACGAGGGGGTCCATCAGTACCTCGACGGCGGTGCCCCTGGCTTGTGGAAGATGCTCACCGGAGGCCGAAACGCCCCGCACGACGCCTTCCAGCACGCCACCGATGCGATGACGGCGAACGTCCACGCCCATCTCATCCTCAATTTCTGCCTCGATGTCGCCGGGTACGGTGTCCTCGGATTCTTCGTGGCGTGGATGATCTGGAAGCGGGCCTCGTGGACCGGCTATCTGATCGGGCTGGTGGTCATCGGCATCGGGGATCTGGCGTTCCTGTTCGTGCAGGTGGTGCCGGGGATCATCGAACTCAATGCCGGGACGATCGGCGGGCCGGTGCTGTGGTTTCTGGCCGTGGCGATCACACCGTTCGGGTTGCCTTCGCTACGGCGGCGTCAGGAATGACCCTCGGTCGCTGTCCTTGATCGGCATCTGACTGACTCCTCGCCGGATATGCAGAGACGAGCCTCGGCGCATCCGCCCCCCGCTGGCGATGGACGGCCAGCAAGGGATCGCGGCAGGCAGACTCCAATTCACTTCGCGTTGTTCTCATCACGATCCGGCACAAGTGGTTCAAGTGCTGCCAGGAGGGCCGACGCCTTCGCTATCGCCTTGGCTGCACTCGCCCGTGACGCCTCAGCAACGCCGCCATAGTCGGCAGTCTCGCGGAGGTCGAGGAGATAGTCGTAGTCACGCCCGAGGTCCACGGCCAGAAGCCCCGCCTGAATGAGGTCCCGGTGGAGAGCGGCTCGAACCGCCGTGTGCTTCGTGAACGACAGCCCGCGATAAGCCAAGACGGCAGTCACCCCATGAAACGCAGCGTAGTAGGCACGGGATGCGGCTGAGTCTGGATCCATGTCCAGAATCGCAGCGGCCGAAGCCACAGCACGGGCCGCCTTCGCCCATTGGCTCCGTGCAAATTCGCTCATGCCGCCACACCCGTTCGGCGCACCTCACGGAGTAATGGGCTGTCGCCACGTTCATACTCAACAAGGCCCAGAGGCTTCACGCTCACGCGACGACCCAAGCGAAGTGCAACCGGATAAACAGCAGCTAGTCCACGTTCGAGTTCATCACCATAATCGGCGGACAAATGATCCAGCACCACCAGTAGGTCGATATCGCTTTCCGTTCCAGCCTCTCCTCGAGCCTCGGAACCGAACAGCACGACACCGTGCAACCGGTCGCCAAAAGCCCCGACAAGCCGTTCTCTGAGTTCATTCAATAGCGGTGAATCGATCATGGCGACTCCCTTGATCGTGATAGCACAACAGGAGCTCTATCCTAGCAACAGCCCCTTGCGGTTGCCTGACATGTCCTGCTGGCTCCCCGAAAGAGACGAATCAAGGCTGGCTACGGGGGAGGCCGTTGGTGGCGTATTCCAAACGGACTTTGGTGCTGGCTCCGTGCCGCCTCCTGCCACGCCACGCCGCCAAACCGGCACGCCACTTTTTACGCCACCTTCTGGAGAAAACCTGTTATCTAGGGGCAAAACAGCGGTTCGGAACCGTCCTACTCGGGGGGCTAAGTCACTCTCGCAAGAAGTGGCAGTCAGAGGCAGGAGGTTTAAAAATCTCCTGCCTCTCGGCGTTTCTGGGGGGCTCAAAAGGCCGGGGGGAGTCTCGGGCGGTTGCTGTCTGCGCCGCTTGGCCGCAGATTCCATCAGCCCTTTACCCCCGGAAAAGGTCGCGTAGGATGCTGATGAGTTCGCATCGCCTTGCGGGCTTGATGCTGACGAAGGCGATGGCTCACTGTTTCGATCCATGCCCTCACAATGCGGAGTTGTTCTTTCATGAAGTTTGCCAAACGTGTCAATGCGATGCTGGTGCTCGTGGGTCTCGGGTTCCTGGGGCTCGGGCTCTGTGCGACGACAGCGTCGGCAACCCCCGTCGCGTATGTCGCTGGCCCTGGCCCTACTGCCACCAATGGGAGTTCGTCGATCTCGTCCGGCACCACCTACACGACGAACCTCGGCTATGCCTTCAAGACCGGCGGATCCGGAACGTTCGATATCGACTGGATCAAGCTGGAGTTGACGAGCACCGCCGCGTCGGGATCAGGATCGTTCAAGATCTGGATCAATGGAACCGACAACGACACGCCCCTTTCGGCGGTCGCCAGCAGCACCGTCTACGCGGCCGACACGGTCAATTTCACGACGCCGGGAACGGCGGGCACGGCCTTCGACTTGGAGTTGTCCGCCGCTGACCTCCCGAACATCAGCACCTACTCACTCCTGTCAGACACCGCGTATTCCATCTTCGTCAATAGTTCCTCCGGGAGCGCCATCGCCCTTCGGCGGCAACAAGGTTTGGCGAGCGGAAACGATGCTATTGCTGCGTACGACGTGACCAACGGCTTCACGGTGCTCGATACCTTCAGAAACAATACGCCCAACTACCAACCCACTGCGGGTACCTCCTGGGCTGCCTTCGCGATCTCGTTTGGCACGACGTCGGCTCCCGTTCCCGAGATCGACCCCAGCGGCGTGGGGAGCGTCTTGGCGCTGGTCAGCGGTGCGCTTGGCTTGCTCGAGCGTCGTCGGCTGATGGCGAAGCGTGCCTGAGACGCGTAGGTCCACCGCGATTCCAACCCGAGGGGAGCAGGATTCATCGAGATCCTGCTCCCCTCGCTGCATTGAAGGGAGCCTCCGCACGACGAACGGCCTCGAGCGTTGCGGGGGCCTGCTATCCGCGCGTCGGCGGCAGTTGGAATCGGCCGGCGACAGCGCCTTCGACGGAGATGTCTTCGTCGAGCGATTCCCAGCGGAGGGCGGTGCCGCCGACTTCAAGGCGCACCTCGGCCAACTGGGCGTCGGTGGCCTGTCGCAACCGGAAGAACCGGTCGCCCGGAAATCCGACGATCCGCTGGTCAGAAAGCTCGACGAAGATCATCCGGCCCTCACTCCAGGCCCTGATCGCCACGGCCTCGGTCTCCAGCGGGATGGTGCTCATGATATTGCTTCAGCAGCAAATCGAGATGCTCGAAGACGAGCCTCTCCATCGCTCTGACGGTGTGTGGTTCGACGCTGCGGCTGCGCACCAAGCCGATGGGATCGAGCCAAAACTTGCACTCGCCGTCGCCCGAGCAGACATGAATGTGAGGCGGTTCGGTTCCCTCGTCGGGATAAAAGTGGAACCGGAATCCGCCGACGCGAAGGATCATGGACCTTCTTCTAGGGTAAGGTCATGGTGGTGATTGAGGCAAGGGTACCGGCACGGCACTTCCAGGCTTCCGGCCGGGGGCGATAATGCCCCATCGGAGGATCAGCGATGGCGAAAGCAACCTGCCCCGTGACCCGTGCCGAGTTTCTCGAGAAGGCCACCCCGATCACCGTCGTCATCAACGGCGTCGTCATGGAGGCCGGCGCGCGAGAGTTTTCCACCGGCTCCCTCGGCTGGTACTCGAGCGCCACGATCGCCGTTTCCGTCGGCGGCACGCCGGTCGACGTTCAGATCGGCCTCAACATGACGGTGGCCGGCTCGAAGGACCTGCCGAAGAAGCGGAAGTGACCGGCCGCGGAGCGCTGGTCCGCCGCTCGGCGGGCAGCGGTTGGTCGGTCGTGCGGCCCGATGAGGCGTGTCAGGGCGTGAGCGAGAGAACGCCCACGGCGAGGCGGCCGTCGGTGTGGAAGGGATCGCCGCCGCCGTTGGTACCACGAAGCTCGCGGTGGAAGCCGTCGACCCAGTAGTAGCCGTGGAGCGTGCCGGCGTCGTGGGTATCGACGAGGAGCTTGTTGCGCTCCCGATCGACCGCCGCGCCGATGCGGTGGGTGATCCCCCCCGTCGTCCGGCTGATCTCCACCCGCTCGTCGTAGGTTGCCGCGCCGAGCCACAGCGGCTCGCCATCCTCGTCGACCGCCTCCGACCGCCAGAAGCGGACGTGATGACGCTGCTTGGGGCTGTTCCCCACCGGCTGCTCGAACGCGAGATCCTGCTTCCGGTCCCACACGAACAGGTCGCTCACCGGCGCGTGGGGATAGGGCTTCTTCAGAACGACGTCGGCGGCGATCGCGATCGATGAATCGAGGGTGATCGGATCGGCGGCATACCAACCGCCCCGGGCGAGCGCGTGATGGAGCTCGCGGTCCGATCCCACGAAAGCCACGTTGATCGGATCCCCCGCATGGCCCCGGCCGGTCTTCGTCCGCCGTGGGGCACCGGCCAGCGCCGGGTGGGGCGCGACGAAGCGGTCGACTGCGGCCCGGGTGTCGGCGGCAGGGGCGTTGGCCGTGGCCGGGCGGACGTTCGCATCCTCTCCCGCCATCGCGACCCCGGAAGGCCACCACCCCAGCGGAATCGTCAGCGCCCACACCAAGCCGGCTGCGGCGACGGGGCTTCGCCCTGTGTTCGGTCGGAATTGCGGCCGTGTCGTCAACGGAATGGACAGGTTCATGGGCAGCTCCACACCAGGGGAAGGCGCGGGGGAGGGTACGACTCCGGCCCCGGCGGCTCAAGCCCGATCGACGGCCTGGCGGGTATGCTTTCGGGATCGATCGAGCCCTTGCCGAGTGATCCCGGGCTCTCCACCGCCCCGGACCAATGATTGCGGGCGATCGATGTCCAGCCACGCCAGGGGATACCGCCGGAGTCCCCCCGGGAGCCCCGCCATGTCACGGTCGTTGTCGATGTCGATGCTGGTGCCGAGCACGGTCAGCGGTCTCCTCGTCGCTCTTCTCATCACGGCCTTGCGGCCGGCGCCCACGATTGCCGCCGAGGTCGCGTCGCAGTCGGCGGAGCGTTTCGGCGTGGCGGCGTTCGATCTCCAGCGGCTGTCGCGCGCGCCGCAGGTGTACCCGGCCGACGGCTTCCAGGTCGGCCCCGAGGGGGATGAGCGGATCAGGCCACTCTTCTTTGCCGGGCCGGAATACCAGGGGCGACCGACCCGCGTGTTCGCGTGGTACGGAACCCCGGCCACACCGCCCGGCACGAAGCTCCCGGCGATGGTCCTCGTCCATGGCGGCGGCGGGACGGCCTTCGAACGCTGGGTGAAGGTGTGGAACGATCGGGGCTACGCGGCGATCGCCATCGATCTGTGCGGGTGCGTGCCGCGCGGAACGTATGGCCATTGGGAGCGCCATGCCGACGGCGGGCCCCCCGGCTGGGATGCGGCCTTCGGCCAGGTCGAGGAGCCGCTTGACGACCAGTGGCCGCATCAGGCGGTGTCGGCGATCGTGCTTGCCCATTCGCTCCTGCGATCGTTTCCTGAAGTCGATGCCGAGCGCGTCGGCCTCACCGGGATCTCCTGGGGGGGTTATCTGACCTGCCTCACGGCGGGGGTCGACCCGCGCTTCCGTCTCGCTGTGCCGGTTTACGGATGCGGCTATCTCGCCGACGACTCGGCCTGGCTGGCACGGTTTGCCGAGATGGGGCCGGAGAAGGCCGCGCGGTGGTCGGCCTGGTGGGATCCTTCGAGTTGGCTGCCGCGCGCCGAGATGCCGATGCTGTGGGTCAACGGCACGAACGACTTCGCCTACCCGCCCGGCTCCTGGCAACGCTCCTATCGGCTCCCGAAGGGCTCGCGCACGCTCTGTCTCCGGGTCCGGATGCCCCACGGCCACGGCCCCGCGGGGGAGAATCCCGACGAGATCCGCGCGTTTGCCGACGCGATCCTCGGGGCTCCATCCTCCGTCGCGCCACCGGGGCTGGCGATGATCACGGGGCAGGGGTTCACAGGCACGACGACCTGGGTGACCTGGCGCGGGGGGCAGCCGATCCGCACCGCGGAGCTCTGCTTCACCGCCGCCGCCGGCCGGTGGCAGGATCGACTCTGGGAAACGCAGCCGGCCACGATTGAGCCGCCAGCCGACGGCACGGAGGGGCGAGCGAGTGCCGTCATCCCCGCCGGGGCGACGGCGTGGTATCTGAATCTCGTCGACGATACCGGCCTCGTCATCAGCGGCGAACACGCCGTGCGCTGAGCGGCGGCGCCGGCGCTATCCCCGGCCCGCCCTTCTCGTCACTCGGGCCGCGATGATCGTGTCGGTCTGTTGGCTCGCGCGGAATCCCCGGTGGCGGAGATCACGACAGCTTGTCGAGGGCGTCCAAAAGGCTCATCGCCCGCCGCGGGCTCCCGATCATCTCGACGAACTTCTTGGCGGCGATGAGATCGGTGAGCGTGAAGGCGTCGTCGGAGGGGGGGGTGGGGGCCGTCGCTGCCCGGGGGGGCCGCGGCGGGGCAGCGTCGCGCTTCTTCTTTCGCGGGCGCCGTTCCACGCCCATGTTGCCGAGGATCTGACTCACCTGGGGAGAGACGACCTCGATCCCTCGGGATTTCAGAACTTCGATGATGTCCCTGGGACGGGGGCTGCCGCCGGCATCGAGGATCCGCCGGGCTTCGAGCCGGATCTCCTCGCTCTTGTTCACCTTGGCATGATCCGCGATCGGCTCCGGCACGGTCTCAGGAGCAAGGTGGACCGGTTCCAGCGTTTCGAGGTCGGTCTTGGCTTTCTTCGTCATGGGATCCCGTGGTTGAAGGGGGGCGGAAGCAGGTCGTTGCCACCATGATACCTCCGCGCCAGGGGGCGTCGGCAGGTCGGTCGATGGCCCGTTTGCCGCGGTCGACGGCGGGCAGGCCGACGGACTTCCGCCACAATTCCGCGGCCCCGTTGCGGTACGCTCATGCAGAGGACTGCCCGGGAATCATCCGGGACGGGAGCGATCAGACCGGCGGAGATGCGGCCATGCCGAACATGCAGGAAATCGAGTCGGAGCCCCGCGGAACGTGGTGGCAGCGCTTGCTGATCGCGATCTTCTCCCTGGCGCTGACGCTCCTCTTTTTCTGGGCACTGGGATTCATTCTCCAGGACATCGGCCGTCTCCCCGGGCCTGACTGGAATCGGATCAGCAGCGACCGGCTCGATCCGGTGATGGCGGCCACGACCACCCGGCTCGAAGAGGAGCAGGCCGGGATCAAGCGCAAACTCGAGAACGAGGAACGCCGCCGGCAGGTCCTCCGCGACAGCACCGCCACCTCGCAGAAAACGCTCGGCCAGCTTCTCGAACTGCAACGGATGAGCCTCGAGCAAAAGTCGAGCCTGCCGGAGGAGCAGCAGCAGGCCTTGGCGGAGAGCCAGCGCGTGTTCCTCGCCAACCAGCAGCGCGACCAGGAACTGACGGAATCGATCTCGGACCATCAGGAGCGGCAGGCGGCGATCGCCGAGGAACTGCGGCAGCACCTCCTGCAGGTGAATGTCGCCCAGACGCCGGTGCGCGAGGAGTACCAGCGGCTCCAGACGAGCCATCGGCTCCGGCTCGCCGCGATCAAGATCGGCGTTCTCGCCCCGCTCCTCGTCCTCGCCGGCCTCCTCTTCGCGAGGCTCCGCAACAGCCTCTGCGCGCCGATGGTCTATGCCTTTGGCGCGGCGGTGCTCGCGCGGGCCTTCTTCGTGATGCACGAATACTTCCCGGCCGAGTACTTCCGCTACATCCTCATCGCCACCGCCCTCGCCGTGATCGCCTGGCTCCTCGGCCGGCTCCTCCAACTGGTCGCCCGTCCCGGGGGACGGGCACGCCAGAAGCAGATCCGCGAGGCCTACGAGTCGTTCGTCTGTCCCGGCTGCCGCTTCCCGATCCGCCGCGGTCCGCTCCGCTTCATGGCCTGGACGCCCCGCAGTCTGCGTCGCGTATCGCGGCCGCTGGTCGGGGCGAGTGACGAGCCCTATACCTGTCCGTCGTGTCGCCTCGAGTTGTTTGCGGCCTGTCCGGCCTGCAAGGGCGTTAGGCACGCGCTCCTTTCGGCCTGCGAGCATTGCGGCGCGGAGGAGAAGCCCGCCGGCTGACCAGCCGGCTGCGGCGCCGGCGTGATCCCCACACGATCTCCCTTGGACGTTCCCCGGCGAGTCAGAACAGGATCCGGGCCAGAAGCATCCCTGTGGCCACCGCCGTCACGGTGGCGACGAAGCCCGGCATCATGAAGGAATGGTTGACGAGATACTTCCCGATCCGGGTCGTCCCGGAGCGATCGAAGGTCATCGCCGCGATCAGCGAGCCGGTCGCGGGAATGAGGAAGTAGCCGTTCACGGCCGGAAACAGCGCGATGAGCTGGGGCGGGGCGATCCCCAGGGAGAGCCCCAGCGGCATCAGCGCCCGCGTCGTCGCTGCCTGGCTGTAGAGGAGCACCGACGTGAAGAACAGGCCGATGCCGAACGTCCACGGCGCCGCGGCCGTCCATCGGGCGATGGCCGCGAGGATCGTCGCCTTGTGGTGAGCCACGAAGCTGTCGCCGAGCCAGGCCAGGCCGAAGATCGCCACCACGGCCACGAGGCCGGCGCGCAGCGTCGGTGTCCGCGTCACGTCGTCGGGCTTCACTCCCGTCACGGCGAGCATCACCGCCGCCGCTGACAGCATCACGATCTCGATCGCCACCGGCATCGGCACAGGCTCGCCGGCTCCGCGCGGCTGTCGGAGCCAGGGGAAGCTTCCGAGGATCACGACGAGCCCCACCGCGGTGAGGAAGATCCCCACCGCGCGGCGCCCCGCGACCGTGGCCGGAGGGCGTTCCGGGCCGCCGTCGGGGGGAGCGACGAGCCCCGCGGCGAGACGGGCCTGGTAGTCGGGATCGTCCTCCAGGTCTCGGCCGACGAACATCGACACCACCGCCGCCGCGACCACGCCCAGGAGCGATGAAGGGACGCAGATCAGCAGGATCTGCGGCAGCCCCCAGCCGGTGAGGCCGTGCTCCGCAAACAGCCCGATCATCGCGGCGGTGGCCGCCGAGACGGGGCTCGCCGTGATCGCCTGCTGCGAGGCGATTGCCGCCACCGCCATCGGCCGCTCCGGGCGGATGCCGCTGCGGTGCGCCGTCTCGTAGATCACCGGGAGGAGCGGGTAGACGACATGGCCCGTCCCGGCGACGAACGTGAAGCACCAGGTCGTGAGCGGGGCGACGAGCGTCACCTGCTGCGGGTGGGCGCGGATCACCCGTTCCGCGACGCCGACGAGGACTTCCGTCCCCCCGGCCGCCTCGAGCACCGAGGCGGCGGTGACGACCGCGAGGACGATCAGCAGGACATCGACCGGCGGCGCCGTGGGAACGACGCCAAAGCAGGCCGAGAGAACAAGCAGCCCCACCGCTCCCCACAGGCCCAGGCCGATGCCGCCGGTGCGTGCCCCGATCCAGATCGCCGTGGCGACGACGAGGAACTGGAGCACGATGCCGATCGCCATGCCGCTCCTCCAGAGGGCCGTGAATCAGTGCTTTTCGCCGTGCAAGCGCGGAGTTTACCAGGACTGCATCGACCGGGGGTTGCTATCCTCTGCCTGGTGCCTCCTTCGCAATCCTCGGCGGTCTCTGCCATGCCCACCCCTGCGGACGACCCCGAGCCGCCGACAGACCGCGCCGGTGAGTCGGAGCCTTCGGCCGAGGTAGCACCCGCCGAGTCGCCGGCTGCGGCAGTCCCGGCGGCCAGGGTGGCGGGGTTGGATGTCATTCGGGGCATCGCCCTCCTCGGCATCCTCCTCCTCAACATCGTCGACTTCGCCTGGCCCTCGCAGGCCTACGACTCCGTCTCGGCTCTTTACTACACGACCGACTCGGTCGGCGAGATCCCCGATCCCGAGGCTGCGGAGACAAAGCAAGACGAGACGACCGACGACGAGGCGAAGAAGGACGAGATCGACAAGGAAGAATCCGAGTCGGAGGAAGTCAAGAAAGACGACTGGATGTTCCTCGCCGATCCGACGCCCGACCTGAAGGGAGCCTTTCCCCGCGGAGAGGTGCGGATCGCGGCCGTGTCGACGGTGTGGGACATCGTCGAATGGGCCGTCGTCCGGGTGTTCTTCGCCAACAAGATGCGGACGCTGTTCTGTCTCCTTTTCGGCGCGGGGCTTGTCTATCTGACAGACGGCCTCATCGGCAAAGGGATCCGCCCGGTGTGGCTCTACTACCGGCGGATGCTCCTCCTTCTCCTCATCGGATTCCTCCACGGGACGCTGGTCTGGCAGGGTGACATCCTCTACGGCTACGCCGCCGTCGGTCTCTATCTCTATCCCTTCAGGCGCCTTCAGGCGCAGACGCTCGCGCGCGTGGGCGTGGGGATCTTCCTCTCGCTCATCGTTCTCCTCTGGATCGGGATCGGCGTTTTTCAGTTGATCAAGGCGCGCGGGCCGGTGCTCCAGGCGCGGGTTCTCGCGGCCGCGGCGGAGACGCTCGCCGCGGGTGGCGGGGAGACCGTCGAGAAGGCAGCCGAGGTGGGCATCGATGGCGAAGCAGCGAGCGAAGCGCTCCCCTCGCCCGACGCCGGCCGGAACGCCGCCCGTAAAACGGCCGTCGAGGCCCTAGGGTTTGTCGATCGGCTCGTCCTCCGCGGCCACCGGGCCCTCCTGCGGCGCGACGACTCTCCGCATCCGGAGCGCCTCACCCGCGACATCCGCCTCCATCGCGATGGGACATGGCTCGAGCAGGTGAAAGCCCGGATGAAGAACAGCCTCTGGCCCCGGCTGGGAACGCTCACACCGTTGTCGCTCCTTGCTCTGGGGTGGCTGATGATCCTGGGGATGAGCCTCGCTAAGAGCGGGTTCTTCGCCGGTGATTGGCCGGTGGAACGGTATCGCTTCCTCGCCTTTCGGCTTGTACCGCTCGGCTGGGTGATCGAGGCCCTCGTGCTCCTCCTCCAGCGAGACCTGCGCCGGGATTCGATCTTCAATCTCGGCGTTCTGATTCCGGTCGAGCAGGCGGTCATTCCGATGCTTTCGCTCGGCTACGGCGCGGCGATCATTCTTCTGATCCGCTCGGGGCGTTGGTGTGGCGTGACCGACCGGTTGGCGATGGTGGGGCGGATGGCCCTCTCCAATTACCTTGCCCAGTCGATCCTCTGCACCACGCTCTTCTCCTCCCACGGCCTGCGGCTGTACGGCTCGGTGCCGCGCGTGGGGCTCGTGCCGATCGTGCTCGCCGTCTGGGCCCTCGAGCTGTGGTGGAGCCCGCGGTGGCTCGCCCGGCACCCCTCCGGGCCGGTCGAATGGGGCTGGCGGAGCCTCGCCGCGCTCGAGCGCCAGCCCTGGCGGCGAGTGCCGGCATCGGCGCCGGATCAGGTGCCGCAGAACGTTTGAGAGGGGCCACACCCGGACGGCGGCCCGTCGCGATAGGGCGATTGGCCGGCGTGTCGTCGAACGGGTGGGTGACGGCGGGGCATGCCGAGCGGATTGATACGCCCCCGACCGTTGCTTCAGCAACTGCTTCCCGCCCGGCCGACCTTGGCGGCATTCCGTCGATCGGCTTACCATTTGGCGTACCGTTCTGTGAAACAGGGAGGTCGGTCGTCTCACAGATCGGCCGTACGTTCTTTCCGACTCTTTATCCCAGGGAGACCCGTCATGCGTTCCATCGTCCTGGTCCGATTCCTGGTGTACGTTCTTCTCCTCGGCTCTGTCGCGCGGGCAACGCCGGTGACGTTCTCCGATACCACGTTCAATGCGAGCGACTGGAATGCCGCATCCGGCCCGGCCCAGTCGCCGTATCTCTACGCTGGAGACGTTACGCCGACGACGATGTCGGTGACGCAGTCGATGGCCCCAGGGACGGCATCGTTGTTCGTGTCGATCGGACACTCGGTTGGATGGACCGACGTCGCTGTTGTCAACAACATCTGGAGCTATACACCAGCGGCGTCGGGAGCGATTGACAGCCTCGACTTCCGCATCTCGGAGCAATGGCGGAACAACATCTATGACCTTCCCTGGCGTATGCTCATCGTCCAGAACGGAAAGTATTATGGGTCTGAAAACTACTATCGCGCGTATGAGCTGGTAGGATCCATGGACCAGTACCAGACGTTCTCGGCGACGGGCCTCACCGCATCTCAATTCAACGAACAAACAAAACAGTTTGCGGTCGTCGATACGACATCTCATCCCGTTTTCGACGCATCGGGGAGCGAGATGCGTTTCGGACTGATGATGTTGTCGAAGACCGGTTTCGGTTACACCTGGAACACCTATTACGGAGAGTACACGCTGGCACTCAACACGCAGTCGAGCGTCCCCGAGATCGATCCGGCCGGATTCGGCAGTGTCGTCGCACTTCTGACCGGAGTCCTCGGCCTCCTCGAGCGGCGGCGGTGGCGGGCAGGGTGAACTCGGTCGAACGGCCTCCGGCTGATTCGTAACGATCAACGGATCGCGATCAAGGAAAGGGAGCCGGGACAGCCCCTGGCCCTGGCGGCGAGTGCCGGATCAGGTGCCGCAGAACGTTTTATAGGGGCCACACCCGGACGGCGGCCCGTCGCGATAGGGGCGATGAGCCGGCGTGTCGTCGAACGGGTGGGTGACGGCGTCGAGGAGCTTTTCAAACGGGTCGATCTCACCGGCTACTGCGGCGGCGAGCGCTTCCTCGACGCGGTGGTTGCGCGGGATGACCAGCGGATTGGTGCGCCGCAGGAGCGCTGCCACGTCGGCCATCGGCTGCGGCTGACGGCCGAGCCGGGCCCGCCAAGCCGCCCACCAGTCGCCAAGGGGCCCGGCGTCGAAGGGGGGCGTCGCGGCCGGAGCCTCGGCAGCGGCGGCGAGGCCTGAGAACGTGGCGGTGAAGTCGGCGCCGATCCCCTCCATCGCCGCCAGGAGCGCCGTCACGAGGGCCTGGTCGCCATCTTCTGCGGTGAGCAGGCCGAGCTTCGCCCGCCAGCCGGCCAGCGCGTGCTCCGCGAAGTGGTCGGGGAAGGTGGCGAGCACGGTGCCGATCCGATCGAGCGAAGCCTTCTCGTCGCCCGATATCGTCGGCAGGAGGCTCTCGGCGAGACGAGCGAGATTCCAGTGGGCGATGCCGGGCTGATTGGCCCAGGCGTAGCGCCCCTGCCGATCGATCGAGCTGAAGACGGTGGTGGGATCGTAGGCATCGAGGAAGGCACAGGGGCCGTAGTCGATCGTCTCCCCTGAGACGGCCATGTTGTCGGTGTTCATCACGCCATGGACGAAGCCGACCTGCATCCAGCGGGCGATCAGGGCGGCCTGCCGGCCGATGACCGCCTCGAGGAATGCCAGCGCCGGCTCTTCGGACTCCGCGAGGAGGGGATCGTGGCGGCGAATGGTATGGGCGAGGAGCGCCGGGGAGAGCGTGGGATCGGCGACGGCCGCCGCATACTGAAACGTGCCGACGCGGATATGGCTCGCCGCCACGCGCACGAGCACCGCGCCGGGGAGGGCCTCCTCACGAAGAACCGTTTCGCCAGTCGTGGCGACGGCGAGGCTCCGCGTCGTGGGGATGCCGAGAGCGTGCATCGCCTCACTGATGAGCACCTCGCGGAGCATCGGCCCCAGCGCCGCCCGGCCGTCTCCGCCGCGCGAGTAGCGGGTGCGCCCCGCCCCCTTCAGCTGGATGTCGTGGCGGGAGCTGTCGGGGCCGAGGTGTTCGCCGAGGAGGATGGCGCGACCGTCGCCGAGGTTCGTGAAGTGGCCGTACTGGTGGCCGGCATAGGCCTGGGCGATCGGGTCGGCGCCGGGGGGGAGCGCATTGCCGGCAAACACGGCGGCGCCGTCGGGCCCGGCCAAGCCCGCGGCGTCGAGGCCGAGCGCCGTGGCGAAAGGGGCATTGAGATAGACCAGGCCGGGGCTTCGCACCGGCACCGGAGTGGAGCGGGTAAACAGCCCCGGAGGGAGCCGCGTGTAGGAGTTGTCGAAGCGCCAGCCGGCGGCATCGATCGCGGAGGGCATGCGGAGACCTGCGGAGGGCGATGGAGATCCCAGGATAGCAGGGGTAAGCGGGAAGCTTCGGTCACCGGCGGCGGGTGGCGGGGGCCTGGCTCAGGGAATGCTGGCTCAGGGAGTCCTGGGGCGGCGGCGTGTCGTCGACACGGTTCCCCCGGCCCCGGCGAGATCTTCGCGCATCATCCGCACTTCCCGGTTGGTCTCCGGGGCGAGCTCCTGGAAGGAATCGATGCTCTCGTAATTCATGTCGCGGCACATCTCCTGCCATGCCCTGGCGAAGATGAAACGCTGCCGCTCGAGCCATGTGTCGTCGGGCGACGGCAGCCGCGGGGACTCGGGCCCACCTCTCGCACTCTGAATCGTCTTCACCGATACAGCGCGGATCTCGGTGTCAGTCTCGTCGCTTCCGGCCGAGTGGGTGTCGCCCGGAAGGGGGCTGTCGGCGAGCCGCTCGCGAACAAGCGAGCTGCAGCCGCAGGCGCCAATGAGAAGAACGAGGGTGAGGATGGGGAAAAGCATCCTGGCGCGAAGGTGCATGCGCGGGGTCTTCCGGTGCTCGAGGGGAGGGGGGAGCGCGGGGGATCAGTAGGTCGACATCGTGGCGGAACGGTCCATCTCACCGCGAAGCTCGCGGACCTGTTCGGTAGCCCCGCCGCCGAAGTTCTCGACTCCCTCCCCCTCGTGGAGATCCCAATCCTTGCGGATCTCGCGGACAGCATCGCTGGCGTCGCGCTTCGACCGCTCCATCCAGCTGTTCCAGGTGGCCGACGACGACTCGACGAGGCTGCACCCGCTGCAGGCGATGGCAATCCCGAGGATCCCCAGGGACAATCTCACGGACATGGATCCTCCACGATAGTCGTTCCGGGGCGGGGCAATTGCAGCCGCAGAGCCGCCGGGCTGCACGGCAGGAGAGTCCATCGCACATCAGCGCCCTGGCCGCAAGGTGAGGGCGCTCGTATCCAGCCTGGACGAGCCGGCCGAAGGCTGCCCCGTTCCCCTGTCCGCCCGACGGGGAAATCTGGGTTGAATGCGCTTGTCGACTGCGGTGGGTATCCTTGGACGCTCCCCCTGGGCGGTGCGATGGCCCCCAATGAAGAATCGACACCGCCGTCGCTCTCCTCCGTGCCGCTGGTCGGCATGGCGGTGAACGCTGCCCTGGCGACGCTCAAAATCCTCGCCGGGGTGTTCGGCAATTCCTATGCCCTGATCGCCGACGGGATGGAGTCGACCAGCGACATCGTCACGTCGCTGGTCGTCTGGGGGGGGCTGCGGGTGGCCGTCGCCCCTGCCGACGAGCGGCATCCGTATGGCTATGGCAAGGCGGAGGCGCTGGCGGGGATCGTGGCCTCGGTGGCGATTATCCTCGCGGCAGTGCTGATTGCCGTGCAGAGCATCCGTGAGATCCGCACCCCGCACCACCTCCCCCATTGGTCGACGCTCGTCGTCCTCGTCATCGTCGTCGTCGTCAAGGAGGTTCTGGCACGGTGGGCCGGAGGGATCGGCGCGGAGACGGGGAGCACCTCGCTCCAGGCCGACGCCTGGCATCACCGCGCCGACGCGCTGACGAGCATCGCCGCCTTCATCGGCATCACGATCGGGCTCGTCGGCGGGCCGGGCTGGGAGCCGGCCGATGACTGGGCGGCGCTGGTCGCCTGCGCCGTGATCCTCGTCAGTGGCGTGAAGCTGATGGGGATGGCGGTGCGCGATCTCCTCGACGCGGCTCCCCCAAAGGCCTTCGAGGACCGGGTGCGCGATCTCGCCCTCGGCGTCGAAGGGGTGCGGGCGGTGGAGAAGTGCCGGATCCGCAAGAGCGGCACGGCCTACTTTGTCGAGCTCCACGTCGAGGTCGACGGTGATGCGAGTGTGGCGGCCGGGCACGTGGTCGGGGGCAAGGTGCGCACGGCCCTGCGGAGCGCACCGCTGCGGATCGCCGATGCCTTCATCCACATCGAGCCGTTCACGGCGCCGGCGTCAGGAACACCTTGACGAGGATGTCGGAGATGCCGACGAGCGCTGCTCCGGCGATCAGGCCGGCGCAGATCGGCTCGTGCGATCCGATCCACAGCCGGTGGCCGGCGCTCTCCGGCGACTTCCCGTAGATCGACTTCATGACGGTAAAGAACAGGGCACCAAAGAACATTGCCATCACCGAGTCGGGGGTGAGGACGACGCCGAGGCCGATCGACAACGGGCTCAAGGGAAACTTCCCACCCGACCGGATCCGTACGACTTCCAGGACGATCCCCGCCAAGACGGCGATCGCGATCGAGACCTGGATCGACGGGGTCAGAAGCGTGCCCGAGTCTCCGCCGAAGACGGCCGAGACGAGCTCCGAAACCCCCTTCCACTGCAGCGCCGAGGGGAAGCCGAACTGACCCCCTTCCGGTGCCATCGCATCCTGGACGCGCATCCCCGGCTTGTAGTCGGAGAGGAAGAGGAGGTTGAAGAGGGGGGCGCTGGCGAGGGCACCGGCAAAGATGCCGATGCAGTGGGCGACGGCCTGTTGCCTCGGCTTCGCCCCGAGCATGTAGCCCGGCTTGATGTCCATGAGGAGGTTGCTTGCATTGCTCGCCACCTCGACGCACATCACCCCAGTCATGAGATTCGTCGGCGCATGCTTCGGGTCGAGCGCGCCGTAGATGAATTGCGGGATCTTGGAGAGCGAGCCGGTGGGGGTGATGCTCGTCAGCCCGGTGCTCGAGGCGGCGATGAGCGTGAGTACGGCCACCAGCGGCACCGCCGAGAGGCCGTAGAGGAAGGGGACGCCGAACCAGGCCTGGGCCATCGCCGCTCCGATGGCCCCGAGGATCGGGATGCCGAGAGCCGAGAGAAGGATTGGGAGCTCGATCGCGGCGAGGGGATCGGCCCGCTTCGGGCCAGTGTCTCTTCCGCCGCGGAAGGCTTCAAACGCCTTCGTGAACACCTCCGGCTTGGCAAACAGGCTCACCAGCGACGCCACGACCATGATCGTGATTCCCCACCACAGCGACCAGGTGTTGACGACATGGATCCGGCTATAGGTGCCGTCGGCGCGGGGGGGGAGATTCCCGGAGGCGATCATCAGCGGCACGATTGCCGCGAAGTTCAGGAGCATGCCGAGCATCATGCTCCGTGCCGCCCGCATCCCCATCAGGCCGCCGGCCCCGAACATCGCGATGTCGAGAGGGAGAAATGTCAGACCGAGCTGCGGGAGCGGCACCTTCGCGAGCGTCGGCATCGGCACCTTCCCCAGCTTCTCCAGCGCGTAATACCACTCGTCGAGGGCATGGGGGAGGTGGAAGGATGACGTGAATCCGAGGAGGCGCTCCTGGAGGAGCCGCATGAGGTTTTCACCTTTCAGCGCCTCGAGGGTGCCGGAGAGGAGGCCGGCGGTGACCAGGGCCCGGGCCTGGGCCATCCCTGAATCGCCGCTGCCGCTGTAGAGCGTGTCGAGGACGACGCCACAGGCCTGCCCCTCGGGGAAGGGGAGCTGTTCGTCGTTGATGAACCGGCGCTTCATCGGGAAGGCGACAAGGACCCCCAGCAGGGAGAGAACGACATTGAAGGCCGCCATCTGCCACCAGGGAATGATCGTGTTTTCGATCCACATGTAGGCGGCCATCCCGGAGATCAGCGGCCCGGTCATGTAGCCGGCGGCGGTGGCGACGCTCTGGGCGGCGTTGTTCTCGAGGATCGTCAGATCACGGACGCCGACCTTCGAGAGGATGCGGAAGGAGGCGTAGGCGAGGATCACGCTCGTCAGCCCGACGCCGAGCGTCCAGCCGGTCTTCGCGCCGATGTAGAGATTCGTGGCAGAGAGGATGCCGCCGAGAAAGAAGCCGGTGGCGCCGGCCCGGAGCGTGAGCTGCGGCATGTCGCCGCGGTAGATCTTCGCCAGCCACCAGCGATCCTTCTCCTCGGCCGTCCAGTCGCGGGCCTGCTCCGGGGTCAGCTGCTCGATGGCCATCGGTCCTCCGAGGGGGCTTGCGACTCGCTCACTCCAGATCGATCACGACGCGGTCGACAGTACCTTCGAACCGGAAGGGAACATCGTAGCTGGTCGTCACCGGCGTGCCGGTGTCCTCGCCGACGTCGAGCGACTCGTCGAGCGTCACCCGGATCGGGATCGTCCGCTCGATCCGCCCCTCGGCGACCGGCTTGCCGTCGACCTCGAGCGTGGCCATCCCTCCCTTGCCGATCCCGCCGCCGTCATAGGCGAAGCGGAGGGCGACAACATGCCGACCGGGGGAGAGTGGCTCGCGGCCGGCGATCTCGGTGTGGGCGATGTCGACGAAGTTCGAGTGGTAGACCGGCTTGCCGTCCCGGAGGAAGAGCCCCATCCCACCGAACAGGCCCCCCTGTGTGATGATCATCCCGCTGGCCTTCTCCTTCACGTCGACGTTGGCCGTGATCCGGAACGACGTGTTCTTCATGTTGGGGCTCGCCCCCTCCGGGATCCTCGTCATCCCGTCGCCGTAGGTGAACTTCGTCCGCCCCCGTGTCAGGCTCGGGCGGATGGCCGGATCGAGGCGGGCGGTCTTGCTGTTGTCGATCGGCAGTACGTCGTGCCGAGCGGCCTCGGTGTAGAAGAGGAGTTGGAGCTCGCGGAGCTTCTCCGGCTGGCTGGCGGCGAGATCCTCCGCCTGGGAGAAGTCGACGTCGGTGTGGTAGAGCTCCCACTGGTAGCCATCGATCGCGTCGACCTCCGCGGCGCCAGGGTCCCAAGGCGGCACCGGCGGCGTCGTGCAGGCGACCCAGCCATCGTGGTAGATCGCCCGGTTGCCGATCATCTCGAAGTACTGCGTCGTCCGCCGGCTGGGGGCGGCGGCATCGGCGAAGGAATAGGCCATGCTGACGCCGTCGATCGATTTTTGCCCGATGCCGTTGACGACCTCCGGCGGCGTCAAGCCGCAGGCTTCGTAGATCGTCGGCACGATGTCGATGACATGATGCCACTGGGTGCGCACGCCGCCAGAGTCGGCAATCCCCTTCGGCCAGGAGACGACCAGGCCGTTGCGCGTGCCGCCGTAGTGGCTGGCGATCTGCTTGGTCCACTGAAACGGCGTGCACATCGCGTGCGCCCAGCCGATGGGATAGTGGTTGTAGGTCTGCCAGGAGCCGATGTCGTCGACGCGCTCGAGGACCGTGGCGAGATCCTCCTTGACGCCGTTGAAAAACGTCATCTCGTTGAGGAGCCCCTGCGGGCTTCCTTCGGCGCTAGCGCCATTGTCGCCGACGATATAGAGGACGAGCGTGTTGTCGAGCTCGCCGGCTGCTTGAATCGCGTCGATCACACGGCCGGCGTTGTGGTCGGTCTGCTCGAGGAATCCGGCGTACACCTCCATCATCCGGGCGTAGACCTTCTTCTGGTCGGCCGTGAGGCTGCTCCAGGCGGGGATGCCCGGGGCGAGGGGGACGAGCTTCGTGTCGGCCGGCACGATGCCGAGCTTTTTCTGGCGGGCGAGCGTCTCCGCGCGGATCGCGTCCCAGCCGGCGTCAAACTTACCGGCGTATTTCTTGACCCATTCCTTGCGGGGATGGTGCGGGGCGTGGGTAGCGCCCGGCGCGTAGTAGAGGAAGAAGGGCTTCTCCGGGGCGACTGCCTTCTGGGTGCGGATCCACTTCACGGCCCGGTCGGCGAGATCGTCGTCGAAGTGATAGTCGGGATTGTCGAGATAGGGCTCGACCGGCTTCGTCCCCTCGATCGCCGCCGGCCGCCATTGGTGGGTGTCGCCGCCGATGAAGCCGAAGAAGTGCTCGAAGCCGAGGCCGGTCGGCCAGAGATCGAATGGCCCGGCCTGGCTCGTCTGCCAGTCAGGAACGTTGTGGTTCTTGCCAAACCAGGCGGTGCTCCAGGCATTGAGCTTGAGAACCTCGGCGACCGTCGCCGTGTCCTTCTGCATGACGGAGTCGTAGCCGGGGAAGCCGGTGGCCGCTTCGGTGATCGCAGCAGAGTGGACGGCGTGATGGTTGCGGCCGGTGATCAGCGCCGCGCGCGTCGGGCTGCACAGCGCCGTGGTGTGAAACTGCGTGTAGCGGAGGCCGCGCTTGGCGAGCGTTTCGAGGACCGGCGTCTGGCAGGGGCCGCCAAAGGCGCTCGAGGCTCCGAAGCCGACGTCATCGAGGAGGATCAGAAGGACGTTTGGCGCGCCGTGCGGTGCCCGAACCGGCTGCGGGAAATCGGGGGTGGAATCCTTGGCGCGGAGATTGATCGTGCCGCGGAATGCCGGGGCCGTGGGGGGCAGAACCTTGGGAGTGGATCCGTTCGGCTCGGCGGCGGTGAGGCCGGCGGTGAGGCCGCCGAAGCAGACCACGAGCAGAAGCGAAAAGCGGACCAGCAGGGGAAGCGCACGGATTGGCATCGCCGACTCCTTCGGGGGATCACATCAGTCTGCAAACGTGGCAGATTCAGCCCCCGCCGGGAAGTGGCAGGAAAAACCGGCTAAATCATTGTCTACACAACGGTCGTTTCAACGGGTATTCTTATCGAGCTGGTCCTCGGTCGAGATGGATCCCGCGCGCCGTTGCTGGTTTGACGCGGCCGTTGTGCGATTGCTTCGGCGTCATTGGCCCCTTCCGGAATCTCCCCATGACCCCGGCTGACTGGACAGTGCTCTCGCTCCATCTGGCGGCGATGCTCCTCACGGCGCTCGTCCTCGGGCAGGTGGCGCGGAAGCTCGGCATCCCGGCGGTCGTCGGCGAGATCGCCGGAGGGCTTGTGCTCGGGCCGACGATCCTTGGCCGGCTCTCCCCCGAGACGTTCGCCTGGCTCTTCCCCCCGACCGGCCCGGTGACGAGCGCCCGCGACGCGATCGCGCGCGTGGGGATGCTGTTCTTCATCGTCACGATCGGCCTCGACATCTCTGTCAGCGAGTTCCGCCGCCTCGGCCGCAAGGCGCTCTCGGTGGGGACGGTGGGGACGTTTGTCCCGCTCATCCTCGGCTTTCTGATGTGCTACGCCTTTCCGACGGTGATCGGCGTCACCGAGAAAGACCGCTTCTCGACGGCGCTCTTCATGGGGTCGCTCCTGTCGCTTTCGGCCAACCCCGTCATCGCGAGAATCCTCCTCGACATGGGGCTGTTCAAGAGCGACATCGGGCGGACGATCATGTCGGCGACGCTCGTCGACGATCTCGTCGGCTGGGGACTGTTTGCCGTGATCCTCGCCGAGTTCGGCCCGCAGGCCACCGCCAAGGGGCAGGGGGCCATCGTCCTCGGGATGGTGTTCCTGTTCATCGGCGGCACGATCCTCCTCGGCAAGCTCTTCCTCCCCCGGATCATGGAATGGATCCATGACCACATGCCGCGGCCGAGTGCCTTCATCACGGCGGTGATCCTCCTGGCGTTCCTCGGGGCGGCGGGCTCGGAGCACCTCGGGCTCCATTCGTTCCTCGGGGCGTTCATCGTCGGCATCGCCCTGGCCGACGTGGCCCAGCGCCATCCGGAGCCGTTCGCCACGATCGCCGACTTTTCCTATGCCGTGTTCACGCCGATCTTCTTCGTCTCGATGGCGATCAAGGCCGACTTCATCAAGGGCTTCGATCCCTGGCTCGTCGCACTCATCACCGTGGTGGCCTTCCTCGGGAAGATCTCCGGCGTGTTCGTGGGCGGGAAGATGGCGGGGATGGACAACCGGCAGTCGCTCGCCGTCGGCTGCGGCCTCAATGCCCGCGGGATCCTCGGGATCGTGATGGCGCAAGCCGCTTTCGAGCGCGAGCTGATCGATCTGCGGCTGTACGTTGCCTGTGTGCTGATGTGCGTGTTCACGACGATGGCGGCGGGGCCGGGCTTGGCGCTGATCCTCGGCCGCCGTGGCGTGCCGGCCGCCGAGGGCTGATCGGGCCGGGTCACGGCGCCGTGGGGCTTCCCAGATGGCGGAGGAGAAACTCGGCCCGGCGTCTCGAGGCATAGGGCGTTTCGGCGGCGCCGTGGCCTGTCGCCGGCATGACGAGGAGCTCGAAATCCTTCCCCGCCTTCACAAGCGCGTGAGCCACCTGCATCGTCGAGGCGGGATCGACGTTCTGATCGAGCTCGCCGACGACGAGCAAAAGCGATCCCTTCATGCGGTGGGCCTGAACGGAGTTCGAGGCCTCGTCCCACGAGGCATCGAGCGGCCAGCCCATCCACTGCTCGTTCCACCAGATCTTGTCCATCCGGTTGTCGTGGCAGCCACAGTCGGCGACCGCCGCGGAATAGAAATCGGGGTGGGCGATGAGGGCCCGCAGCGCGTTTTGCCCGCCGGCGCTGCCGCCGTAGATACCGACGCGGGAGAGATCCATCCAGGGGCGCGTCGCCGCCGCCGCCCGGATCGAGGCGATCCGGTCGGGGAAGCCGGCGTCGCCGAGGTTCTTGTGACAGACGTCGTGAAACGCCTTGCTGCGATTGGCCGTCCCCATGCCGTCGGCCTGGACGACGACAAACCCCAGCTCCGCCAGCTGCGACATCGAGCCGAAAGATGGCCGCCACGCCACCGGCACATGGCTGTCGTGCGGACCGGCGTAGACGTTTTCGATCACGGGATAGCGGCGGGCCGGATCGAAGTCGGAGGGGCGGAGAAGAATGCCGTGGATGTCGGTGACGCCGTCGCGCCCCTTGGCCACAAACCGCTCCGGCTGCGGCCAGCCGGCGGCCACGAGGCCTGAGTCGTCGGCGACCTCGAGGTCGCAGAGCTTGGCGCCGTCGGCGGCCCGACGCAGCTCATGCCGCGGTGGCAGATCGACGCGCGACCAGCGGTCGATGAAGGTTCTGCCATCGGGGGCCCAGGTGAGCTCGTGCGTGCCGTCCCCCGCGGTGAGCATCGTGAACCCGCTGCCGTCAAAGTTCACCCGAGCGAAGTGGACGTGATACGGGCTTTGGGTGGGATCGCGCCCCGAGAGCCGCAGAACGAGGGAGCGGCTCTCCTCGTCGACCTCCACCACGCTCCGCACCGGCCACTCCCCCGAGGTGATCGGCGTCGCGGTGCCGGTGGCGATGTCGACGGAATAAAGATGGTGCCAACCGCTCCGCTCGCTGCTCCAGAGGAGCTTTCCTTCGGCGGGGAGATAGCGGAGCCAGGCCCGGTTGACCCAATCGATAAACGTCTCGCTCTGCTCGTTGACGACCGGCGAGACCCGGCCGGTGGGGACGTCGATCCGCACGATCCGCATGACCCGGTGGCCGCGCTCGTTGTATCGAAACAGGAACGACGAACTATCGGGGAGCCAGAGGAAGTCGGAGATTTCCCAGGGGGTGGCGAAAAGCGATTGATCGAGCGGCACTTCGGCGAGAGCATCGAGATCGAACAGATGCGGAAAGCGCTCATCGATCCGGTCCCCCGGCTTGTCGTAGCGAAACTCGATCACGCGCGGCTGCGGCTGGTCTTTCGGCGTCGATTCGACAATCGTGACGGTGCGGTGCTCCCCCTCGCGCAGCTTGAGGGCGATCATCCACCGGCCGTCGGGCGAGACGAAGCGTTCGTCGGTGAAATGGAAGTCCTTCGTCGCTCCGCTGGAAAGGGGCTTTTCACTGCCGTCGGCACGCTTCGCCACAAGATCGCCGTCGCGGAGGATTACCTCGGCTCGCGGCGTGCCGGCGGCGGGCTCTGGTGCCCGGGGCCGGCGTCGTTCTCCGGCTCCGCGCGACCCGCTGGGCACGACGTCGGGCTCGAGGGAGTCGATGCGGAAGGTCGATCCGCCGAGATCGGCCGCTGCGGCTGCCAGGAGCGTGCCGTCGCCGCGCTCGAAGCCCCACAGGTGGCCGGCGAAGGTGGGTTGGTCGCGCGAGGCTCCGGGGGCGAGCTCGCCGTAGGAGCGGCGCTCGCCGCCACCGTCGATCCACACCGTCTTCAGCGACTCGCTTGTCGCATTCTCGAGCCGGATCGACGTCTCCGGCCCGTTGCCGCTGCGCAGCGGTCGGTCGAGCCGCAGGCGCCGCACCCCCGCGGAGCGCAGCTCGACGGCGAGGGGATCGTCGGGCTCGAGAATCCGCTTCTCACCGGAGCGACAGTCGACCCGCACCACCTCGTGGGCGTAAGCGCCAGTACGCACCCGGTAGACGAGCACGGCGCCGTCGTCGATCCAGCGCGGCTCGAGGGAGTGCCGGAAGACGAGGCCGCCGGCACGTGTGTCGTGCGACGTCGCCCGATGCCAGGCCGCGTCGAAGCCCACCATCGGCTCCGCGGCCGGGCTTGCCGCGGCGGCAACGATGCAGACGATCGCGAGGAGGAGTCGGATCACAGGGCGCTTCATCGGCGTGGGGCCTGGGGCGCGACGAGCCGGCGGTCGAAAAAGTCGGAGATCGTTCGCCACAGATGGATCCGGTCGGGAGCCCCGGCGATGCCGTGGGTCTGGCCGGGATAGATCATCACCTCGAAGAGCTGGCCTTGCTTCTGCATCCGGGCGACGAGGGCTGTCGTGTTTTCGAAGACGACGTTGTCGTCGGCCATGCCGTGGATGACCAGGAGCGGGTCGGCGATCGTCGCCGCCACGCCGAGAACACCCGAACGCTCGTAGGGGCCCTTGTCGACGGCCGGATTGCCCAGGTAGCGCTCGGTGTAGTGGGTGTCGTAGAGCGACCAATCGGTGACCGGGGCCCCGGAGGCGCCGGCGGCAAACAGCCCCGGATGGGCGGCAAGCAGCCGCAGCACCATGAAGCCGCCGTACGACCAGCCATGGACGGCGATCCGCTCGGGATCGACGTCGGCCCGTGCGCGGAGCCAATCGACGCCGATCTTCTGATCCCGCACCTCCACGTCCCCCATCTTCAAATGGATCGGATCCTCAAACGCCTTGCCCCGGCCGCTCGTGCCCCGGTTGTCGAGGGAGAAGACATGCCAGCCGCGGCGCACGAACCACTGCGAGACGGCATTCCCCCAGCGCCTGGCCGCCAGCGGGCCGACCCCTGGCCCACCGTAGACGATGACCAGCGCCGGGGCCTTCGTGCCGGGGGGGAGCGTGGGACGCAGATGGGAATAGTGGAGCGGCGTGCCATCGTCGGCGGCGAGCGTGCCGAACTCGGGAGCAAGGTGACCGGCGAGATAGGGGGCATAAGGGTGCTCCCCCGCGACCCGGTTCTCCTCGATCCAGGCGATTCGCTTCCCGTCGGCGTCGGCCAGATACGTCTGCGGCGGCTGCGTCGGCGTCGAACGCGTGATGAGGGCGCGGGCGCCGGTCTTGTCCATCGAGGCATCGTGCCAGCCCCCCGGCTCGGTGAGGCGCCGCGCGGGCCCGGCGGGCTTCCCGGCGGCGGGGAGATCAACGGAATAAAAATGCTTCTCGATTGGTGTCTCGATGCCAGCGGTGAAGAACACCCTCCCTTGGATCTCGTCGACCCCGACGACCTTCTCGATCCCCCAGAGGCCGCTGGTCACCTGTTCGAGAACACCGTCGCGGGTGAGAAAGAGGTGGCGGTATCCGTCGCGCTCGCTTGTCCAAAGGAGCCGGCCGTCGCGGAGGACCCGCAGATCGTCGGAGAGATTGACCCAGGTGGGGGAGGTTTCGGTGAGCTCCGTCCGGGGGGCGCCGGTGGCCGGGTCGAAGCGAAGGAGGTCGAGCCGCTTTTGATCGCGCGACTGCCGCTGGACGAGGATCGACTTGGAATCGGGGGTCCAATCGACGCGGGCCACGTAGATGTCGGGATCGGGGCCGAGGTCGAGCTTCACAGGCGCCGTCTCGGCCGGGGCGGCGGGGTCAAACACGAACAGCTCGACACGCGCGTTTGGCGTTCCGGCGCGGGGGTAGCGCTGCTCGAAGAAGCGCGTGCCGTCGGCGCCTATTCTCCCGCGTGGCACCAGTTGGACGTCGCTCTCGTCGACCCGCGTCACCACCAGCCGCGAGTCGTCGGGGCTCCACCAGTGCCCTTCGCGCCGGTCCATCTCCTCCTGGGCGACAAACTCAGCACTCCCCCACGACACCGCTTCGCCGCCGTCGATCGTCAGGGCGCGCTCGGCACCGGTGGCGAGTTCGTGCAGGAAGAGATTCTGATCGCGCACGAACGAAACGGACGTCCCGCGCGGCGAGATCCGGGCGTCGAGCTCCGTCTGTGGCGTGTCGGTGAGGCGGCGGACGGCGCCGTCGGCAACAGTGGCGACGTAGAGATCGCCATCGAGCGGCACGAGGATCGAGGTCGAGTCGGGGGCCCAGGCATACGAGATCACGCCGCGCGTGCCGCCGACCCTGGCCCGCTCGCGCCGCATCTTCTCCTCCTCGGAGACCTCCCCGCCGCCGAACTTCGTCGAGTCGACGAGCATCCGCTTCTGGCCGGTGGCGGTGTCGAGGGCGCACAGGTCGTAGCGATCGCGGTCGTCGGGGCGCGGCTCGAGGAGCGTGGCGAGCTTCCCATCGGGGGAGAGCGCTAGGCCCCGTGGCACAGGGCCGGAGAGAGCCGGGCTCCCCATGATCCGCTCGAGCGTGAGGGGCTCGTCCGATCGGGCCGCGGAGGGGAGCGCCGCGGCGGCGAGGACAACGAGGAGGGCAAGCAGGGAATCTTGCTTCCAGAGCTTCATCGCTTGCTCCCGACCGTACCCACGACAGGCTGGCTTGGATGGGGATGGGGATGACGGTGGAGGCGGGATTTCAGCCCGAGCGGCTTGCCGGGGTCCGAAAGCTCCTTGAAGACATGCTCGATGTTTTCGCTTTGGGCCTTCGAGTCCTTGCCGGTCCATTCCTTGTAGAAAGGGACGTCAAACCCCTCCTTGATCACCTCGAGCGACAGTCCTTTGTCGATCCCCGCCTTGACGTTCGTGCGCAGCTCGAG
>Ga0114967_10000645_pt1 | contig 30041 bp, 34 predicted proteins | sample M_130628_MF_Meta_FD_92639 | JGI IMG/M metagenome (GOLD analysis project Ga0114967, IMG submission 92639) | Freshwater microbial communities from Lake Montjoie, Canada to study carbon cycling - M_130628_MF_MetaG | ecosystem: Environmental > Aquatic > Freshwater > Lake | place: Lake Montjoie...
ATAAATCTATTGTTTTAATCTTTGTTTTTTTGTGGTGCAATACTTTTTTATCTGCGCAACAAAAAGATAGTAATACCACAAAAGAACATCTAAAATCTTTTTGTGGTAGCGATACCACCAACGCAACAGAATTTTACAAAAGAGCTATTGCTATTCCGCATACACTAAATAAAAGCAGATATAAAGCGGTGGCTATTGGCAGCGGTACAATATGGGCAGGCACATTAATTTTTTTAAACAACGAATGGTATAGTCAATATCCAAAAAGTAAGTTTCATACATTTAATGATAATGGAGAATGGCAACAAATGGACAAAGTGGGGCATATATATAGTGCCTATTTGGGTTCAAAATTATTTTCTACATTTTTTAGATGGACTGGTTTATCCGAAAAAAAGAGTGTTTTAATTGGCGCTGGTGGCGGTTTGGCATACCAAACTATCATAGAAATATTGGATGGGCATAGCCAAAAATGGGGCTTTAGTTGGGGCGATATGGGCATGAATACATTGGGCTGCGGTATATATGCTAGCCAACAATTGTTGTGGCACGAGCAACGCATCAAAATAAAATATAGCTGGCATTTACAATACTATAAAGAAGTAGAATTGCTAAGAAGAGCAAATGATTTGTATGGCAGAACAGATGCAGAAAGATGCTTGAAAGATTATAATGCACAAACTTATTGGCTGAGTTGTAATATCCGAAGCTTTGCACCTGCTAGCAAATGGCCAAAATGGTTAAATATAGCTTTAGGTTATGGCGCACAAAATATGTATGGTGGCTATACCAATACCTGGACCGATGATGCCAATGTATTTCACAACAGAACAGACATTCCAAGGTATAGGCAATATTACGTAGCGCCAGACATAGACTTTAGTAAAATACCTTGGAAAAGTAAATTTTTAAAAGATTTTTTTAAGATTGTAAATTTAAAAGCTCCATTGCCTAGCCTAGAATATAATTCTTTGGGACAGTGGCGATTGAATGCAATACATTTTTAGTGCTTGCAATACACCTTTAATTAGCATTTTTCAACAATTAAAATAAAGGAATATTACCAATAAAAAAATTTGGATAAAAGGGTAGGACTATTTTTAATTTATCATCTGTATTATTACATAAATATCCCTACCTTTGCTTCAACCAAAAATATTAAATGGCACAAAAACCTAGAACTTTTAGAGGTAGAGTTATCAAAGAAAACGAACACCGCATCAATGCATATATCACAGCTCCTGAGGTACGCTTAGTGGGTGATAATGTAGAACCAAACTTATATAGCCTTGCAGATGCATTAAAAATTGCAGATGATCTAGGGGTGGATCTTGTAGAAATTTCTAATAATTCTGCACCTCCTATTTGCCGTTGTGTAGATTACAATAAATTTCTTTACGAAAAAAAGAAAAAAGATAAAGAAGTAAAAGCAGCTGCGGTAAAAAGCGAAATGAAAGAAATCCGTTTTACACCAAATACAGATGACCATGACTTTGACTTTAAATCTAAGCATGCAGAAAACTTTTTGAAAGAAGGCGACAAAGTGAAAGCTTATGTGCAATTCAAGGGTCGTGCTATTATGTTTAAAGAGCGCGGAGAATTGATACTTTTAAAATTTTCTGAGCGCCTTGCAGAGTTTGGACAATTAGAAGGAATGCCTAAATTAGAAGGTAAAAGAATGCACGTACTAATTGCACCTAAGAAAAAGAAATAAAAAATCGAATAACAATATTTACAAAACCACTAAAGAAATTTAGTGGTTTTTTTATGAGTTGACTTTAACTATTTACCTATCCAACTACTTCTCCCTCCAAATCATAATCGTAAGCTTTAGTAATTTTCACCATTACAAAATCGCCGGGGTTTAGTTTTGTTTTGCTTTTTACAATCACTTCATTATCTACTTCTACACTATCAAACTCAGTGCGGCCCAAATATTTTCCAGCTTCTTTTTTATCGATAATTACCTTTAAAGTTTGTCCTACTTTTTCTAAATTTTTTTCATAACTAATGTCTTGCTGAAAATCCATAATTTCTTGAGCACGGCGTTCTTTTTCTTTGGCAGACACATTATCTTTCAAATCATGTGCACTTGTGTTTTCTTCGTGACTGTAAGTAAATACTCCCACTCTATCAAAGCGCACTTCTGCTAAAAAATCTTTTACTTCCTGAATGTCTTTTTTAGTTTCACCTGGATAGCCAGCTATTAATGTGGTTCGCAAACAAATATCTGGCAAAATGCTTTTTATTTCATGAATCAAATCGAGCATTTCTTTTTTGGTAATTTGCCTACGCATACTGTCTAGCATTTTATCGCTAGCATGCTGCAAAGGCATATCTAAATAATTACAAACTTTTGGATGCTTCTTTATAGCATGAATAATATCTAAAGGAAATTTACTTGGATAAGCATAGTGCATTCTTATCCATTCTATGCCTTCAATTTTTACAAGCTCATCTAGTAATTTTGCTAAGGCTCTTTCTTTATAAATATCTAAGCCATAATAAGTCAATTCTTGCGCAATTAGCATTATTTCTTTTACACCTTTCTGCGCTAATAATTTGGCTTCAGTTACTAAATCTTCTATGGTTTTGCTCACATGCTTGCCACGCATTAATGGTATTGCACAAAAGCTACAAGTGCGGTTACAACCTTCGCTAATTTTTAAATATGCATAATGCTGAGGTGTGCTAAGCATCCTCTCGCCTACTAACTCTGTTTTATAATCTGCTTCAAAACGCTTTAATATTTGTGGTATTTCTAATGTGCCAAAAAATCCATCTACATCAGGCATTTCAGCCTCTAAACTATCGCGATATCTTTCGCTAAGGCAACCCATCACATATACTTTATCTAGCTTACCTTGTTTTTTAAAATCTAAGTGCTCTAAAATTGTATTTACACTTTCTTCTTTGGCTTTATCTATAAATCCACAGGTGTTAATGATAGAAATATTATAATCCAACGCTTCACTTTCGTGCCCAACACTTACACCATTTGCATGTAATTGCCCACTTAGCACCTCACTATCTACCATATTTTTAGAGCATCCAAGTGTAGTTATATTAACGCGGTCTTTGGTAAGTGTTTTTGATTTCATAAATTAATAATGCTGTTATAAAATTATTTTTCTTTCAAACTAAATAAACTATCTACAAATTCTGCTTTATTGAAAATTTGTAGGTCATTCATTTTTTCGCCAATACCTATATATTTTACAGGTATTTTAAATTGGTTCGCTATGGCAAGCACTACACCACCTTTTGCAGTTCCATCCAATTTGGTAACTGCAATACTTGTAACTTCTGTAGCTGCTGTAAATTGTTTTGCTTGCTCAATAGCATTTTGCCCAGTGCTACCATCCAATACAAGCAGAACTTCATGTGGTGCATCTGGAATTACTTTTTGAATGACGCGTTTAATTTTGCTTAGTTCATCCATCAAATGGCTTTTGTTGTGCAACCTTCCTGCAGTGTCAATGATTATCACATCGCTACCTTTTGCTACACCACTATTTACAGTATCAAAGGCTACACTTGCAGGGTCGCTACCCATATCTTTTTTTACAATATCTACACTTACTCTATCTGCCCAAAGGCTCAATTGCTCTACAGCTGCAGCGCGGAAAGTATCAGCTGCACCAAGTAATACTTGCTTGCCTCTCCATTTGAAATTATTTGCTAATTTTCCAATAGTAGTTGTTTTGCCCACACCATTTACACCTACTACTAATATCACATAAGGTTTTGTGCCATTTGGTGTTTGAAAATTCTGATACTCTAAATTCGGAGCATCTGTAAGCATGTTCATTATTTCTTCTTGCAAAATAGTATTTAATTCTGCGGTACCTATATATTTATCTTTAGCTACTCTATCTTCAATGCGTTTAATAATTTCTATAGTGGTAGTAACACCTACATCAGCACCCACAAGCGCTTCTTCCAAACTATCCAATACTTCAGCATCTACTTGGCTTTTACCAGCAATAGCTTTAGTAAGTTTACTAAAAAAGCCTTGTTTGGTTTTTTCTAAACCCTCATTTAGTACTTCTTTAGCTTCTTCTTGTTCTTTATTTCTTTTAAATAGCTTATCAAAAAATCCCATTTTGTAGATTGAAAATTGTTATAAATGAAAAAAAGCTGCTCGCACAAATTGTCAGAACAGCTTTTAGAAAGTTGAAATTGTAAAAATTATTTTGCTTTCAAGAAATCATTTACTTTATCCTTGTAAATAATTTGCTCCTTAAAAGTATATGCACCTGTTTTAGGGCTACGCACAGCGCGGATTACTTTAGTCCAGTTTTTAGACTCTAATGCTGCTTTTGGATCTTTCTTTTGTGCGGTTTTTGCTGCTTTTGCCATTGTATATTATTTTTTAATTTTTCACACGTTGCAAATTGTGTGGAGGTTTGTAAATGTGTTCACTTTTATTTTAGTACTAAAAAATGAAGCACTAAAACAAGAGTTTATTTATTTAATTTCTTTATGAACAGTTACCTTTTTCATAATAGGGTTAAACTTCTTAAGCTCTAAGCGCTCAGGAGTGTTCTTTTTGTTTTTGGTAGAGATGTAGCGACTAGTGCCAGCTAAGCCTGTAGCTTTATGCTCTGTGCACTCTAATATCACTTGTACTCTATTTCCTTTTTTTGCCATTGTATTTGCTATTTAATAATATTGATTGAATTAGATTTTGCTTCCAGCTGCACGCATAGCTTTTACAGTTTCATGCAAACCATTTTTGTTAATAGTGCGAATTACATCAGCACATAATTTAATTGTAATCCAACGATCTTCTTCTGCATAGAAAAAGCGTTTTACTTGCAAATTTGGTAAAAATCTGCGCTTAGATTTCTTGTTAGAGAAACTTACTTTGTGACCAACCATTGGTCTTTTACCGGTTACCTGACATACACGAGCCATAAAAAATATCTTTAAATTTTGGGATTGCAAAAGTATGCATCTATTATTAGAAAACAAAAACTTTCACTATTTTTTTTAAATTAATGCACATATTTACGCTAATAAGTTGCAAACGAATGTGAAATTCAAATAATTAGCAATAAAAATCTAACTATTTTGCCTAAACTAATTCTGGTAACACCTGATGAAATAAATTATTTAAGCCCAAAGTAGAGCCTGTAATAATAAAGCCTTCTCCATGCTTTACACCAATTCTTTTACCCATTGTATAAGAGCGAGCTTCTAAACTTTGCAAAAAGCCTTGCGTAGAAATATATGTTTTAGGCCCATCAAAATCTGTGCTGTAAAACTGGGTTTTAAAACTTTCGATTGCTGCAATTTTTACAGAAAAACTATTGCTCACATCTACCACAAAACTAGGCTCTATAAAAGTATCTTGTATGTAATGAAACATTCTTTTGGGGCGCCAAGGTTTTTGCATTTCGCCATTATCCGTAGTTACTATTTTTATTAAGCCACTTAAGAAACATGCATCTTTTACTAGCTGCGCACCTTTGCCATGGTCTGGATGCCTATCATAAGGCGCATTCATGAATATAATTTCTGGTTGATATTTTCTGATAGCGGTAATTACTTTCCATTGATGGTCTTTATCATTTTTAAAGAACCCATCTTCCATATCTAAATTTTCTCGAGCATGCAAACCTATAATAGCAGATGAATGTTTGGTTTCTTCATTTCTAGTATCTACCGTGCCCCTAGAGCCCAACTCTCCCCTCGTTAAATCTATTACACCTACTTTGTAACCTGCTTGAATATGACTATGCAAAGTGCCACTACAAGCTAGTTCCACATCATCCGGATGAGCCCCAAATGCTAATATATCTAATTTCATAAAATATTTTGAATGGTTTGAATCACAAATGTATTGCAGGCATGCCATATGATTTGCTATTTTATTTCAGGAAAATAAACATCAAATTCTTTCTGCCACAAAATGTCCTGATGCTTCAATTTCTCTTACAATACTTTCTATTCTTGCATCTTTACCATTGGGATCGTAGATGGTTTTTAAATTATGATCAAACAAATATGCAACTCCTTGCCACAAAGATGCCTGAAAACCACCTTTTAAATTTTTTACAATATCAAAGACACTTTTGCCTGTTTGCCGATTAATTAGTTTTACCAAAATTTGACCTTGCGTAATGGTCAGGTCAGTTAACTCTGCTTTAAACCTTTTATTTAAAGCAGCTTCGCGCCACTCTTTGTATTGTGCCTTCGCTTCTTTGGAATATATTTTACCAAACACGCTATCAATATCATGCATTACATAAGCCGCCATTATTGCATAAGGATATACTTTTCTTACATTGTATTTTAGTGTTTCATATTCTCTATCATACTCCCCACTTTTTTTTCTGCGCCTTTCAACTACCAACCATCCAGGGGCTTGTGCTTTTACAAACACAGGATTAATCCATATATATGGTAGCGTATCGCCATTTACTACATAGCCTGATACTAAAATAGTATCGTACTTACCTGGTGGATGTTGAGCATTGGCAGTTTGTGTAAACAAACAATAAATGCCTACAAAAAACAGAAAAAATATTTTATTTTTTATATTGATAGGTTAAAAATAGGAATGCTTTACCATCTAAAAAATAATAGGTTCAATTATTTTCTTAATATTTGCATAAAAATGAAAAGCTATCGCGAAATTTTAGAGATTATCAAGCAGCAAATCAACGCAATTTATGATTCTTCTGAAGCAGAGAATATTGCTTGGCGACTGATGGAGTTTATTATTAAAAAAAATAAATTAGAGATAATTGTAAATAAAGAAATGGTAAGTGATGAACAAGAAACTGAATTTTCAAAAGCAATTATTCAACTGCAAAATAATATTCCCATTCAATATATTACAGGCACAGAGTATTTTTACGGATTATCATTCAAGGTAAATAATGCCGTATTAATACCTAGACCAGAAACTGAAGAATTGGTAGACTTAATTATTAAAGAAAATACACTCGACAATTTAAGTTTAATAGACATTGGTACAGGCAGTGGTTGCATTCCTATTTCTATCTTTTCCAAAAGAAAATCTTGGCAAATTTCCGCGATAGATATCAGCAAAAATGCTTTAGCTATAGCAAGTGAAAATGCGAAAATACATCATGCAAAAATTGAATTGATAGAAATAGATATATTAAATCATAAGAGTAATTTAGCACCTAAGTTTCATATTATAGTAAGTAATCCACCATATATTTTATTTTCAGAAAAAAAAGATATGCGTAATAATGTAATACAGCATGAACCTTCCGAAGCATTATTTGTTACCAATAATGATCCTTTGCAATTTTATAAAGCTATTATTCAATTTGCAGTAAAAACATTACTACCATCAGGAAAATTATATTTTGAATGCAATGAGCAATTTGCGGAGGAGGTTATACTTTTATTACAAGAAAATAATTTTACAAAATGCAGGTTAGTCAAAGACCTACAAAACAAAAAAAGAATGGCTTTTGGGCAACAACAATAAACACATTTTCAGAAATCACAGGGTATATACCCTAAAGTAGAATTCTAAAAACAAAATCGGAATCGCACCAATGATACTATCGGTACAAGTTATTAACCCTTCCGATGGCTTCCTGCCTTATCATCGGGATTGAAAAATATAACATTCGTTCCTCATGTTGATTTTTCTAATAAAAAAGCGTATTAGAAATTTCTAATACGCTTTGCTAAAATATTATTTGAAAAATTAAGCTATGTTCATTAACTCTAATTCAAATGTTAAATCTTCGCCAGCTAATGGATGATTTGCATCTAATGTAATTGTATCCTCCGTTAAGTCTATAACTAATACAGGAATTACTTGACCATTTTCGTCGGTCAAGTGCATTTCCATGCCTATTTCCGGCTTCATATCAGCAGGCACTTCTGTGCGAGGTAAAGTGATTTTCATCTCGTCGTTTAGTTCGCCATAAGCTTCTAAACAAGGGATATTGATTGTTTTTTTATCCCCTACTTTCATATCTATAACTCCTTTTTCGAAACCAGGAATTACTCTTCCTTCTCCTACTTTAAATTCCAATGGTTCGCTGCCTTCGCTAGAGTCGAATAATGTTCCATCGCTTAATGTTCCTTTGTAGTGCACTTGTATAGTGTCGCCATTTTTTACTTGCATTTTATTTATATTGTTTTAATGTTGCTATATAATTAATTTAAATTATTTTTTATTCTCTACCATCCTAAAACCCATGCAAAAATTAATGGTGCAACAATTGTTGCATCACTCTCTACAATAAATTTAGGTGTATGAATATCTAATTTACCCCACGTAATTTTTTCGTTTGGCACTGCCCCACTATAGCTGCCATAACTTGTGGTGCTATCGCTTATTTGGCAGAAGTAACTCCAGAATGGAATATTATGCATCTCCATATCTTGGTACAACATTGGCACTACACAAATTGGAAAATCACCAGCTATTCCGCCACCAATTTGAAAAAATCCAACTCCTTTGCCTTCACTGTTTTTAGGGTACCAATCTGCCAACCACATCATATACTCAATTCCACTTTTCATAGTGCTTGGTTTCAACTCTCCCTTAATACAATAGCTTGCAAAAATATTACCCATAGTACTATCTTCCCAACCTGGACAAATAATAGGAATATTTTTTTCTGCAGCGGCTACCATCCAGCTATTTTTTGCATCAATTTCGTAGTCTTTTTCCATTACTTTACTAAGCAATAGTTTGTACATAAATTCATGCGGAAAATATCTTTCGCCATTTGTTTCCGCATCTTTCCAAATTTTTACAATATTGTGCTGTATTTTTCTAAATGCTTCTTCTTCGGGTATACAAGTATCTGTAACTCTGTTTAAACCTTTTTCTAATAATTCCCACTCATCTTGCGGCGTTAAATCTCTGTAGTTTGGCACACGCTTATAGTGGGTATGCGCAACTAAATTCATAATATCTTCTTCTAAATTAGCACCTGTACAAGAGATGATGGCCACTTTGTCTTGGCGAATCATTTCTGCAAAACTTAAACCTAACTCTGCGGTACTCATGGCACCTGCAAGACTTACTAGCATTTTACCTCCTTCTAATAAGTGTGTTTCGTATCCTTTTGCAGCATCCATTAATGCAGCTGCATTAAAATGGCGATAATGATGGGAGATGTATTGGGAAATTGGACCTTTGTTTGTCATAATTAAAAATGTTGGGTGCAAAAATAAGGGTTATTAATTGTATTATCGAATTTTAGAGTTTAAGGAATAGTAACTATTTAAAATAAAAAAAAGAGACCTTTTGGGTCTCTTTTTTTACTTAATGAAGTAATTTTTTATTTTTTTGTAGTCATAAAGTTTTTAGAAATTCCAATATTCATTGTTCTTCCAAAACTTAAATGAGAAGTACCAACAGTAGCGTTTGAAGTACCTGAAGGTGTTACTCCGTAATATCCTAAACTTCCAAATGAAAAATTTAAAGCAAAATTGTTTTTTAAATTCACCATTACTGCAGGTGTTAAATTAATACTAGTTGTATTATAAACAGAACCAGCTTGAATAGTTGTACCAATTATGTCTTTTTTATTACCAAACATTCCATTTAATTGAGCATATACAGAAAATATATTATTTAAAGTTTGAGTATAACGAACAAAAGGCCCTACTTCAAAAGAAGGAGTTCTTTGCAATTGAGATCCCACTGAATTAGTTCTAGTTCCGCCTGCATTTAATGCTATACCTGCTGTAAAATGCTCATCAAACTGATAACCAACATAAGGATTAAAAGCTGAAGTAACAGAATCAGAAGTTTTACTCCAATCGATATTACCGCCTAATAACATTGAATTTTTTTGAGCATTTGCTGTTGCTATCATACTTAATGCAACTGCTGTTGTTAAAATTAATTTTTTCATATTTTTTGAATTTTGTAGATACAAATGTATGTTAATTATATTTTCCAAAAGACATTTTAATTGTGATAAAAAATTGCAAGAAAAATAGTATAATACATATTTTATTTTGTATATAAAAAAATTAGTACGTGCAACCATTAATCAATGGGTATACACCCCAAAGTAGTCCAAACAGTTATTGTTTGGATGGAAAAAAAAATTTGAATCGAATTAAAACTGGGAGGTTTTAAATTTTCCGAAAGCTTCCTGCCTACCGATGTTTCCATCAGCACAAATCTGCACCATTATATAGTGTAAGCCGTTATCGGCATTAGGAAATATAACATTCATCGAAGGTGCATTCTTTGCAGGCTGCTACTCCTATTTATTTCCCTAATGAAATAAAAATAATTTTGTGAATAACTTCACTAAGTAACAACTACAAATACACAATTAATTTTCGACCTTTGACGATATGGCAAAAATTATAGCAATAGCTAATCAAAAAGGTGGTGTAGGCAAAACAACCACTGCAATTAATCTTGCTAGCAGCCTTGCAATTTTAGAGCATCGTACTTTATTAATAGACGCAGATCCGCAAGCAAATAGCACAACTGGCAATGGTTTTGACCTTAGAAATATTCAATTAAGTTTGTATGATATTTTGGTAAATGAAAGTAGTGTAGCGAATGTAGTACTTAAAACAGAAACCCCTAATTTATCTATTATACCAAGCCATTTAGATTTGGTTGGTGCAGAAATAGAATTAATCAATCATCCTAATCGTGATAAAATTCTTGGTAATGCATTGCAAGAAATTGATGCAGATTTTGATTTTATAATTATCGACTGCTCTCCTAGCTTAGGATTAATTACTGTAAATGCTTTAACTGCTGCTGCAAGTGTAATTATTCCGGTGCAATGCGAGTACTTTGCATTAGAGGGGTTAGGTAAATTATTAAATACCATAAAAATTGTACAAAACAGATTGAATCCAAACTTAGCAATAGAAGGTATTTTAATGACAATGTATGATGGCAGATTACGTTTGTGCAATCAAGTAGTAGAAGAGGTAAAAAACCATTTTAGCAGTTTGGTTTTTGATACCATCATTCATAGAAATACAAAACTTGGTGAAGCTCCTAGCCTTGGAAAACCTGCTATATTGTATGATGCAGATAGCACTGGTGCTATAAATTATTTAAACTTAGCAAGAGAAGTTTTGCAAAAAAATGATTTAACAAAAATAAAAAACGAAGATAGGTTGTTAGAAACATTGGATGAGGAAGGCAATGATTAATTGCTTGTAAACAAACATTAAATCAAATAGCAAAAAATAGAAATGGCTGTAAATAAAAAATTAGAAATAGGAAGAGGAATAAGTGCATTATTAGGCAATATTACTGATGAGATAAGTACATTTAAAGGCAACAGCCCGATACCGTCTGTCAATAACGAAAAAGTAGCAGGTAGCATTTTAAGAATTCCTGTAGACCAAATTGTACCTAATCCAAAACAGCCACGAAGAGACTTTGAAAAAGAAGCCTTACAAAGCCTAAGTGATAGCATAAAAATGCATGATATCATTCAACCAATTACAGTGATTCAACTAGCGCCAAGCCAATACCAGTTATTAAGCGGAGAACGCCGCTGGAGAGCCAGTAAAATGGCTGGTCTAAAAGATGTACCTGCATATATTCGTACTGCAGATGTGCAAGCACAAATAGAATTGGCTTTGTTAGAAAATTTACAGCGCGAAGATTTAAACGCTATTGAAATTGCGCTGAGCTACAAATTATTAATAGACGAAGTAAATTTAACACAAGAAGAAGTAGCTATAAGAATGCATAAAGAGCGCAGCACGGTTACTAATTTTTTAAGATTATTAAAATTGCCTCCTACCATACAACAAGCAGTAAGAGAGGCGAAAATTACAATGGGGCATGCGAAATGTATTTTAAGCATCCCACATATAGAGCAGCAATTGTATGCATTTAATGAAATTGTAGATAAAACTTTGAGTGTTCGCCAAGCAGAAGCATTGGTACAACTATTAACAAAGCCAAAGAAAAAATCTATCGAAAAAGAAAAAGACAGTTTACCTCCTGCCTATAAAAGAATTCAGGATGAAATAAGTAGTAAATTAAGTACTAAAGTAAATTTAAATAGAAATAAAAAAGGTAGTGGTATAATTTCTATAGAATTTTACAACGATTCTGATTTAGAAAGAATTTTAGAAGTAATTGCAAACTAATTAAAATGCATGCTTCAAAAAAAATAAAATTATTTTGCTTATTGTGTTCAATAAGTTTTTTTGCAATTAATTGTAATGCACAAGATAGCCTTGCAAAAAAAGATAGTACTAATAACTACTATGCTTTTAATACAAAAACACCTGTGCCAAAAAGGGCAGCAATGTATAGTGCTTTATTACCTGGATTAGGTCAAGCATACAATAAACAATTTTGGAAGCTGCCAATTGTATATGCAGGTGTAGGCATATCTGCTTATTTGTTTACAACTACTTATAACGATTATCAAATTCATCGCCAAGCATTTATTGCACGCAGCGATAATAACCCAAATACATTAGATACTTTCACTACATATTCTTTGACAGATTTAAGAAATTTGGAAAGAAGCAATAGGCAAACATTAGATAAAATTGTTGTTTACAGCGCCGCTTATTATGGTTTAAATATTGTAGATGCCTTAGTAAGTGCGCATTTAAAAAACTTTGACGTAAGCAAAACTATCAGTATGCACTTAATGCCAACTTTGATAGATGATAAAATTGCAGGGATTGCAATAAAATTTAATTGGAAATAATAGAAAAACTATGAAAATAGCATTGATTGGATATGGTAAAATGGGTAAAACCATAGAGCAATTAGCAATAGAAAAAGGCCACGAAATTATTTTAAAAATTGGCAGTGCAAATAGTCAAGATTTTACCACAGAAAATATTAAAAAAGCTGATGTTGCAATAGAATTTAGCACTCCTGCAAATGCATTTAGCAATGTCAAAAAGTGTTTAGAAAATGGAGTTCCTACAATATGTGGCACTACTGCATGGTTGAGCAATTTACCAATAGCAAAACATTTGGCGATAGAATATAACACAGCATTAATTTATGCCAGTAATTTTAGTATAGGAGTGAATATATTTTTTGCAATCAATAAGCAACTAGCCAAAATGATGGCGCCACATACGCAGTATAATGTAATTTTGGAAGAAATTCATCATACACAAAAGCTAGACAGCCCTAGTGGCACAGCAGTTACTTTGGCAGAAGGTATTTTAGAAAATTATTCAAGCAAAACCAATTGGGTAAATACGCCTACAGACAAACCATCAGAGCTATCTATTATTAGCAAACGAATAGATCCTGCCCCTGGCACACATCGTATAACCTATCGCAGCGCAATAGATACAATTGAAATTACGCATACTGCACACAGTAGAATAGGATTTGCAAGTGGTGCATTAACTGCAGCAGAATTTGTAGTTGGAAAAAATGGCATATTTACAATGGCAGATGTGCTAGGATTGTAAATGATAGAAAAAAAATTATTTGTAGTGGAGGATAACGGATTCGAACCGATGACCTCTTGCATGCCATGCAAGCGCTCTACCAACTGAGCTAATCCCCCAAAATACACTCATTCTCTTTCTCTTTCTCACCGATGACCTTCCCGACATTCATAGTCGGGACGCTCTACCAACTGAGCTAATCCCCAAAATTACATTTAATAGGATTGCAAATATAATGCACTAATGCATACAAAACATAATTACAATATATAATCTGTTTCAAGAAATTGACTAGATAGTTTCCTTAATCATTTCTTTCCATTATGGTTCCATTTTATTTGTTTAATTTTCTGACCCTTCTAATATCTGGCATTAAAATTCCACCTCTTTCATCAGCAGGTGCACTTGGGTCATATTGGTATTTAGCATCTACCCAACTTCTTTTAAGGTACATAATTCTAGGTACAGCTTTACCTCTTGGGTCAAAATATATTGGATGCTCATCTGCATTGCCAATCGGGGCAGGTTGTTCCATATGCAGATTTTCCTAATAAAAATAATTTCAAATCTATATTTATCTATTGTAGAATTTTCATATAAAAAAATGCCTCACTTTCGTAAGGCATATTATCAATTTATTTATTGTAAAGTTGTGGATTATGAAAGTTTTTCTACTTGCATGTAGGTTAATTCTACTGGAGTACTTCTTCCAAATATTTTCACTATTGCTTTCAATTTCTTTTTCTCGTCGTTTACATCTTCTATCACACCATTGAAATCATTAAATGGACCATCAATAATTTTCACTGTTTCTCCTACCAAGAATGGCTCCATATGTTGCGCACCACCTTCTGCTACTTCATCCATTTTTCCAAACATTTTATTCACTTCGCTTTTACGCAAAGCCATAGGATTTTCTCTCCCTAAAAAATGAATAACGTTTGTTGTATTGGTAATTCCTTGTACTACTTCTCCGTTTAATTTACCATTTGTCGCTTCAACTAAAATATACCCTGGATACAATATTTTTTCGCGCATGGCCTTCTTACCATTTTGCATTTTAAATACTTTTTCCATTGGGCATAATACTTGAGATACAATATGTCCCCAACCATTTCTGCGAATATCTACATCTAGGTATTCTTTTATTTTTCTTTCTTTACCACTTACCACACGCAATACATACCATCTACTTTGGCTTTCTTGCTCTTTGGGCTGAGGTGTAGACTCGCTACTAATATCTATATTTAAGTTTTCCATTATTTAAAAATCTTATAGATAATATTTTTGAATAAAAATTCTGCTGCCCCATCCATTACAAATACAATCAATGTAATGATTGCAATTGCAGCTAAAACAATTGCAGTAGTTTCTTGCAATTCTTTCCATGTAGGCCAAGATACCTTATGAATTAATTCGTCATAAGCATTCTCAAAATATGTTATAATGTTACTCATTTATTTATTTAATTAAACGTGATAAAAAATTGAAAATCAATTATTTAGCACGGGCACTAGGATTCGAACCCAGATCAAAGGTTTTGGAGACCCGTATGCTACCGTTGCACCATGCCCGTAGATTTTTTTTTGAATGTGTGTTATATTGAAGAACGAAAGTAAAATTGAAAAAAAGTCATTGACCAAAAGTTACCTATTGACCAATGACTTTTTCTATTTTTGTAAGCCTTTGGCTTGTTGATTATTTTGTAATATTCGTAACCTGACCAGCACCTACTGTACGACCACCTTCACGAATTGCAAATTTCAAACCTTTATCCATTGCGATAGGAGCAATCAATACAACATTGATTGTAACATTATCACCAGGCATCACCATTTCTGTACCAGCTGGTAAACTAACTTCACCTGTAATATCTGTTGTACGGAAGTAGAATTGAGGGCGATATTTGTTAAAGAATGGAGTATGACGACCACCTTCTTCTTTGCTTAATACATAAACTTCACCTTGGAATTCAGTATGTGGTGTAATAGAACCTGGTGCACAAATAACCATACCACGACGGATATCAGCTTTTTCTATACCACGTAATAATAAACCTGCGTTATCTCCAGCTTCACCAGAATCTAATAATTTACGGAACATTTCTACTCCAGTACATGTAGACTTTAATGATTCTTCGTTAAATCCAACGATTTCAACGTTTTCTCCAACTTTGATACGACCTCTTTCGATACGACCTGTAGCAACTGTACCACGACCTGTGATAGAGAATACATCCTCTACACTCATCAAGAATGGCATATCCACTGGTCTTGGAGGCAAAGGAATATAGCTATCAACTGCATCCATTAATTCATCGATTGCAGCAACCCACTTATCTTCTCCAGCTAAAGCTCCTGTAGCAGAACCTTTAATGATTGGTGTATTATCACCATCAAAACCGTTTTTAGATAATAATTCACGAATTTCGATTTCAACTAATTCTAATAATTCTTCGTCGTCTACTAAGTCAACTTTGTTCATGAAAACAACCATGCTAGGTACACCTACTTGGCGTGCTAACAAGATATGCTCACGAGTTTGTGGCATCGGACCATCTGTAGAAGCTACCACTAAGATAGCGCCATCCATTTGAGCAGCACCTGTAATCATATTCTTTACATAGTCAGCATGTCCTGGACAGTCAACGTGTGCATAGTGACGATTAGCTGTTTGATACTCTACGTGTGCTGTATTAATGGTAATACCACGCTCTTTTTCTTCAGGAGCTCCATCGATTTCATCATAATTCTTCTTTTCAGCCAAACCTTTGTTTGATAAAATTGAAGTGATAGCAGCTGTTAAAGTTGTTTTACCATGATCTACGTGACCAATAGTACCAATGTTTACATGGGGTTTGTCCCTCTTGAATTGCTCTTTTGCCATTGTTTATTCGTTTTAATGTATATGTTTTAAAAAATAGGACGCAAAAGTAATGGTTTAAATATATAATACCAAAATATTTTGCACATTCATTGAACTTTTTTTAAAAAAAGTTTTAGAGCCATTAGTGAGAATCGAACTCACGACCCCTTCCCTACCAAGGAAGTGCTCTACCCCTGAGCTACAACGGCATGTGTGTGTATGCATAAAACAAAAATAAGGCCTAAGCCTTAATTTTGTTTTTCTTGGAGCGGGAGAACAGAATCGAACTGTCGTCTCAAGCTTGGAAGGCTGGAGTAATAGCCACTATACGACTCCCGCATTATGTGTGTGTGATTGTTGTGGGCAGTGATGGATTCGAACCACCGTAGACATTACATCAGCAGATTTACAGTCTGCCTCCTTTAGCCACTCGGACAACTACCCTAATTTTTGGTGTAATAAATTCTGTTTGTGTGTGAAATATTAATTTGAGTGTGGTTGAAAAATGAGCCGCTTGTCGGACTTGAACCAACGACCTGCTGATTACAAATCAGCTGCTCTACCAACTGAGCTAAAGCGGCGTAAAAAAGTGAATTTATTTCACTGTATTTGATGTTAAAGAACCTTTTTTCCTGTTGAAGGGATTGCAAAGGTAGGGAAGTGAAATTAAATAATCAAAAAAATATTACAGATTTTTTGAAAATAAATTTGAAATATTTTTCTATAGATTTAAAACGTATAACTAGCAAGCTTTTCAGCAATTATTTACATAAAAAAACCACAACTATTGTTGTGGTTTTTTTTATTATTTTTATGCTACTTGCTCTTCTTCTTTTTCTTTTTTATGTTTTATTTGATTAATTAATGCTTTATATGCAGTGTCGAAACTTTCTTCGAATGTTTTGGATTCTGACTTTACAAAGAAAGTGTGTTTGGGTACATGTACTTTAATTTCTGCTATTTTGTCTTTTATATTGTGCACGACGTTATCTAATTTTAAAAATACTTCAATTTCTACAATTTTATCATGAAACGTTGAAAGTTTTTTTGCTTTTTCTTGTACATGTTCAATAAGCTTGGTGTCGGCTGTGAATCGAACGGCATGGATTTGTAAATTCATACTTAAATAAATTTTTGTTGTGAATAAATAATGTAAAGAACTAATTTGTATGCTAAAGATAGAATGTTAATACACAATAACAAAATATTTTCTATTAAAATTTTCTAAAAATTAAGTTACGCCTTTGGATGGGCTTTCTCGAATACCTTTTTTAGTTTCTCAATACTATTGTGCGTATATATTTGTGTAGCAGCTAAATTAGCATGCCCGAGTAATTCTTTTACAGCATTCAATTGTGCTCCGTTATTTAATATATGTGTGGCAAAAGTATGTCGCAATACATGTGGGCTTTTTTTGTCTTGCGTGCTTACCATTCCTAAATATTTTTTAGCTACATTATAAATAAATTTCTCATATAACGGTTTTCCATTTTTTAAAACCAATAAGTATTCGTTATTTACATTTTTAATTTTACTTTTTTCAATCAAATAATCTTGTAATAAATTAGCAAGATTTGGTACCATTGGCATCAACCTTTCTTTATTACCTTTTCCAATTATTCTAATCAATTTGGTACCAAATTCTATTTGAGATTCTTTTAAATGGCAAAGCTCTATCCTACGCATACCAGTGCTATATAGCAATTCAATAATTATTCTTTCTGTTTTTCCTTCAAATGTTTGTGCAAAAGATACACGATCTAACAAAGTACTCATTTGGTTTTCTTGCAGGAAAGTGGGCAGGCGTTTGGCTACTTTTGGAGAAACTATTTTGGTGGTGGGTAATTCTTTAATGATATTTTGCCTCAAAAGAAATTTAAAAAAACTTTTTAAGGAACTTATTTTTCTATTGATAGACTTTGAGCTATTATCTATTTCTTTTAATTGTGCTAGCCAACTTCTAATATGCAGATGCTTTATTTGATTTGGTTCTACATGGCCAAAGGTGCTGGATAAAAAAACAAAAAACTGTTCAAGATCCCTAGAATAGGCTTGAACAGTTAATATTGAATATCGTTTTTCGAACTGTAAGTACTGTAAAAATGAAGATAAGGCTTCCAAACAAATTGTTTTTAATACCCTAAAGATACATTTTTTACAATTAATCGATATTACCTAACACTAATTGTGTTTTGTATATCGCTTTTTTTACTTCCATACGGCGAGCTACACTCTTCTTAGTGTATTCCTTACGGCTGCGCAATTGTATTAAAATATGCGCTTTTTCAAATTTCTTTTTGTACTTTTTTAGAGCTTTATCAATGCTTTCGCAATCTTTTGAATCGATGATTAACATGTATGATGTAAATTTTGGATTGCAAAGATAGTAAAATCTACTACTTTTACAAAAAATAATTTTTAAATTAATTCGTTATTATAATAATGACAACAAAAAACAGTTTTTTCATCCAACAAATTCCATCCTTATTTGCCATAACAATGGTGTTGGCAATTGCTTTTTGGGGTTGTAAAAAATATACAGACCCTTCCCCTAATCCGATTAATAATTTCACTTCACACTATTGCAATAACCCTAAAGCAGTAAATTATAATTGGGGTTTCCCGGGTATTGAAGATAATTCTATTTGTATTTTTCCTGCAGATTTATTTGCTGGTAATTATACTTATTATGATTCTATTTTAGATGTTGTCAATCAAATTTATATTCCATACGACACCATGGATATTACAATAAATAAACTTACAGATTCTACAATGACTATTGTTGGGCAATGCGCTGCTACCCAATTAACGGCTAGGGCAACAAAAAATTATAGATTTTCTTTAGACTCAACATCTGATAAAGGGCAAACATATTGTACAATTAACGATACAATTAGCGGCGCTGGTATCAAACAACAATTTAACGATACAATTTTTAAATATAATTATACAATTAGCAATAACGATATTATACAAGAACACAAAGGGTATTTATTTAAAAAATAAGCATGTTTACAGGAATTATTGAAACTTTAGGTATTATAAAAGATATCGACCGTACTGAAAATAATATAACTTTTGGGGTACAATCGTTTATTTCTAATCAACTAAAAATTGACCAAAGTGTAGCGCATGATGGGGTTTGCTTAACTGTAATAAAGGTGGATAATGATATGCATTATGTAACTGCCATAGATGAAACTTTATCTAAAACATGCTTACAGCAATGGGAAATTGGTTCTGCCATTAACCTAGAAAGAGCAATGTTAAACAACGCCAGATTGGATGGGCATTTTGTGCAGGGGCATGTAGATAGTACAGCAATTTGTACCTCTATAGAAAATAGACAAGGTAGTTGGCTTTATCAATTTAGTTTTGATGCTGGTTTTGCGGCTTTGATGATTGAGAAAGGTAGCGTATGCATTAATGGAACTAGCCTAACCTGCTTTGGACTAACAAATTCAACATTTGTGGTAGCAATTATTCCATACACTTATCAGCATACAAATTTTCATGACTTAAAAATAGGTGGTATTGTAAATATCGAATTTGACATCCTAGGGAAATATATAGCTAGAAGATTGCAACTAGAAGAACTTTCTAAAACCAGCTAAATTTTACCATCTAAATAATTTATGCAAATAATTAAGGCACAACATCCTACTTTTGAAACATGGAAAGTGTAATCGAAATAACCCATTTGGTAAAAAATTATTATTTAGGAAAGCAGGCCATTCAGGTTTTAAAAGGTTTAGAATTAACTATTTTAAAAAACGAATATGTGGCTTTAATGGGCCCAAGTGGCAGTGGTAAAAGTACTTTAATGAATATTTTAGGATGTTTAGATACCCCTACTAGCGGCACATATATCTTAAATCACAAAGATGTAAGTCGAATGCCAGAAGATGATTTAGCTGCCATTCGCAATCAAGAAATTGGATTTGTATTTCAGCAATTTAATTTATTACCCAAATACACAGCCCTAGAAAATGTAGCATTGCCATTAGTATACGCAGGATGGAATAAAAAAGACCGAGAAGAGAGAGCGATGGAAGTAATGAAAAGCGTAAATTTAGAAGATAGAGCATATCACAAACCGAATGAAATGAGTGGAGGTCAATGCCAAAGAGTGGCTATTGCAAGGGCTTTGGTAAATAATCCTAGCATTATTTTGGCAGATGAACCAACAGGAAATTTAGACTCTAAAACATCTGTAGAAATAATGGATATTTTTGATAAAATACATGCAAAAGGTAATACTGTAGTGCTTGTAACGCATGAGGAAGACATTGCCGAATTTGCCCATAGAGTAATTAGATTACGTGACGGAATAATAGAAAGTGACATTTTAAACACAGAAAAAATTAGAAATTAGGTTGCCATTTAACTACTTATTTTCAGATAAATTAAATTAAATAGTAGTAAAATTTTGGAAATTTATAAAATATTACTACTTTTGCAATCCGAAAAATAATCGGAACTAATTTTAAAATAAAACAAAAACATGGCTAACCACAAAGCTACCAAAAAAGATTCAAGACAAGCAGCAGCAAGAAACTTGCGTAATAGATATCAAGGTAAAACAACTCGTAACGCTATGCGTGCACTATTATCTAGTACAGACAAAGCTGAAGTTGCAGAAAACATGCCTAAAGTTGTTGCTTTATTAGATAAATTGGCTAAGCGCAATGTAATTCATAAAAACAAAGCAGCTAACTTAAAAAGTGCAATTATGAAAAAAGCTGCTACTGTTTAATTCTTAATTATAAAAAAAATTGATAAAAAAAATCCTGTACTAATGTGCAGGATTTTTTTATGCTATTAATCAAGTGTATAATCAATAAAACAGTATAGATTATTTTTAACTATTATCCTACCTTAGCAGTTGTGAATAAGCAAACAGAAATTTTACAAGCAAAAATTGCGGCGGCAAAAAAAGGTGGCGGTGAGCCAAGAATAGCATCTCAACACAAAAAAGGCAAATTAACTGCCAGAGAAAGAATTCAAATATTGTTAGACGACAATACTTTTGAAGAAATTGGCATGCTAGTAAGCCATAGATGCAAAGACTTTGGCATGGAGAAAGAGCAATACTTAGGTGATGGTGTAGTAACTGGCTATGGTAAAATACATGGTAGATTGGTATATGTTTTCAGCCAAGACTTTACAGTATTTGGAGGAAGCCTAAGCGAAACGCATGCCGAAAAAATTTGCAAAATAATGGATATGGCCATGCAAAATGGCGCTCCAGTAATTGGTTTAAATGATAGTGGCGGAGCGCGCATTCAAGAAGGCGTAGTAAGCCTTGGTGGTTATGCAGATATCTTTTATAGAAACACAAAAGCTAGCGGCGTAATTCCGCAGTTAAGTGCCATTATGGGCCCTTGTGCAGGTGGAGCAGTGTATAGTCCAGCCATTACAGATTTTATTATGATGGTAGAGCATACAAGCTATATGTTTGTAACTGGACCAAATGTAGTAAAAACGGTTACGCATGAAGACGTAAGTAGCGAAGAATTAGGTGGTGCACATACACATGCAAGTAAAAGTGGTGTCACTCATTTTGCTTGTGCAAATGAAGTAGAATGCATTAATAATATTAAAAAATTATTAAGTTACATACCTCAAAACTGCGAAGAAAAAGCACCTAAATATGCTTACACTTTACAAAACGAATTAAGACCAAAAATAGAAAAATTAATTCCGCTAAATGCCAATCAGCCTTATGATATGAAAGAGGTAATAGCAGAATTATGCGATGAAGAAAGTTTCTTAGAAGTGCATAAAGATTATGCAGAAAATATTGTTGTAGGCTTTGCAAGAATTGCTGGTAGAAGTATTGGCATTGTGGCCAATCAACCAGCGAGCATGGCAGGAGTATTGGATATTAATAGTAGCAAAAAAGGTGCAAGATTTACAAGGTTTTGCGATGCATTTAATATTCCTTTATTAGTATTAGTTGATGTTCCTGGGTTTTTACCAGGCACAGACCAAGAGTGGAATGGCATTATTACAAATGGCGCAAAATTGTTATATGCTTTATGCGAAGCTACAGTACCAAAAATTACATTAATTACTCGCAAAGCATACGGTGGCGCTTATGATGTAATGAACAGTAAGCACATTGGTGCCGATTTAAATTATGCTTTTCCGAATGCAGAAATTGCAGTAATGGGTGCAAAAGGAGCTGTGGAAATAATTTTCAAAAAAGATATTGATGCAAGCGAAAATCCTGCGGCTGCTTTAGAAGAAAAAGTAACAGAGTATACTGATAAATTTGCTAATCCCTATAGCGCTGCTTCTCGTGGTTTTATAGACGAAGTGATTCAGCCGCAAGTAGCTAGAGAAAAATTGATAAAGGGTTTTACTATGCTTGAAAATAAAGTGGCGCAAATGCCAAAGAGAAAGCATGGTAATATTCCACTTTAGTAGTAAGATGAAAGTATCAAGTAGCAAGATGTTAGAAGTAAGACTTTAAGATTTAAGAATATTAATCCGCATCAACTATTTGGAGATTCATTTTTTTGACCTCTCTATTTGATTTTAAATTTGGAAATCTTAATACTTCTATCTTGATACTTAATACTTGATTCCAAATACTTGATACTAAAATCTTGATACTTGCATCTTTATGCTTGATACTATAAATTAAATACTAAAAAATGAAACTTATTCCATTTCCTAACGAGTTGCATTATGCAATGTATTATGAAGATATTATAAAACTAGTAGATAAAAATATTAGTGTATTGCAACAGTTGAAAGACAATGCTAAGTTGGTAGAAACTTTATTGAAGAGTTTATCTGAAGAGCAATTGCAGTATAAATATGCAGAAGAAAAATGGTGCATTAAAGATATTCTGCAACATATTGTAGATATTGAGCGCCTGCTTTATTTTAGAGGTATGAATTTTGTGCGCCAAAATAAAACGCCACAGCAATGGATAGACGAAAATGCTTTTGCTACAAGTGCTGAAGCCTATAAAAAACCACTTAGAAAAATTCTTGCAGAATATAAAACTCAGCGCACAGCAAGCATCGCATTTTATAAAAATTTAAGTCATAAGGAATTGAAACGTTGTGGCATTGCAAGTAATTTTGACATGAGTGTTAGTGCTACCCTATTTATTATTTGTGGCCACGAATTGCATCATTTACAGATAATAAAGGAGAGGTATTTAGGGTAATTACCCTTTCAAATATTCCTTCACCTTCTGTATCAAATTTTCATTGCCAATAAAAATAGGCACACGCTGATGCAAGTCTGTAGGTTGCACATCTAAAACACTTTCATCATCACCTGTGGTGCTTTTACCACCTGCCATTTCTATCACATAGCTCATTGGATTACACTCATAAAGCAAACGCAATTTAGGTTTGTTGTTGGTAATATCTAATGGATACATAAACAATCCTCCTTTAATTAACGTGCGATGAATATCTGCTACCATTGTACCAATATAACGATGTGTAAATGGCCTGCCTTCTTCTTTGTTATCCTCCATGCAATAATCTAAAAATTGTCTTACTTTTTCGCCAAACTTCATAGAGTTTCCTTGATTGATAGCATATATTTTGCCTGTTTCTGGCAATTTCATTTCTCTGTGACTTAAGCAAAATTCGCCAATAGAAGTATCTAAAGTAAAGCCATTTACACCCAATTTTGTAGCATATACTAGCATAGTACTGCTGCCATAAATAACGTAGCCAGCAGCCACAATATTTTTTCCTTTTTGTAAAAAATCTTCGGCAATCGCTACTGTACCCAATGGCGAAACACGACGCTGAATACAAAAAATAGTTCCAATACTTGCATTTACGTCTATATTACTACTACCATCCAACGGATCGAACATTACCACATATTTAGAGTTTTTGCTCATCTCATCATCAAAAGCAATAAAATCGTCGTTTTCCTCCGAAGCAATTCCAGCGCAGTCGCTACTATTACGTAATATGTTTATCAAAATGTCATTGGCATACACATCCAACTTTTGTTGTTCTTCACCTTGTACATTACTAGTCCCCACAGCTCCTAGTATGTCTGTAAGGCCAGCTTTATTTACTTTTTTATTTATTAGTTTACATGCCAAACCAATATCGCGTAATACAATGGCTAACTCGCCTGTAGAGTTGCTAAACTGACGCGTTTGAAAAACTGTAAATTCATCTAAGGTGATTAATTTTCTATTTGGATTCATACTTTAGTAATATTAAAATTATGGTTTGGCAAATATAAGCACTATAAGGCTTGTAGGATATGAGAAAAGTTGTAACAAATTTTCTGTTTTCCTTTTAATATTTTGGTTGAAAAACTGCTGAGGATTTTTACTTGCTTTGCCTTAATTTTACAAACTATGCAAGTATTTAAGTTTGGAGGTGCAAGTATTCAGGATGCAGAACGCATTCGTAATATGGGTAAAATTATTAGTAACTTTAAAAATGAAAAGATATTAATTGTAATCAGTGCATTGGGCAAAACAACAAATGCTTTGGAAAAAGTGGCAATTGCATTTATGCAAAATAATTTAGAAGAAGCAAAGCAATTATTTTCTTTTTTAGAAATAGAACATAATGCCTTAGCGCAAGATTTAATGCCAGAAAATGAAGCTAAAATTTGCATAGCAAATCTACAACAAATATATGCAGAAGCAGATTGGATATTGCATGACACTCCTGTAAGAGAAGCCGATTATTATTATGATCAATTGGTGTGCCTTGGCGAAATCATGAGTACAACATTAATTTATCATTTTTTCAAATACTTGCAATTAAGTGCTTGTTGGCAAGATGTACGCGATATTTTCCGCACAGATACTACTTGGCGTGAAGCTAAAATTGATTGGCCTATTACGCAAGAAAATGTAACTAAATTAGTTGCACCTAAATTCAATAATTATGATTTGGTAATTACACAAGGGTTTATAGGCTGCACAGATGAAAATGAAAGCACAACACTTGGCAGAGAAGGCAGTGACTATAGTGCTGCTGTATTTGCTAATATGCTAAATGCACGAAATATAAGTATTTGGAAAGATGTAAAAGGGCTATTGAGCGGTGACCCTAAAATATTTACAGATGTGCTAGAAATAAAAGAAATTAGTTATTACGAAGTAATAGAAATGGCATATTATGGCGCACAAGTTATTCACCCAAAAACAATAAAACCATTACAAAACAAAAATATTCCTTTGTATGTAAAGTGCTTTTTAGATGCTGCAATACCAGGAACAGCCATTGTATCAGATTTGCCAAATGCCAACTACCCTCCCATTTTAGTTTTGAAAAAAAATCAAACTTTGCTTCAAGTTTTTAGTAGAGATTTTAGTTTTATTACAGATGATAAACTGAGTGAAATTTATCATACTTTTCATGAACACAATACGCATATTAATATTATACAAAATGCAGCTATTAGTTTTTTGGCTTGTATTGATGATAATAAAATTAAAATAGATGCATTATACAAAGCATTAGAAAACGATTATAAAATTTTAAGAAACGACAATGTAGAATTGCTTACTATCAGGCATTATACTCCTGCTGCTATAGAAAAATATATTGCTAATAAAAATGTAATTTTAGAACAAAAAAGCAGACATACTGTACAGGTAGTTTTCAAAGGCGAAGTATAAAAAAATAAACAACCAAAAAAAATTTTATATGAAACAATTATTCATTTTCATCTTTGCAATTCTATGCTATTCAGGTACTATTGCCATCAAAGCTATTCCTGGTATTAAAACTGGTGCACAGCAATTAGAAGTATATCAACCACTTTTAGAAAATAAAAGAGTAGCATTAGTAGTAAACCAAACATCGATGATAGGGCAAAAACATTTGGTTGATTTTTTAAAAGAAAATGAAATAAACATTGTAAAAATATTTGGCCCAGAGCATGGCTTTAGAGGCACAGCCGATGCTGGAGAAAAAGTAAAAAGCGATATAGATGAGGGCACTCAATTGCCAGTAGTTTCTTTATATGGCTCGCATAAAAAACCAACTGCAGAAGATTTAAAGGATGTAGATATTGTGTTGTTTGATATACAAGATGTAGGTGCAAGATTTTATACATTCATCAGTACACTGCAATATGCAATGGAAGCCTGCGCTGAAAATAAAAAGCAATTGATAGTACTTGATAGGCCTAATCCAAATGGGCATTATATAGATGGTCCTGTATTGAATGCAAAAAACAAAAGCTTTGTAGGCATGCAATGTATTCCTATTGTGCATGGTATGACAGTAGGAGAATATGCGCAAATGCTAAATGGCGAAGGATGGCTAACAAATAAAGTAAAATGCGATTTACAAGTAATAAAAGTGATTAACTACAACCATAAAACAATTTACAATTTACCTATACCTCCATCACCAAATTTAAAAACGCAAACTAGCATATATCTATATCCTTCTTTATGTTTGTTTGAAGGTACAGAAGTAAGCGTAGGTCGTGGCACAGATCACCCTTTTGAAATGTGGGGACATCCAAGCTACGAAGGCAAAGAATATACCTTTACTCCTAAACCAAATATCGGCAGCAAAGAACCGCCCTTTAATACGCAGCTATGCTATGGCGAAAATTTAATTATGAAACCTTCTGAAGCATATAAATTAGTTGGTGGGAAATTGCATTTAGATTGGCTGATAGAAGCATACCAGATGAGTGTTAATAAAAACAAATTTTTTATTCCTTTTTTTACAAATTTGGCAGGCAACACTACTTTGCAAAAACAAATTAGCAGTGGCATGACAGAAGAAAAAATTAGAGCTACCTGGAAAACAGATTTAGATAATTTCAAAAAAACAAGAAAGAAGTATTTGTTATACACAGATTTTCAATAAACCAAACACAAATGACAAAAGAAGATTGTAGAATAATATTTTTTGGAACACCCCAGTTTGCAGCATCTACTTTGAAAGCAATTATAGAGGATGGATGGAATATAGTAGCTGTAATTACAGCACCTGATAAGCCTGCTGGCAGAGGTATGCAAATGCAACAAAGCGATGTAAAAAAACTAGCTTTACAATATCACATTCCGGTTTTACAACCCGAAAAATTAAAGAACCCTGATTTTTTAGAAGAGTTAAAAAGTTATGACGCCACGATACAATTTGTTGTTGCATTTAGAATGTTGCCAGAAGCAGTTTGGAATATGCCAACAATGGGCACATATAATTTACACGCCTCTTTATTGCCGCAATACAGAGGCGCCGCGCCTATCAATTGGGCTATTATTAATGGAGAATCGGAAACAGGTGTAACTACTTTTAAACTCAAACACGAAATAGATACCGGTGACATTTTATTGCAAGAAAAAGCAATAATAGAGCCTACTGAAAATGTTGGTAGTTTGCATGATAAATTAATGCTGATAGGAGCAAATTTGATCGTAAAAACATTGCATGGCCTGGCAAATGGTGATATTAAAGAGCAACCACAAGTATTAAGTACCAATACAAAACATGCTCCAAAAATATTTACAGAAACCTGCAAAATAGATTGGAATAAAACGGTTGTGCAAATACAAAATCATATAAGAGGTATGAGTCCTTACCCTACTGCATTTACTTTTTTAAATGATAAAAAATTAAAAATTTATGATTGCTCCATTACGCCACAAACAAATCCTAGTAATATGATTGGACAATACGAAACAGATGGAAAAACCTACTTGTCTTATACAGGAATAGATGGCTTAGTGAATTTATTAGAAATTCAATTAGAAGGTAAAAAAAGAATGAGAGTAGAAGATTTTTTAAGAGGTGTAAAACTTTAACTTTTAAATTGAATGATATACCAAATCTTTATACCGTTATAAGCGTCTTTATAAAAAATATTACATGAAGAAAATTATTATTGCAACAGCAGCTTTATTTGCATTTTCTGCAAGCCATGCACAATCGCCAACACCCAATGTGAAATCAAGCAATAAAAATTTGGTATCGTTCAGTCCAGGCAATATTATTGGCGTAATTGGAGGGTTTTATAGTTATCAGCAACCAGGAGAATACCTTGTGCAATACAGAAGAATTATTGGCAATGCAAATGCAATAAGAATAGGCATTAATGCAAATGGGTCTAAATATACAAACAACAAAAACGACACTTTAAGCGGAAATAGTAATTACAGAAACACTAAATTAGGTATAGGCTATGAAAGATATAGCTATATTTCTAAAGCTTGGAATTTATATTATGGAGTAGATGCACAATTTGAAAATGGCATTAGCAATAATGAAAGTAACTATAATAATTATTATTATAAAACAACAAGCAACAACTACAATATTGGAGGTATGGCATATATGGGTATAACTGTAAACCTAAACAATAGACTAAGTATAGGATTGGAAAATGGATTAAAAGCTGGAATAACCAATGCAGATGGTACTAATTATCAAAAACAAAGTAGCGGAGGGACAGCATCTAATTACACATACACTACTAAGGGCAATTATTTCAATTATGTGTATCAGCAATTACAGGTGCGTATTAAATTTTAGAAATTAATCATCAAATCAAAGCCTCGAAAAATTTCGAGGCTTTTTTATATACCTAACTTACTTCGTAATATTCTAAATCTTTAGCAAATGTTTCTTTTAAATACCAAGTGCTAATTGCGCTTAATAAGATACAAGCACCGCCTACTATAATAGAGGCAATTTCTAAATTATATTTTTCTTGAAAATAAACAAATGCCATTGTAATTGGGATAACTGCACCTCTTACAAAATTTGGTGCAGTAGTTGTTACAGTTGCCCTAATGTTAGTGCCAAATTGTTCTGCAGCCATACTTACAAACAAGGCCCAAAAACCAGTAGCAAAGCCTAATGCAAATGCCATTGTATAAAACATAGTGCCAGACATACCTACAGCTTTCAAATAAATTAAAATTAAAATTGCTGACAATCCTAAATATGTAAACACTACTTTGCGTCTGCTTCTCCAAGTTTGGCTTAACCATCCACTAATTACATCTCCAACACTTAAACCAATATAGCTGTACATAATCACATCTCCTTTATTTATTTCGCCAGCTATATGTAAATTAACCCAATACTGGTCGCAAAATTTTATACAAACTCCTATCACAAACCACACTGGCAGGCCTACCAAAATGCTTGCAATGTATTTTTTAAAAATATTTTTTTCTTTAAACAGCATTAAAAAATTGCCCTTAGATACATGGCTTTCTTTTAGCTTGGCAAACATGCCACTTTCAAAAGTGCCAACACGTAATAACAATAGCAGCAAACCTAATACACCGCCAATAATGTAGCAATACTGCCAATTTGCAAATTTATGGGTAATGTTGCCAAATACAGCACCAAGTGCGCCTGCGCTTACTACCACCATGGTACCCCAACCTCTTTTTTCTTTATCTATTATTTCGCTTATTAATGTAATAGCAGCCCCTAATTCGCCGCTTAATCCAAAGCCAGCTATTAAACGAATAGCTTTGTATTGATTAATATCTACAACAAAAGCATTGGCAATATTGGCCAATGAATAAATAAGAATGCTTGAAAATAAAACACTTTTTCTACCTAGTTTGTCTCCCGCAATACCAAATACCAACCCTCCTAGCAACATTCCTCCCATCTGCCAAAGAAAAAGTTCTTTATCTAAAATTTTTACTACACTTTCTGGCAAATGTAATCCATCCACTAAAGATTCTTTGCCTATTAAATTAAACAATTGTAAATCATAAATATCTACAAAATAGCCAAGTGCTGCAACAATTACTGGCAGACTAAATATTACATTTTTATTAGAACTG
>Ga0114967_10000648_pt1 | contig 29992 bp, 34 predicted proteins | sample M_130628_MF_Meta_FD_92639 | JGI IMG/M metagenome (GOLD analysis project Ga0114967, IMG submission 92639) | Freshwater microbial communities from Lake Montjoie, Canada to study carbon cycling - M_130628_MF_MetaG | ecosystem: Environmental > Aquatic > Freshwater > Lake | place: Lake Montjoie...
GAAAGCACCATTGGCAGATTGATGAAACCCTTTAAGAACAGAGGCATTCTATGGAAAGGTTTCGCAATTTAACTATCAGATAAAAAGAACCGCTCGTTTTAGTTAATCTGCATCTTCAACAAAGCTTCATCGACGGCTGAACGTCGATAACGGATCGATGCATTCCTACCGGTACCCAGCTTAACTGCCGGCAACTCCCCCTTGGTGGTCATGTCACTAACCTTCCGTTCGGAAATCTGAAGATATTCGGCCACCTGCTCCCGTGTCAGGTAGGCATGGTCCCAGGAAGACTTCCCCTGAGACGAATTGTTGTCATTTAGGCCAATCATATGATTTGACGAAGCTTAATAGCTACATGTAACCTTTGTCAAGTGAAACCCCGCCCGACCCGTATCCCCAACAAAATCCATCCCCTACACCAAGCCCGAAGGATCACGGGAATGACCCAAGCCCAATTTGCTCAACGGATCGGGATCTCGACCATGATGCTCAAACTAATCGAGCAGTGTCGTCGTCCCCTCACCGACCGGGTTAAAGACGCCATCCACCTAGTCACTGGGATCAACCCCGCGTCTTGGAGCAAAAAGACACTTCAATCCACCCTTGGGTATCCATTTAACCATAATTCGTACAAGTGTTGGCAAATGGTCTGCCAGGACGAGAACGAGGATGCCCCTAAACGCGTTTTAAATGACCGTATAAAAGCTCTAGAGCTGATTGGCATGCTGATGCAGCGGGAGAGCAAAGGCGTCCTCTGGGAACATGAATTCCGTCAGTTCATTCTTAAAAACGTTAAACACTATAATCTCACCAAGCCCCTTGCTGCTCTCAAACGTGAACTAGAGCAACGTGGTGAAAAGTGGCCCGAAGAAGCCTTCGCCGCCCCCAAGGCCCCCGCTTACAAGGCCACTATCGCCAAAGCTCTACTAAAGGCGGGGGTTTAATCGGAATTAAAGCCTATTTTCGGGGTATTTTCGGCCTATTTTAGGGGTATTTTCGGGGTATTTAATTTTAGTTCTCGGTCATATTCCCGGTCATGCTCTCGGTAGATCCTCGGTATTTTCTCGGTCAGGTTCCCGGCCTGGAATGGCCCCTTTTGCCCCTAACCCCACTTTGACACCCCTTAAAACCCCCTTTTGCTTCAGTTATGGCTTTGTTTCTGGATTTTTATGGCGTTGACCGTGGATTGACTATGGATTGACTGTGGATGACTGTGGTCCCGCATGGCGTTGACCATGGTGTTGACGGCCTATTGAACGTGGTTGAGGGCTATGGAATATCCCCCTTGTCGCATCCTTAGCCTCACACATACCCCTTAAAACCCCGTTCTAGTTAGATTGTGGCGCTGTTTTTCATTGTTTGAGCGTTGTTTTCTATTGTTTGTCGTTGTTTCCCATTGTTTTTCATTGTTTGGCGTTGTTGGTGGATTGTTTTGCGTTGTTTTTCTATTGTGCGGGTATTGTTTTGCCATTGTTTCTCCCTTTCAGGGCCTAATCCGACCAACCACCCCTAATAAAGCCCAATTCCCCTCCCCATCCTAGGCTACATAATGACTGTTTAAATTAAGATCACGGCCAATTGTAGCTTTGTAATAGTCCATCTATCACCTCTTCATGCCTAACGTCTCTTAGACCGCCATGATTTGAACCCCGGAGGATGGGCTAGATGATATTTGAATCAGCCGTGGCCGAGCTCCAAGGCTTTACTGCCTCATGGCTAATAAGATTCAGTCTACAATCTGATCGAAGCCTAAAACCATAAGCACCTTCCAGAAGACGGAATAGGAGTCAGCCTCATAATCCCTAACCGTCACATATTTCTAACCAAGAATTTTTTTCCAAAAATTAGGATCTGATACGATCACACCTATAATCATTCCTACAATCATACAAATAAGTGCGATCACAATCTGAAAGAGACCAGTCCCTACCCTCCCCTTTGCACAATTGATCAATCCGATAAGCATCCCAGCAGGTCCAAAAATAATCGGTGGTAAAAGCAACGCCCCAAAAGCACACAAATATCCTAAAGGCACCAAAAAAGAATTTCCTGATATTTCTTTACCGCATTTTGGGCAGGCTTTTGCAGAATCGGAAACCTGCTCAGCGCATTCACGACAAGCAATTAACGCCATGAATTTAATCTCGGATCTGGCCTGCAGATGGCAATGAAAAAACAACTACGGAAAAAGAAAGGTGTCCCATTCGGGCTATATTGAAACACCTAATAAGCTGCAGGCAGTCTTGCAAAAGTCGGCATAGATGCTGATTGAACGAAATGGGCAGGATTTTGTTATGGACGATTGTTTTGTTGCCCACATTAGCAATGGCAAGTATGTATAAAACTCCTGAACAAGCAATTAAGAGGTATGGCGATCCTTCAAACTCTGAAGCCGAATTTGCAATAAGTCGTCGTGCTGACTGTGCAGGTACATTAAGATGTTGTGAATGGTTTAGTTAGGGAAACCAAACACAGCATTAAAAACATTCACTATTCGGCTGTCTGATGTTGAAGAGGCGAGTGAAGCTCAGTTTCGCAAATTTGATAGGCGGCTGCACTCTTTAGATAACTTTTTTTAAGAAATATTTCTCGAGGAGTACTCTCATCGTTTTCCTTAGCCCAACTTTTCCGCAGAAACGCCCCCAAGTAGTTGACGGTCTCGCAAGTGCCAGATAGGGTTCCTGAGCAAGATTGCTCATTATGAAATTCTTTAACATTTCTGCCTTGAAGTCTGACATATCAAATGGTGCGCTCACCCAAGGGCAGGTCTTTCGTTATTGGATGGCGAGTGTAATTATGTTTTGCTTGTCTGGGGCTCCACTTGCCCTTGAGTCATCGGCTTCCCTTTGGGTCTATTGGGTATTTTCCGGCGCGATAAATTTATTCGGTCTAAGAAAATGCTATTTGGCTAATGGAGGCAGTGGTGGAGTTGCATTTTCTGACAAGCTTGTTTCGCTGAGCTGGGTGGTGTCAGTGCGAGGAGTTTTCATTTTATTCTTGCCCTTGTTGGTTGGAAGCGGTTTGGTTCTTTGTATTATTGCAGTAATTTGGGGCTATAATAAGGACGACACTGAGATGTATGCAAATTTGCTTGTTTCTCTGGTAACGCTAATTTACTCGTTATGGGTTTGGCTGAAGACCTCATCCCATATTCGTCAATTGCGTTGACTGAATGTTCGAGTCAGTTTATTTCCTTCGTTTCGCAAGTGAAGCTACTCCCTTATCCATACTGGGGTAGGCCTAAGAGGGTGGTGTAATTAGGCTTTTCGGCCACTACGGCATCTAATTACCGCACAAATCGTCTCTATTTATTGAATAGAATGTACAAAGCCCCGTCTTAGCTAGAACCTGCCAACTCTTTCATTTTATTAATTACCTTATTTGCTTTTCCTTGCGCTTCATTTCCAATGTTAAAAGCAATGAGTTGACCACCCGATACATTTTGTTTTCCAGTCCCAGTAACTTCGAAACCACCATTAGCATCTTCTTCGATATTAAGCGTCCCAGAAACTCCACTAAAAGAACCCCAAGTCATACCGGTTGTGAAGTTAACTAAACCTAGGTTTTCGTTTACTTGATCAATTTTCCAACCCAATTCTTGTACAGATCGCATAGCGAGCTTAACAACCTGAATCATCGTTCCTCGAAAAAGGCCACTTTCCCGATCATGGGTAACAGGGGTTTGGGTCATCCCGTAAGATTCGGGATCAGCATGGAGACATCAAGCTTTTTTAATTCTAACTTTTAAAATGCTAATACCCGATTTCGAGATAGCTGTTTCCTCTATCTGATATTTTCGCCCCTCACCTCGATTAGTTGGCCATCTCCGAAGAAAGGGTTTTTTCTAGCGATAGGCTCATCACAGGACGGTGAAAATCTTAATACATTTAGACTGGGCATGGCCCAAAAGGGCTAAGAGAGGCCTCGACAGAATATTACCGAAACTCTTGCTGGGACTTTTGATCGTGAAACGTATTTTTTATTACAAATACTTTCTACTTCTTGTTGTGCTTAGTTGTATAGCGTGACACGAGGATCTATCAGTGATCATACTGTTACCAGTAAACATGCTTATGCGTCAATATTCCCGAAGAACCTCTTCTTTCTCATTCCACGCATCAATCGTTGCTTTTTGCCTAGCTTCCACGATCTGCTTAGCTGAGTACAAACTGGCCGTCATTAATGACCCGGACGGATACACCAACGTCCGCAAGGCTCCGGATGCAAAATCGGAAGTCGTCTTAAAAATCGAAAAAAACGAGCTTTTTTTATGCGAGGCCACCAAAGGTCAATGGTTTAAAGCCAAAGACTTCTTCGGAAACCAAGGTTTCATCCATAAAAGTAGAGTGCTTTTATACCAAGATCTTAATAAAAAAGAGAAAGAGGCCTATAATGGCTCCTTGCTAGGCCAGATTCGTGACAGTGTGAGAGTTCGAAATAGAGCAGAGCCCTCCAAAGAATCTCCAGGAATTTATTACGGTTCTTTTGATATTCATAAACAACTAAAGCAGTTTTGCTTAAGTGAAAGTAATTGTGAAGGTGCCCATTCGATGGATCTTTTGTTCATTGGTGAGGACACGCCAGATGTCATCCTAGAACATGTTCCGCATCATCCAGATTGGAATATCAATAATATAAGGAAGGCCTTGCCGCTCTTAATCTCTAATTCATCTCCCACAACTGAGGTATTTACGACCGTAAGAGGCTTGGCACTTGGCTCAGGTGTCGACCATGCGATAAAGCTTTTTGGCAGACCTCACAACAAGAAAGTAGAAGACGGCGTTGAAATACTTACATGGCTTTGGTATTCGATGGACCTCGATGAAAACATCGGGTTACTGGAGAATGAGGATCCATTGTGGCTATTGCGCGGCATGCAGGAAAGACAAGGAGGGGGCGCCTCTTTTTCAGTTACTATGTATTTTCGAAAAAATAAGCTAATTGGTTTGAAATACGAAAGAAATTCAGGCGACTGTTGAGGTCATCAACTTAAAGCAGAGCAGTCGTTCGTTCGTGAGACAAACGGAATGACGAGACCGGCAAGTGTACTGATCTTTACTGGTATTTATTTTAGCCTAAAGAAAGGGGCGCATTTTCTTTCAGATCTGGAAACCGATTTTTGCGCCGACTCTAGTTGCTTTCGCAAATCGACCAAAGGCAAAAAGTTCATGTTTGATTCCAGCTCCAGCACCTTTCCGTCATTTTCCACGACTCCATTTTTCACAATCAACATCGCCGCGCTCATCATTCCTCGGCGATCCCCTCCATTAGCTTGGGCCGCATCTAGGGCAGCCATCAAGCGGTACTTTAGAGAGCCAGGTGTGGTCTCAAACGCCATAATCATGGCTGACACAACTCTTGAATTTTCCACTAGGTTGCCTTGGGCTATGCAGAACCTTCCTTGTAGGTGACCGGCATAATCCGAGCACTGGGGGCCCGTGTAGGCGGCTGTTTGTCCCTTGCGGTCCATTACAGCGAATTGCATTTCATATTTATTGCCTCCCCACGGGGTAAAAATAAAGCCACCCCGATGCACGGCTTCGACTACTCCCTGTGGGGCCATGCCGGTCCTAAGAAAACTTAGTCCCTCATCGCCGTATTGCGGCCGAGGCCGCCCTTGCACCGCCAACATTCCGACATCTCCGCGGCCATGCAGAACCATGGTGACGGTCGGAACACAGGACTGAACAGCACCGCCGATCTCGCCTGTCTCGGGATCAAAACCCAAAATCGAGTAAGTTGCATGTGAATATGATGATGCCGAAAATGAAAGCAGAAGCAGGCAGCACAAGTTTCGTCTTATTCCATACAGTGAATCCAGAAATCTGATCATCGAATCAGGATCACTTGATCACAGATAGTTGGAGATTTCGGAAGGTTGGGAAACCCGTAACTCCATAGGGTTCTACGTAAAAGATATAAACCACTTCCTCTGAAAGTGAGAAGCTACCGCTTACTATTAACCATTCCCTTGCCAATGGAAAACTCTTGTCTGATATGCTTCTTGAGGAGAAATCTTCCTTCCCCAAGTTGGCACGAAGTCTCATTTTTCCAGTGGCTCGACCTTCATCATCGTACCCAACCCCAGGTCGAGTATGGACTTCATACTGATAGTTGAGTTTAGTGTAGCCAGGGGAAACGTATATTTTCACCCTGATAGGATATTCAAACTCTTGGCCATACTCGTGTTGGATGGGTTCCATCCAATTGTCAGACAAGAACTCTGTCCTCATCCCAGTTTGCTTTTGGATTAACACGGGAACACAGGGATCGAGTTGTACAACGGTACCTGATTTTCCAGACGCCGCAGAGCTCCCTTGCCTTGCAGTCGGAGACTTACTCTTTCTTAAAGACTGCAAGGCAGATCCATTGTCCTTACCGCTACAACCTACCCAAATAAACAGTGAGACAACTACACTGATCAGCGAAGAGATGTTTTTCATGTTTTTCGAGAGAAGGGGTTGTCGCTTCGAAACTTCTGTTAGCACAACTAGGCCAGCCTCAGGTACGTTTATACAGTTTTTCATTTTTTAATCTTATAAAGCTCTTTAGCCCTTATTGCCGGAACATACCCTTGGTCTGCTGCTTTTTGATTCCATTCCAATGCTTTCTGAAGATCTTTGGGCACCCCTGCGCCATGATAGTAATAGAAACCAAGTTGATATTCGCCCTCGGCTAGCCCTTGCTCAGCGGCCATACGAACCCACCTTGTCGCCTCTTTAAAGTCCTGCTTAACCCCTTCCCCGTTTTCATAGCATATTCCCAGATCACATTGAGCAGGGGCATAACCCTGATCGGCTGATTTTTTCAACCAAATCAATGCCTTGGTAAAATCAATCGGAACCCCCTCACCTCGAATATATGCAATGCCTAGATTATATTGAGCCTGCATGTGCCCTTGTTTAGCTGAAGCTTCGAAAAGTCGAATGGCTTTCACCGCATCTCTTTCAAGCCCCCCAACACCCATTTTATAAAGAACCGCAAGATTACATTGCGCCCTCGCGTCTCCGCGATCCGCCGCAAGACGATACCACTTTACTGCTTTACCATAATCCTGTGGAGTGCCCTCACCAGCATGATAAAGAGTGCCTAACTCAGATTGCGCCGCAAGCTCGCCGGACTCGGCTTTTTGCCTAACCCGCTCAAATGCTAAACTGCTCACAAGGTCAGCTGCTTTTTCTTTAGAAGGATCACTTTTACTTCCAGACGCGCACTTGGCATCAGTAGACATTAATAAGGATGATAATAAGAAACATAGGCTGCCATGCTTTAGCATTGCCATTTCGCTTAAAAGAATAGGTTTATTCATAAATACATTCCCTACAGGCAGAGATGCCTTTACTTAAGTTCGCTAAAGCATTCCCTCTCAAGATCCCATAACCAATACGATGTCCGTAGCCATGCCGGTTTTACTCCTCCATGATCCTTAATGTAGGAACTCACTTCCAAAGGATCATTTTCAAGCATGAGCCGGCTGTTAGCCCGGTATTGAAGACCCAAAGCAGCCGTAAACGGAGCCAGAAATACTTTACCTGTTTTAACCTCAACCAAAGCTGTTCTTAAGGCCATCGTACCTGCGCCCCAGCTAATCACCCTGTATGAACCGGCGAAGTCAGCAGATTCTCCGACAGCTTCCTGAAGTCTGGTTCGGAAAGCCCGTGCGTCCGGATTCCCTGCATATTCGATTTTCGAGATCTTGTTGGTTAACATCTTATGGACCGGATAATCGGAATATTCGGCTGCATTCGAAAAGGATGACCAGACACCAAGTACCCCAAATAGATTGATTAAGAAGAATTTCACTATGCTAGTTTTTCCCACACATGAATTGAGCGCATTCATTCCTCCCGAAAAGGCATCCCGTCCTGATATAAACGAAGCCTCATTTCCGAATCCTCCAACGTCGGTAGCATTTGCCACTCCCTCCGGGTCTCCTCATCCAGGTTTTTTAGTTTTTGGATCGACTCTTTTTGGGCTTCTACGGCCTTTTCAAACTGACCGTCCTCCGCGTAGGCAGCGGCCAATGTGTCGAGCGTGTTGCAATCCCGCCGTTGCCGACCAGCCCGCTCCGCAAGTCGCACCGCCTCCCGTCCATCTCTATCCTTCGCCTCGGGACTAGTGGCTAGAAACCAGGCATAGTCGTTTTGACCATGGAGGAAGCCCATGTCTGCTGACTTTTTGTGATACCCTGCCCCCTTTCTACGGTCTCTGGGCACACCGCTTCCGTCGCAATAGATGTTACCTAGATTAGTGAATGCATCGCCATTGCCCCCGTCCCCTGCTTTCTGAAGCCAAAATATAGCCTGAGTAACGTCCTTTGATATTCCATCGCCATTAAGATATATAATACCCAAAAGCATTTGCGCCTCCGGCAACCCCTGCTCGGCAGCCCTTTGAATTAGCTCCAGCCCTTGATCGGCTTGACCTGCGAGGCGAAGGATGGTCCCGGACATGAATTGGGAAGGCGCATAATTCTTTGCGGAAGCCTTCGCCAACCAACCGAATCCCTCTTCATAGTTTTGGGGAACTCCTGCCCCTACAATCAGCACCACGCCGAACTGGTGTTGGGAACAAGAGTCACCCTGTTCGGCCCGAAGCTTTAATTCTGGACTAAAAGTGGTCCCGGGCGGCATTACCGGCCTCTTTGAGCAACCAGAAAGACAAAGAAACAGTGCGAATATCAAAAGGCTGCTATTTGCCACTAATTAATTGTATGGTTTCTTGATATTTCGCACATCTTTTTTTCTCCATATAACTACTTTTCGATTTTGCATACTTCCTGAATTTCGCTGGTATATAGGAATGCAACTTGCCTTGTCTGTTTTTCTATTATGGAGACTGGCAACAGTTTGTTCATATGCAGAAACTTTAAGACAGGAATCAAAGGATTCTTCCAAGATTTCGTGGTGGTTAGGAGAATGGACCGCAGAAGGATCGTGCCCCGCCGAGAAGTACTCCATTTATTTCAGACCCGAAAAGGATGCCATCCACTTTGAGATGAAGGCTTACAGCGGTTCCCATAGCGGAGCCATCGAGGGGCTGGCTAGTTGGAATACCAACCGGCTTATTTTTACCGAAATGAATCGGGATTCTGACCCACCCACCCCCGTGCGGGTAATCTTCCACCAGGCGGGCGAAAAGATCCGCGTCTTCACTACCAACACCGAATCCTACGGGGGAATGGGCATTGTATTTCATGACCGCTGGTATGACCGAGGCCTCCCCAAGCCCAAAAAGAATCCTCTAACAGCCCTTGGCTTGCTTACCCCAACTGAGGACGAGCACCTAAGAAAGATCAGCGGGAAGGATTATGACACCATTGTGTACTCGTTGCATTTGACCCAGATCCACAATGAAAAGTATCCCGATTTCAAGGGCAAGGTGGTGGACGGTTTTGTTCGCGGAATGGCTCCTTGGGCTAATGCCATCATTCTGGTTCAGCCCGATGGCAAGATGGCTGCTGTATTTACAGATTCGGAAAAGGAGGAACTTCGTTACGTGTCAGAAATAGGAGAAATTTCCACCCTTCCTTCCCCTGTCCAACTGTGGATGAAGCAGTCCGCAGTCAACGGCTACCCGGTCAAGCGAGTTTCTTCCCCATGATCCTGCAGGCAGTTCTGGCACTCATAGTTTTGGTTTTGGGGGGGTTCTTTCTCCTATTCGGCAGCCACTGCTCCGACGGCGGCGTTCCACCACCTGAATACGCGGAAAAGGATCCCTCACTCGACTGGCGTAACCACCCCCCAGCCCCCTCCACGACCATGCGTCCCGCCCGTTCCCCGGGCCACCTTTCCCGTGAGGAAAAAGAGTTGGCCATGGAAATCAATGCTGCTCGTCATAACCAGGGTCTGCCTTCCGTGGAGATCGACGCAGGCTTGGTAAGCGTGGCACGAGAATGGGCATCAATACTGGCTCCCACAGGTCAGTTGGTACATAGGACCCCTGATGATTTGGGCACCCAACGCGCGAGGAACGAACTGAGATTGATCAATGAGAACCTTTACTTCTCCTCCGGAAACTTTGACGCCCAAGCCATTGTCACAGGCTGGATGAACAGTCCAGGCCACCGGGCAAACCTCCTAGATCCCAATATCACCCTCCATGGCGTGGGCTTGGCTAACACTCCGTCCGGGGGATACGTGGCGGTCTTTAACGGGGGACGCTAGGCCCGGATCAGGCCTCTGGGATCGCCACACCAAGCTCACCCAAGGCTTGCCGAATGAGGTCAAAGTAGCCCTGGGGAGAAGTTGCAGGATTGATTCCATACACCGCCTTGAGCACGGCAAATTTGCCGGTGGCATACTCCTTCACGTTCAGCCGCGAGTTGGTGTACGGGCTCAGCCCCTGAAAAACAGTTTCAACAAACTTGCGGTAACCCGGAATTTCTGAATTATTTATCTGGAAAAGCACTCCGCGATAGAAATCACCCTTCGAAGCCGCGAGCTCCTCTCGCAAGGCCGTGATGTCCTCCATGAAGGAATCACTATCCGCCATGGTGGCCAGTGGGGCAGCTAAACCCCAGCGAAGCATATCCATGGGATCCATCGTGGCCTTAACGTAACGCGCCCCTGGTTCACAGGGGTAAATCCCGTCCGTCCGGTGATAGTGAGGGTGCGCCTCATCCTGAAATACGAGGGTTATCTTTTTCCCTACACCCTTTCCCATGAAGGTTGGCCTTAAAAACTGAAGGGTTCTTTCCGAGGGATCATCGAGGATTCTGACTTGGTTTTCATACCTCTCGGCAGAACCATAGAAACGGATGAGGGAACGTTGTAATTGATTCCTTCGGACTGAATTAAGGGCTGGATAGGTCTGCTCCATCGAGCGACTGGCATCGGTGACGATTAGGATCTCCGTATCCGTGTCGATAGGTTGGGTGCGGACGTAAATTTGTAACTGGCCATCGGGATGACCGGGCGGTGCCGGATGCACATTAAATTTATCCATCCCACGATAATCCGGATCAGGGATATAGGTGTATTTACCGCCGCCATCTACCCGAAGTTGGCCATATTTTGGCTGCTGGGTAATTACCGGAGATGCCCCCAGATCGATCGGAATGGGTTCACCCTGTCGACTAATCAAAACCCCCGGTGTTTTCAATGAATCTGGATCAGGGGAGCTGGAAGTAGTTGTTCCAGTCGAGGGGCTTAGACCCAGTTTGGCATCATTCGATTGAAAGACCACACCAGAAGACAGACCGGTGGAAGCAGGCGATGGAACTGGCCTTGATACAGGCGAGTTTGCACTAGACGAAACGGGCGGCTTGCCTCGTGTCTCTTTCTCCAGCTTCCCGTTGGATGAGTAGGTTCGAATCAACCCAGTTTGACGTCCATCACGATACTCTCTTTCAGTCTTTACCTTTCCATTAGGCCATTGCCAATAAACGATGCCCGTAATGGGAACGGTCTGGCCCTCCCCATAGACAAGTCCCTCCTTGGATTCGATCTGCTCAGCAGGAATTCTCGTTTTAGCCCAACATGAAGAACAAAATAGAAACCCAAGGATTGCAAAGATAATTAAGGAGCATTTTTTCATAGGCTGACTAATCAAATCAGCACCTCGCAATAGTATAACTAATCGCGGTAAACGCTAACTGTAACCTTTCGATCTTGGGCAAGATCTCTATCAACACGACCCTGATTCAACTCTCCCTCCGATTGCCTATAGACTTTTTTTTGTGGGATGCCTTGGGCCGTAAGTTCATTCGCCACAGCTTTAGCCCTTTTTTCGGCGAGATACTTATTCTCCGCCTCCTCACCATCTCTGCTTGCGTAACCGAGAACGACAACAACATTACAGTCACGGAACTCCCCTTTCAAACGGGCAACCATTTCTTGGATATCCTCCCTTTGCTTTTCTTTCAATTCGCTACTCCCTTGCTCGAAAAAGACTTCCCCGATAGCTCCGGAGGGCGACACGACCTGTTCACCCTGCCCATTAGAACTTGAAGAGGATCCCGAATTCGAAGACGTGGTCGTAGGAGCAGCAGCACCTGAAACTGATATGGTTACTTCAAATTCAACGACCAACTTCCCCTCATCGTTTGAACCCTTAATGGTAAGTAAAGTCTCGCCAGCGGCCGTGGGTGTACCCTGAATATGAAAACTCTCAGTATCTAGCTTAAGGCCGGAGGGAAGAGACTGGCTAAGATCAAAACTTTTTGCCGTTCCTGGGTCAAACCTTTGTTTTAATTCCTGATTTACAACCCCACGAACCAACAATTGTGATGTTTCAACCTTAGGCGTTGGAGGGGGCGAAGAAGCTCGGAAAGCAAACCAAAGCAGCCCTAAGAGAATTACGCCGCCTCCCGCAATAATAAAAGGTAACGCTTTTTTACTGTTGCTACTTGCAATCTCAGTCAGTGGTTGCTTGCAGTCTTGGCATACAAAAAGTTCGTTGGAGAGGATTTCCTGGATTTCCCCCACCTCAGCCTTAACACATTCCCCTCCTTCAAAGTTCCGACACTTGCCTTTACGCTTTTTGATTTTTGATGGATCAGTTTCCGTGCTCATGAATTATTATTCAACCGGGTTCTTTGGTCTGAGGCTTTCACTGCTAATTCGTGTTTATAACGGTTTAATAGCTCTTTACGATAATTTTCAGCTCTTTTTTCAGCTTCTTTACAGGCCCGATTGTAGGCGTTGACTTCTGCTTGATAAGCCTTCTTTTCACGATCCACCCTATCCGCTTCCGCGCTTGCCGCCATGCCAGCCATAATAAGCCCGACTACTCCCGCCCCGATAGCGGCTCCTAGCCCAGCATTACCTCCAGCAGCACCACCTGCTGCTCCCAGTGCACCCCCGTAAAGCATACCGGTGCCCAGGGCCGTGGGTACCCCACTACCGGGACCCACGCCTTTGGATTTTGGCCCAGGGCCGGGCTTGCTAATACCTGCCAACTGACTGGCCTTGTAGTCTTCCGTCTCCCTCTTGATCTGATCGATCTTTTGATAGAATTCCGTCACCTTGGCGTTCTGGTAAGCTTCTAGGTCTTCAATTTCCGGCTCAGAAAGATGGTGAGAAGCATTTTGCGCCCAAACCCGCGGATGGCTTGCGGAAAACAAGGTAAACACGCATCCCGCAAGAACCCGAGTTGTAGAGCTAGAGTAAATTCTTTTCACCTGGTCTTAATGGGGGATGGGGTGCTTTTCCAACGGAAATGGCTCCCAGGCGATGGGAATCCAGTGGCCACCGACTTTTTCAGCTTCCGACACATTCCAAGAAAATATGGCCGATTCGGTTGGGTTTTCCAACACCTCCTTATGATCCCAATCATAGAATTGGCCAGGGGGAAGGTTGGGAGCAAGAACCAGGTCCTTTAGCAACTCCTGCTCCTCTGGATCAAGTTTTCGCCCTTTAAGAGCAACGGCGTTTTTGGAAGCAACAGTGAAAACCGTTCGCTCAATCCTAGCTGTAACCTCGTACTCTAGGGCATGTTTTCCACCACCGAGGTCTTTTTGGGCAACCAGTTTGATCTTTTTGATCTTCACCCCAGATTTGATTTCCCTTTGCAAGGCACGGCGCATGTCCCCATCGCTAGGCAAGCCCCACAGCTTCTGCCACCAACTGGGCGGAGTCATTCCCTCGGGCATCCCCTGCGGGTTTCGAGAGCCTCGCTGACGTCCCCCTTCAGTTGCAGTAGCGTCAACTGAGGACGCATCTTCATCTAAAAATGAGGCCAAACGCTGAGTTTGAAACCAGTCCCAGGCTGTCGGGATTCCGAAAAAGAGTGCTGCACCCACCACCGCGATTCCCACGAACAGAATTACGCCCGGCTTGCCACCATTGAAGTTGGCTCTCTTTTTGGAACCGACCGTGGGATGCCGGCATTCGGGACAAGTAGAGGCGTTAACCCTCTTGCCAGTATCAGCGATCTCGCAATCGCCGTAATTTGTGCACCTCGCACCTTTCGTCATAGGTGCCTTAGGATTCTTTACAAAGTTGCGAGAATATCTAAGGCCTGCTTAGTTCCGGCCATGAGTTGTTTATTTTGTACCGAGCCAATACCCCCGTACTTTTCTTTGATGTAGTCCTGCTCGGCTTTGGTGGTTGATGACAACTCATTCTTGATCTGATCAACATCACTCTTTTTCTCTGAAAGTATTCTTTTTACCTCATTTGAGATTTTTACAGCTTGGTCGGTTGTTAGTGCGATTAATGTTTGCACGGCATCTTCACCCAGTTCCTCGCTCTCCTCTTCCAATCCCGTTTCAGGATCTTTTTTAATGAAAATAAGGCGGCGTGCAGATTTGCCCTTTTTCAATGTTTCAACCTGAACCGCCCCAATAGCCATCCCAATTAGAATCAACGGAAGAGTATGGGATCCTACCTCTTCAGAAGTCGGCAAATACAGCTCTGGATGAGCTCCTTCCGACCAGTCTTCCGTATGGGTTTCAAGAACGACTCTGTCTCGCCCGCCTTGATCGATCAGCTCGTCGTACTTGCGTTTCAATAACTTAATGTGGGCACCGAAACGTAATGGAAAGACCGACTTAACCGCAACTAGAACAATCTCGTGGGGGCGACCCTCAATCGGGGCAAGCTCGACTTTACTTTCTGCTGTTTTGAACTCTTGTTTAAGCTGTTCAGCGAAGTCGTTGTTCGCCTTTGGCAGAATCACCGTAAAGTCCCTAACGGCGATGGCGGCACCGTCACCTTCGATTTGTCCTTTCACCCCGACCTTATTTTTTTCAGCGGCATCAAAGGCAAGAAATACCTGAGCTTTCTCCGCTAAATCAGTCACAAACGCTCTTAGTTTCGTCGGATTATCACCATATTTTTCCTGAATCTTGTCCAAAATGCTGGCCCCGAATATCGGGTCTTTACGCATAACGGCCTGAACCTGATTATGAGCATCTTCCACACTAGCTTTGCAGGAGCTCTCCATGACTTCGCTGATGCGGGTTTTAAGAATCTGTGTAAACTTTAAGAAGGTAGGATTTTCCCCGACCAGCCCAAGAAGATTGGAACGCAGGCGATCGGTCTGTTGCTTTTGAATTTCCTCATCGGTCTCAAGCTTTCGGCAGAAATCCTTGATTATTTTTGGATCGTAGAAACGAACAAGCAGCTCCTCAAGCTTGAGCTCTCCGTTATCCCGACAGCGAGAATCCATTTCTTCGACAAATCGGTTACCGAGCTCCGTCAGAATGCTGAGAGTACGGTCCACATTGGCACGCAGAACCGCAACCTCCTGGACAAGTTCTTTCAAAAGAGATTGGGCAAAAACCAAAGCCTCTTTGCGGGTCCTTGCAATGTAAAGCCCCTGCAAGGTTAGAGCTCTGGCATCAAATATATTTTTCCGCTTTCCAAGCATTTCGGATAGCGGACCGACTTTTGCCCACTCCGCTTCCTGTTGCTTGACCCTCGCCTGACCGACCTCAACCTCCTTGCCAAGTTTTTCCCCTTTAAGTTTAAGCTGAGCGTCTCTCTCTTCCAGATTTTCTCCCAGTCGTTGCAAAAGGCGCGAAATGTCGGTAAGGCTGGCAAACTGCCCTCGGGTCTTCCATTGTGTGAGCAAGTCCTGCTCAATAGTCCGAACAATCTCCCTCACATAGTCCATTCGATCCCGGATCTGAGCGCTGTAATAGTTGGAAACACCGACCGACCGAAATCCCTCCCGAAATCTTTTGTCAGTGAGTTTCGTCAGTTCATCCAGCCAATTTTCCTTCGAGGCACGCTCCGTGATATCTGTCTTGAACGTGGCCATAATCTGCATCCAGTCGGCCTCGATTTGTTTCCATTTTGTGGATGCTTGTCCGTCATCGAGAATCGGTAGAGAAAGCACTAGATGGTCATCCGAGATCCTCCACTTGTTAAGGACGTCGGGTTTCTGAAGGTAGTCGCTGACAGCCAAGTTACGGGGTTCGTCCGTGAATCCCTTTTTATCCAGCCAATGACTGTACATCAGTTGGAGAGCAGCCTGTCTTGCAAAGGCGAAAGTGAGGAAATCTCGTATTTCCTGCTCCGGGTAAGCGATTTGCTTAATCCCGAAGGTGAGGAACTTCCTACCACGCTCTGCGCGTTTAAGATCTGCAGACTTTTCAGGGACTAAGGCGTCTCCTCGATTTTCAAAGGCTTCATGGCGCACAAGAGGCCAGTCCTCTCCATTGGTTTTGTCCAACGTGTAGGTCTTGTGATAAAGGAAATTGGCAACCATTTCGGGCAGGGCTTTATCAACATCAATTTGGAAGCCACTCTCGTTTTGGTTGGTGAAGACGTAAGCGCAATTAAAGGGGTCTGAAAGTTTAAGACGCTTACCCCCGCCCGGAGTGATGTCGTAAGGCTGATAGCTGCCCACACTCAGAGCGTTTAATTCAAGAAGTGCTGCGTAGCCATTAGCCCAATAGTTTAAGCCCGTGGCCCAGTTAGACGGAGGCATGGCATCGGGCAATAGTAGGTAAAGAATAATTTTAAAATCCTTAGCGGGAAAGTTTTTGCGAAGTTGGCATACCACATCCACCACCGATCCGCTTCCAGTACCACCAGCCAATCCCGCACAGATATGGAAAGTGGTGGCAATTGTTCCACCGTTCTGCATTTGCCGGACAAGACCGCCGGCCATTTTAGCAAAGTTTTCGGCTTCGGAGGCAAACAAAAACCTGCCCAGTCGGCGTCTTTGTCCGCCCCTGACCTCGGCCGCCGATTTGCTGCCAATTAGATCAGACCATCGGCTGACATCCCCGATCCAAGGCCGAATTCCAGGATAAGACCCAAGATTGGCAAGGATATCGCCAAGGCTCATGCTGTTCTTGCTAATATGAAGTTGGTTCGAGGTTCCCAGTTGGACACTATGGCCACCCAAGACTTTCCAGCTTGGCTCGTCTTGTCGGAAAAGTTGCGCGTCAGAATCAACATAAAAGTAATCAATTGCCGGATTACTGGGGGTCTTGCCGTTGTGCATTTGATGCACCAGCTTCCGCATGGATCGAATAATCTTCCCCCCAGTGCCCCCTAAGCCGATCACCAAGTGATTTGTCGCAAATTTTGCTTCAGCCATATGCGTAATTAAGTGTGTACCCTAATGTCACGGTAGGAAGCAATTGCAATGATTCCGAAAGGTATAGCCTGAAAGAAGAGAAAAACCAGGATCAACCCAGTTCGGGCATAGGGAACGATTTTTGGAATTTGCTGATCCAGATCCCTACGAATCACATCGGCTCCTACGTTGATAATAATGTCGTGATTCATTCTGCTGTTGGGATTCTTGTCGAAGTAATCTTCCATTTCCGCATTCATCACTTCCTGCGCTTTTCGCCCTCGTGCCGATAGAATCATTCTGAGTGCGGGTCGTTTCCTGGTAAAGTTATCTACAATGGCTTGGGCATGGATCTGGCTGACTTTCTTGATGCCGGAAATTTTTTTACCTGTTGCCGTCGAGGTGCTCGCTTGGCAAAACCATGGATCGGCCTCCTGTTTAATTCCCATGGCTTCGCAGGCCTTGCGGCATTTTTGAATGACCTCTTTCCATAGGCCATTATCACCGATAAGCTCTTTTTGCCATCTTTGCACGGAGGCATATGCAAAGGGCTGTAGGTATTCCAGACTGGGATACAGTAGAACGACTATGAAAGTGGCGGCGGCGGCAAAAAAACAGAGTACGTGGTGCCAGACGTTTAGGTGATAATTCTTATTCCAAAGCCGGGAAAAGAAGCTGCAAAAAACCCACATTCCGACGGCCAATAGCAGGGCGGCTAGAAACACGATCCGGAACTGCATGAAGTTTTCGGTTTTGAGCCGATCTACCAACTCCACCAAAAACTCCACCAAGCCGCTAAAACCTTGATAATCCATAATTACAGAATTCCTTTATACCATCTCCTACCCCCGCGGGCTATCTTTTTGCATCGCCCCCGCTTTCGTAGACCAAACGGAATCCCAGCCGCATATGACTGCTAGAGTTGGCAAATCCGCACCTTATCCAAGGCTGCGCGGGTTGAAATCCACGCACCACACGATCAAGTTTTCCAGACCCATACCAATCGATGCACCACTCCATGGGATCCGACTCTAATCCCAAGATGCCGTATTTGATCGAGCTACCAGGGCGGAAAAACTTATCTCCCAATCTGGCGATCTGATTTTCGCTAAAGGTTTCACGATGGGAAAGCCGCCATCCCTTCTCCACTAACCCCGCCGCAAGACTCCACTCCTCGTCTCTTGGCAACCGGTAAAGCGCACGGGAGCTAATTTTCCCTTGGACTCTCTCTTTTTGTGTCAGCCACGTGGAAAAAGCGTCTGCCTCAGTAAAACTGATAAGATTAACTGGTTGATCGGCTTGTAGCCTACCAAGGATCTGGGAGGCCTTCCCGCCGCTCCCTGAATCCCTTAGATAGGCGCAGTAATTACCTGCAGTAACCTCTCGGCAGGCCATAAAAATCCCGGGCCGAAAAAGAATTTCCCGAAATTCGATCCCCAAAGAGTTCGGCCCAAAATTCCGTACCGGAATGCCAGCATCCACAGGGGGTAAGTGCCGGTTCTGCCAGAAAAACCACCCAGCCAGAACCAGGCCACCTACAACCACGCCGGCGAGCACCCCTCCCCAAATCGATAGCTCTACGGGGGGAATAGCACCCCATCCCAGGACTGAAATTCTGTTTTTACGATTCAAATTATCCATTTTCCTGAATTATGTTTATGGTATTCTTTGATACAAGGTGGACTTTTTGAAATTTAGAATCTCCAAATTAATAAAGAAAAGATCCGTCTTGCCCCGTCGACAAACCCATCTTGTATCAAGATCTGGAATAGAGCGAGTTTCCATGCTTTTGACTGGAGTCTCGATCGCCTTAGCGGTTTTGGGAACCCTCTTACTCTCCCCCACCCCCAACATCCAAGAGGTTTTTGATTCCTTCGCCTCCTCCTTAGGGTCAAGCCGGTCAAAGGGGAAGCTTCACCAAAAACTACTTTTCGTCAGTCGGGATGGTTTGAGCCCAAAAAGCCAGGACTTTTCCAGCCTCTACGAAGAAGAAGCCCGTTGCGTAGAGGGTTTGCTGGCCCAGGGCGCTCTTGCGGTTGGCCTTCTGCAAAAGGATCCCGACACCCAAAGGGAAAAATATCTCCGTCAAAAACTCGCAACCCTCAAGGGTGTAGTTCTCTTTTCTATCGAAAAAAGCTTCCTTAAGACCTTTCCGCCTTCGGATAGCCGTTTTGAAGTTAGGTATCCTGTCGGCTCAATATCCACCAGTTTCGCAAGCCGGATGCTTAAGGTGGCTGGGATCGCGCATGCGCCAGACTTTGTCCGGGTGGAGATCCGGGACGCGGTGGAGAGCCCGCTTTTAAACCTCTCCCATGTCCAGCGCATCCTAGAGGATCCCAAACGGATACAGGAGTTGGTAGCCAAACAAATCATCGTTCTCACGCCACACCGGGATTTGACCGCATGGAGGGAATGGCAATGTCTACAAGCAGTGGCGGGAGGCAAAGAGCCCCTGCCCCGTCCCAGCTCAACATGCGGAATCCTATGGATGATTCTGGCGATTTCGGTTCCGCCCGTTTGCATTTTTTTCCCTCCGCGCAGAGATATAAGAGCACTCGGAATGGCCGGAGCATTCTTCATCATGGTCATGTTTTGGCTTTGTTTCGCCATCCTAGGCAGTGTCTCGGTAGAAGTGCTGCCTTGCCTAGCCGGTTGGCTGACCCCGACCTTACTTTGGTTGCTTCTGGCGGGTGGAAGCGAGATGGTTTTCCGCTTTTTCCCAACTCTGGGAAGCGCCAAGTTGCGCGAGATCATTCAGGGACCCCGCTTAATTCCCGTCCCACCCTGTTGGAAAAAACCAACTCTTACCTCTCCCCTTTCCAGACTTGCCCCTTTACAAAAAAAGGCAGCCGAACTTTTGCTGCAAGCTCTGGGACGCCCAAGACACAGAAAACATGATCTGGAAGACTTTTTGAAAAAATACGACGCAATCACCGCCGTGCGGCTCACCACAAGGAGCTAATCCATGAACGAAAAAACTCGAATTGTCCCAAGCTCTCATGAAAGCCCCTCCCCGCAGGGGACTGGCGACACTGCCTCAGCAGCCACAAACTCGGTCGCACCCTCTCTTCGGAGCTCTCGCCCGCCAGTCCTTGGAGAATCCAATCCTTGGGGTAATAACTTGCATACCTTTCGTGCCTTTTTCGTGTGGTCGATTCTACTAACAATCGTCGTTGCATATTTTTTTCCAGACAACTGGTTTCTTGTCTGTCTGCGTTTTGGAGTTGTCGGAACTCTCGCTTTCTGGGGGTTCCGCTTGGCTTATTCGGAAAGGGTGGAGGCCGGGCATCGTGTTCAAACTGCAGGCTATTTGGAGGCCCTGATCGGAATCGGTGCAGCGCTTCTGCTCATTTATCGTGGTGAAAAATCCGGTATTGAGGGGGTTGCCGGCCCCATCGCCACCTCCCTTGGAACCAGTATTGTGGGATGGCTTTTGGGTGGAGAGTTGGTCGGACACTCTCATAACTCGGGAGGTTCCTTTGGAATCGGCCACGGCGCCCCAATCGGCGAGGATTCTGGTTTTTCCAAGGAGCTCCTTCAGGCCCAAAGCCGCTACCTTCGGATCGTTGACGAAGTAACCGCCAGTCTGGCTAAGGCTGGAGAAGCTCATGTAGACCTTGTTAAGGCCACCAATGACTCCAGCCGTGAGGGCGTTAAGCTCGCATCTGGATTGGCAGAAAGAATCCGTGACGTGCAGGCTGGGCTTGAGGAGGGATTGGCGGCCCTAGAAAAAGGCACGAATCGAGGAATGGTCGCTTCGGCTGAGGAATTGAGGAAAAATCTTCAGCAGGCTTCGATTGAGCTCAAAGAGGCCATGGGGGCCGTTACAAATTCCGCGAAAGAGTTCCGTGACTTTACCCGAGAGGCCAAACTCTTGGTTCAATCTCTGGACGAGATGATGCGATATATCGCCTCGATGCGCGGGAAATCATGAAAGGAATGGATCTCAAACATGCGGAGATCTTTGCCATCTTATGTGGAATTCTTTTATTGGGATGGGCCGAGGCGAGAGGTCCTGGCGGGGTGTTCACAAAGGAAGATTTCGTCAGCCTAAAGAAAGCAAATGAAATATTAAAATCAGAGCTGTTGAAGGCCCAGTTGATGCTGGCCCCCACAAATCAAAACAAGCCCTCAAATCAAGAAGCGCCGATCATCACTTTATCAGAGAACAACCCTGCCTTTCGCTTCCCCTCTGGCTCTGCACAAATGAATCCAGATTTTGAACAGAAACTCCTAGGAGATGTTTTCCCCAAGATTCAGGAAAACAGCCAGAGATATCAATGCGATGTTCTCATGGTGATCGGTCATACCGACGAGGTGCAAGTGGGAGAAAGCAGGCGGGCATCCAACCTAGATGACCAACTTACCCGAGCCTACTCCACTGGTACCCTTAATGAACTGCACGCCGGAAGCAATACCGACCTTGGTATGGTGCGCGCGCTTGCCCTAGTAAATTTTTTCCGCACCCATCAAGAGCTTATTCCGAGTATCCGTTATGTTCTCCCATACAGTGCCGGCCAAATGATTCAGCTCGATAGATCTCTCAGTACAACATTTCTAAACGACAACAACAAAGGCCTTCCGGACGAAACCAGAAGGCGAATTGAACTACAACTCACCAAATCCAGTGCCTGGGGTCAGTAAAGAGAGGGCATCGCGCGTATCATGAAAGGCCATCTTGTAATGGCTCTGGGAACGGGAGGAGCGAGTGTTTTGCGTGCGCTTGGGCTTGAGCCCGGCCGCGAGGTAAAAACTACCGACCGGGCGTTTCCTCATGCCCGATTCATGTTGCTGGATGCCCATCCAGTCATGCCGGAGGAGTTGCTCCATTCCTATGGAGGAGGCATCTGGCAGGGCATGGATCCCGCTGCCATCCGAGGGGTGCTAGCTAACCCAGAGGCTTTTCCAGCTATCCGCAACTGGTTGGGGCCTTCTCAATCCCTGCTCAGGGTCTTTGATGAGACCTACCGGCCAGGAAACGGCGTAGCCAACCGCCATTTTGGCCGGATTCTTTTTAACCTTTACCGCACCCAAGAACTTCATTCCAGACTAGTCGAGCATGCCCGAAATCTCAGACTGACGACCCGGGATCTCCATCTCCACGTGGTAGCAGAGGCCGGGGATGTGGCCGGTTCATCCTTTCTTTTGGATGCGATCAGGCAGTCAGAACTATCCCTTGCCGGCCAGATTGGTGGTAGCACCATCCACCTGCTTTTGGGTGCTCCTACCTGTGGGGAGGACCGTCATCAGGAATGGAGGGCTTCCGCCCACGCTACCATTCTTGAGCTTGGCCAAGCGGCCAAGAACCTTCCCAATCACCATACCCTCATTTTCGGTTCCCCGGATGAAAAGGATAATGCCGCAGTGTCTGCAGCCTGTGCCCTATGGCTGGAGCGATGCCTTCTCAATCATCGTGATTTTCTTCGCTGGACGGAAAAGGTTTTTCAGGAGCCTTCCCGAAGGAATCGTGCCACCCAAGTGGCTACTAGGCACCTTGGACGCCGAGAGGCAGATCTGGCTCGGATCCGCAAGCATGTACTGCTCGGCTTAGCCGCGCGACGCCTGGCCCGCGGACCAAGTGTTCCGGGATTGGAGGGACCTACTACTCCTGCCTTACCTGATTTCACAAAGTTACTTTTCCCGACACTGGAATCAGCGGGAAAGTTTCCCGATCCGCGGGTTGAGTGGAGACGTCAATCGCTTGGCCTCTCTGAGGTAATCCAGAGATGCTACATCCCTGATGCTTGGCCAAAAGTCATCCATAAAGGTCTCGAGGAGCATTTCCAAAACGGGTTTCGTGGAACCGGCGTCGAGGGATGGTTCCGCAGGGTCTCCACTCACGCCAGAGAAATCGCAGCTCCTTCACTTGCCCTCTGGAAGGAATTCCTTCAATCCCAGCTCATGGCTGGAAACGCGGTGGAGGCGATAATTTCGATTCTTCGGCAGAATGCTGAGGAATACCGTCAGAAGGCGCGTTTACTGCAAGAAGTTTCACCTCCTACTTCGGAGCAGTCCGAAACCTTTTCTCTAACTCGAAACGGCGGCTTGTTGTCTTTCGCATTGGGAACTCGCGAGCGACAGTTCGAGACTGCGTGCCTAGATTTGGCCACCGAATACTATGAACGTACGCGGGAGGCTGGAGGGCGCGCTGTAGGCAGGGTTTTGGAAAACTTGGCTGAGGGAATCGACGAATTAGCTCTAAAGCTGGATGTGGGACTAGAGAGATTCATTGAGGCGGACATGCTGTGCCACCGATGTGCTGGCCTATTGGCCGTAAAAACCGGCTTGGCGCCACGTGGCTCAGCTGAGATCCCCGAGGTTGGAGTGGAAGTCCCCGCCTTATTTCCAACATTAAGCCAAGCCTTCTGGGCTGCTGTGGTCTGCGATAAGCCCTTCCGGGTGGCTCGTCTGGTGGAAATCCTCGAGGAAAACCTAGGCTTAATAGAGGCTCACGCCCGCCGAGCATCTCCTCGAGCAGAAAATATCCGAGATACTAGAGCCGACGAGGCGGAATGGAAAACCGTGATGGAAAATCTCTTGCCAGGTTTGGCTTATGCTGAAATGAAAGACGATCCCCTTGCAGAAGCGATCTCACGTCATCCTCCCGAAGGAAAGAGCCTTACACTGAGCACACCCCCGAACGGATATACGGAGGGACTCCTGTTCCATCTTGCCTCAGAAAATGCAGACAAAGCGATGATCTTGATGAAAGCCTCAAAGAATGCCCACGCATCCTTTTGTCGCCAAAACCCCCTCAACCAAGTCCTGATCCATACAGAGGCCGAGTTTACCCGTGCCACACCTCTGTCGTAATTTTTCAACACCCTGCCCCATGGCGACGTCCATGCGGGTCTTGCAGGTGATCTCGGAAGAGGCCCGTTGTCCGTCTTGCGGAGGTCATCTCATGCGGGTGCCCATGGCCCCAAAACCATGCCCGGGCCTGGGACGGTTTTTATTCTGGCTCATTATTTCTTTCTTAACGGTAAGTTTGATTGTTGGACCCCTGATGTACTTTTCAGGCTTTTTAGGGATCCGGAAAAGAATGATAATATGGGAAAGGATCCAGAGCGGCGGCTAGAAGATCAACCGCTTAGGAGTAGTTCCACCAAAAATACAAATAGGCAACAACGTGCCAAGCACGCCATGTAAGCACGGTATCACCTTCTGTTTTTTCGACACAGAGGAATGGAAAGCTTGCTATCTCACGAGAGAACTTAAGGATGTGCGTTCCGACCATTTGAGGACTTAAGGTTACCATTTAGGAAAAAGTAACAGCAATACAGATTTCCGTCATCTATGATTTAATAGTAAAGGGTCTTTTCCAAAAGTTTCTTGCACTTTTTTTCACCTGACATTTTTAAAACCACGAGACCCTCCCCTCTTATAAAGTTAACACTGGCGTTCCTCACGCAATTAGATAGCTCTAATCCAGTAAATGTTCCGAGATTTAACAAGCTTACGCAAAAAGAGGTCTGGTTTAGAGGCCTTTGGATTTTACATTGCCTACCTTGGGCTAGGACTTCTCCTTGCAGGCTTTGCGGCTGGAGTTTCTAACTTTCTGGAGACGACTGCATCATTTATGGATGGTTATAAAAAGGGCACCCAATATGGCCACTTCGTTGCTGTTATTTATTGCCCCTTGCTTTGCGTTTTGATCCTAAGAGCAAAAAAGAGTTATACGTTTGTATCCCTTCTTTTGGTTCCCACATCTGGGTTACTAGCTATTTACATGGCTATGTTAGGGGGACTCGTCCCTGCAGCACTTTTGACTTGTTTTAGGGACAAGCGCTCTAAGTCGTCGCCTATTTGACAGAGCTTTTGGGGGTTTCGTCCCATATTATCTCTTCGAGTAATTGCACTTCATATTCACCGCCGCCCTCAGGAAAGTGCTGCTTGGTCTCCAAATACTTTACAATGCACTTTTTCCCTACAAATTTAGTCGGGTTTTCTGTCACCTGCTTCACTGAGGGTGATTTTACATTTATGAAAAAGGACTCATCACCCTTCTGTGTATGAATCAGAAAATGGACATAATCACCTTGCTCCAACCCAAGGAAGGTTCCTTTAGCAATTTTAGCCTCCGCAAATGCTAATTGCGCAAAGGCAAAAAGTATCATCAAGACATTCTTTAGCATCTGAAAGTGTATGCTCACTTTTTAATATTTTCTATTCAATTTATTTATTTATATTTTGCCTATGAGTAAAATATTACTTCTCGTGGGTTTTATTTTGGTTGGACAGCAGGCTTTCGCCGAAGAGGCTGAGTGGCAATACGGCACAGAGGTAAGGTTTATCGACCGCGCGGTGATTCCGGGGATTCACACAGTTTGGCTATCCGATGCTAAAGAACTAAATGGAACCTACGAGGGCATTGGGAAGCATTCTGGAGACAGGCGTTTTGGTTCTTTTGAACGCCATTACCGAATTAGTATCCGAACCAACGATTCTTCACAAAAGGCTTCACCAGTAGAAGTTGAATGGTGGAGTAAAACAAAGAATTGGGACGGCAATGATGGTTCCACTGCAGATCTTGCTAAGTTTTCAGTAAGAGATGCTAAATCCAATGGATCGCAAATCTGGGGCACCATGTTTGCCAGCGTGGCGGGCAAAGACCAAGGTCCCCAGTTTCCTTTTTTTGCCATGTCAGCGGAAAAAGAGGATGGCCAAAAAGGAATCGTGCTCTTTGGGCGGTATGAGGGGCCAGTTTTCTTGAAAAAGAAGTAGCCACATATGAGAATCAGGAAGTTTTGTTTTTATATGATCGTTTGTTTTGTTGTCCTTTCCGGGATCTCTTTAGCCCAGACAGAGATCCGAGAAATCGGTGCGGCTTCCCCGTTGCGAAAGCAACTTTTTGAGATGGCCAGACCCGCTATACAAAACATGGCTAACCAACCAGTCAAATTCCGAGGCAGTCTCAAGGAAACTGGTATCTGGGCGTTTTTTTTGGGTCAGACAGTCGATGAGAAAGGTGGCCTGATTACCCATCCCGATAGCGGGAGCGCCGACACATGCATCCTCTGGAAAAAGGAGAGCAAAGGATGGTCAATGATCGACTGTAATCACGGCTTCACAGACGTTTTTTATACTGATTGGCCTGAACGGTACGGTGTTCCTGCGGCGCTCATAGGCCTACCTATACGAAAGTAAAAGTGTCATATCCCTAAAGAGCTATTTTGAAATAATCAAATTTAGTTTTTGTCTTGAAGGGCAACTGACCATCAGAAAAGATATCTTTTGTGAAAAGGTGTGTTCTATTGCCAGTTGTTGTTTGGGGATTCTTCGTCAGTGTTCTTCCTGCCGAGGAACGCAAGATTGCATCTGCAAAACAGGAATCCTCCCAAGTTGCGGTTTACGATGAAAAAGGAACTTTTATGTTCAGCCGTTCCGGCGAGTTGGTGGGATATACTTCCAGCACAGTAACGATTAAAAAAGGATCTCAGAACGAGACATACGACAACAAAGGCAATTTTAAATTTAGCAGATAACCTGATACTTTTGATTAAAACAACGAGAGAATTGCTTACTCCGATGATAAGGGTATTTCTCCTTACACTAGCTTTTTTGACTGCAGGCTGTTCGAGCAACTCTGTTCCATCTAATCGAGATATTCTTGATGGCATTCAGGCTGCAATGAATGAAACCGATCGGACTCTTTTCGAAGTAACTAGAATGAAACGCCTAAATGGTTTCACAGCCGAGAATAACGCCTATCGGGTAGAGTGTCAGTATGACTTAAAGTTAATTCAGATGCCCCCGCAGAATACAGGTGAAAAATTGGACGAAGAATTCAATAAGCTTTCAGACCAACAAAAGATGTCTGTATCTCAGAACCCAGCTTACCGGATTGCTTTGTGGGGGACTCAAGATGAACACTCACTGAGACGCAAGGTAGCTTCATGGGGGTATCGTAATGTTGGGGATTTTGTTACCTTTAAAGGATTCTTTGATTTTATTCGCTCCGAACAAGGATGGATTCTCAATCCTTTAAGTCGAGGATCTCTTTCTTTCAGCACGCCTTAGATAAAAAAGTAATCTTAATTATTGTTCGATTGCTTATTTTGGTAATTATTGAAAATCTTTTAGGGAATATTAATTATGAACGAATTCATCACCTGCCTAAAGAAATATGCAACATTTGAAGGAAGGGCTCGCCGAAAAGAATATTGGTTTTTTATATTATTTTCGTTTCTGTTTGGCTTTGGGGCAGGAATCTTGGACGCTGCTTTTTTTCGTGGGACCAAGGAAGTTTTTTCTGTCATTGTTCAATTGGGTATCATCATCCCATCTATTGCTGTAACGGTTCGACGCATGCACGATGTGGATAAAAGTGGCTGGTTCTGCCTGATCCCTATTTACGGCCTAGTTCTTTGCTGCACTAATGGCACTCAAGGACAGAATCGTTTTGGACCGGATCCAAAGGCTTAGTTTTAGGGAAATCAATTTAAATCTATTTCTGGTTTTGCCTTAGCTTGATTTCCACATGGCAGCGTTAATGGTCGACCAAATGTGGATAATCCAGCCCAAGGTACCAAACGAGACAAGCCATACGACGCCTGCAGTAATAAAGAAGAAAAGAGATGCTAGGATTCTACCTTGCAGTAGCTGGCCAAGCCCTGGAACGAACAAACTCGCCAAGGCAGAAATTACATTTCCAGCTGACCCTTGCCCCGCAGACATAACTTTTTAATTATCATATAGACTTTTTTTGTCTAGGAATAGTTAAGTTGGGTTTATGATTATAATGCTCACATGACAGATCTTGAACTTTCTTACACCAGAACCACCAGTAAAGAATTAGATATAGGTTTTAGTTTTCGGAGGACCTTTACCCGGATTTGGACAATCGTTGGATTACTGTCAATGGCCGCAATTGCCTCGTCTTTACAGGGAGGCGAGAAGCCTCAGTTACTGGATAACGAACGGGCTTTTGCAGATCGAATCAAAAAGGTGTGTGGCTGGGATGATCAGGGGTTTGTATCTCGCATAAACGAAATTAAGCCTGATTTTATCACAAGCCTTGAGGCGGAATCAGACCCTGAAAAGGTCTCATGGGACCATCAACGACCTTTTTGGAAAGAGATCATTCGCCGGTATGCAGAGACCTATGAAAAGATTCAAAGGCAGGCCAACAATCAGCAAAAGGCCATCGCGATCAATTATCGAAAAGAGATCCAAGATCTTTTTGCCAAACGACTTGAACTTCGCGGTGGGGGATCGGTCTCCTGGGAGATGGGAATGTATATTCCTGGTTATGTTGAATGGATACTGGGGCATATCAATACAGAGGCCGAGCGTCCCCCGACAGATCAGGAATTACTTCAAGCTAGCCTTGCCTCATTTCCTCTCGAAATGAATCCAGGAGCTGAAAAGGCGGTCAAGGGAGTTATTTCTGATTTAAAAAGAATTGAGGGTAAGCTACCCGAAAGACAGGCGGCGTTTCTTCGCGCAGAGTTTTATCGGTTTTTTTCAAAAGAAATCCCAAGCACTAATTGAGTCTCTTTTCCTTTCCTTACAGATTTTTAATGTTACGTGTTTTTTTTGATATATTTACAACGGCCGAATTGCCCAAAAACGGCCAGCTTCTGCTTTGGTGACAGCTTGAAAGTAATGCTTTTTAACCATGGCCGGAGAGTTCCCCATCTCTTCGGCAACGTGAAAAGCGTTTTTGATCTCCGCCATGCGATAGGATCCAAAGGAATGACGACTTGCATTATGCTTCCATTTTAGTCCGGCAGCAGCCGCCACTTTAAACTGTCGTGGAGTCATATTCACGTTTGGTACGATGCGGCCCGTTTTCGGAGGTTTGATCGCCTTCAGATAAGCCGCCAATGCAGGTAAAATGGGTACGATACGCCGACCTACCTGTTTTTTCGACCCCACGGCCTTAATCTCAATGTGCGATTCGTCGGGATCATCGTGTGGTCGAATCTGCGACCAGTCCATGAGGGCAAGTTCTTTGGTGCGGATCCCAGCAAACATGGAAATCGCAAAGAACGGGAGCTCATCAGGATCGGCCGCATCCAATATCCGCTTTGCCTCGTCAGGCGTCCAGATTTCAACCTCGCTAGGCGTCACAACATCTCTCTCCAACATCTCTGCCGCCGTTGGCTCACCCGCAGGCAGGTATTTCCCTTTGGCAAAATTAAAAAGTAGAACAAAAAAAGTAAGGTAATTGTTGCGTGTCCGGCCGCTCCATTGGCTTAAAAACTTCCCGAGATCCTCTGACGTGATCGAAAGAATCGGCTTCGTCAGGCTCTTGGCGGCCTTGTTAAGCAGAAATACCCGCAAACTTTTTACCCAACTCTTCCCCTTGCCCCTGGCCTCTTTTTCGGCGATCAGTTCGGCCGCAACCTCCGCAATGATTCCCTCCTTCAATTTTCCCATTCGTTGCATCTGCGCCTGCACAAACCCTGAAACACTGCGCCCGCCCAAGGCACGGTAACACTCGGCATACTCCTTCACCGCCTGCTCAAGGCTGGTGTCGATACCCAGTAGTTGCCTCCGAGCACGACTCAGATCGTCCAGATCGGTACCATCGGCATTGGCAACCGCTACCCTGCCTGCCCGAAGATCGCCGACGATCCTCCGTGCTTCCTCTTTTGCCTTGGCGTAGTCAGAGAAAAACTTTCGTCGTCTATTTGGGTTGTTCCAAGTAACGCGCCATCCCTTCCTGTCCTCCGTCTCGTCCCGATTGATCCTCACCGTAAATCCGCCGTTGCTGACGACCTCTGTTTTCTGCGCGCGGGTTTTCACAGGCAAAAGCATGCCCACTTTTTGCCCACTTTGGCAATTTTTTAAAGTTTAACAGTGTCGGAGCGGTGGGATTTGAACCCACGACAGCCAGCTCCCAAAGCTGGTACTCTACCAAGCTGAGCTACGCTCCGGATTAACCCTTGCAATCTGCCCCGATTCCAACATAATGCAAAGCTTTCCCAAACCATTATGAGAAGCGAACTTGTCAATCTAGCCCTAGCCAAAGTCAGTAGCCCACAGATCCTTATCAATGTGGTCTCCA
>Ga0114967_10000651_pt1 | contig 29904 bp, 26 predicted proteins | sample M_130628_MF_Meta_FD_92639 | JGI IMG/M metagenome (GOLD analysis project Ga0114967, IMG submission 92639) | Freshwater microbial communities from Lake Montjoie, Canada to study carbon cycling - M_130628_MF_MetaG | ecosystem: Environmental > Aquatic > Freshwater > Lake | place: Lake Montjoie...
CACATGCAAGAAGCCGGAGCGACTGCAGTTCAAGAACTGGCGTTCACAATTGCCGACGGCAAGGAATACGTCCGCGCCGCTCTCGACAAGGGACTCGACGTCGACCTCTTCGCTGGCCGCCTTTCGTTCTTCTTCGCGATTGGAATGAACTTCTTCATGGAAGTTGCCAAACTGCGCGCCGCGCGAGTTCTATGGCACCGAGTCATGAGCGAGTTTGAGCCGAAAAAGCCTGGTTCTCTCATGCTCCGCACCCATTGTCAGACGTCGGGCGTTTCGCTGACCGAACAAGACCCCTACAACAACGTGGTTCGCACAACCATCGAGGCACTTGCTGCCGTACTTGGCGGAACGCAAAGTCTTCACACCAATTCCTTCGACGAAGCGCTGGGCCTACCCACCGACTTCAGTGCTCGCATCGCTCGCAATACTCAGCTCATCATCGCCGAGGAATCTGGCGTCACCAGCACCGTCGATCCTCTTGGTGGTTCCTATTACATCGAGTCGCTCACACAATCACTCGTGGATGAAGCGTGGACGCTTATCTGCGAGGTCGAAGAACTGGGCGGCATGACGAAGGCTGTTGAATCAGGCATGCCGAAATTGCGCATCGAAGAGTCAGCCGCACGCAAGCAGGCTCGGATCGACCGGCGCCAAGACACCGTTGTCGGCGTCAATAAGTATGTGCCCGAGAACGTTGAAATGGTCGACGTTCTCGATATCGACAACACCAAGGTACGCAACGAGCAGTTAGCCATCTTGGCCACCGTTCGTGCGAATCGTGACGACGCTGCCTGTGCCGCTGCTCTCACTGCACTCACCGAAGGCGCCAAGTCCGATGGCAATCTGCTTGCCCTTGCCATCGACGCAGCCCGAGCACGAGCCACCCTTGGTGAGATCTCTGACGCCATGGAAGCGGTATTCGGCCGACACAAGGCCGAAGTCCGTACCATTGCTGGTGTGTACGCAAAGGCCTACGAAGGCGATGAAGACTTCACGGCCCTTCAGGGCGAGATTGAAGCATTCGCAAAGACCGAAGGTCGCCGTCCGCGCATGCTCGTCGCCAAAATGGGTCAGGACGGCCATGATCGCGGCGCAAAGGTCATCGCCACCGCATTTGCCGACCTCGGCTTCGACGTCGACATGGGTCCGCTGTTCCAAACTCCTGCTGAAGCAGCCCGCGATGCCATCGAAAACGACGTCCACGTAGTTGGTATTTCGAGCCAGGCCGCCGGGCACAAAACCCTCGTGCCCATGCTCATCGACGAGTTGAAGAAGGCCGGCGCCAACAACATCCTTGTGGTGTGCGGTGGCGTTATTCCTCCACAGGATTACGACATGCTCACCGACGCTGGTGTTGCGGCAATCTTCGGACCCGGCACGAACATTCCTTCAGCGGCCCGCAAGGTGCTCGCTCTCATTGCCGAGAACAGTCCCAACTCGTGACCGAAGCCGCCGAGGATGCCGTCTCCCTCATCGAGGGGATTCGCTCCGGCGATCGGCGTTCTTTGGCCCGAGCGATCACGTTCGCCGAGTCCACCCGACCTCAACACCGTGTCATCGCCGATGCTGTGCTCGAAGCTGTGCTGCCTTCCACGGGCAGCGCTGTTCGCGTCGGGATTTCCGGTCCGCCCGGGGTTGGGAAATCGACGTTCATTGAAGCAATCGGAAACCACATCATCAGTCAAGGACTGCGCCTTGCCGTTCTTGCCGTTGATCCTTCGAGCCGACTGACCGGCGGATCGATCCTCGGCGATAAGACGCGAATGGGCGAACTGGCGAACCAGCCAAACGCATTCATTCGTCCCTCCCCCGGCAGCGGACAGCTCGGCGGCGTAGCACGGCGCACACGCGAAGCAATGCTGCTCTGCGAAGCAGCGGGGTTCGATGTTGTCATTGTTGAAACAATCGGTGTCGGTCAATCAGAGGTTGCGGTTTCGGACATGGTTGACCTCTTTGCTCTCCTTGTTTCACCAGGCGGCGGCGATGAACTCCAGGGAATCAAACGAGGCATCATGGAACTGGCTGACCTCGTCATTGTCAATAAAGCCGATGGTGACCTTGCCGCAGCCGCAGCGCGTACTCGTGGTGACTACGCGAGCGCGGTTCACTTACTGCGACCGAAGTGGAGCGCATGGGCAACGGAAGTACTCGCGTGTTCTGCTCTCAATGACGTTGGCATTTCCGAGATTTGGGATGCAGTGTTGTCGTTCCGTTCGACCGTCACCGCCAATGGCGAGCTACTCGAAGCCCGCTCAGCACAGGCCGTAGCGTGGCTCTGGAGCGAAATTGGCGACGCACTTTTAGAGCGTTTCCGATCTCATGACCGTGTCACAGCACTCCTACCCGAGATTGAATCGAGCGTAGCGATGGGTGAAGTCACGCCCACGAAAGCAGCGTCGCTCTTGTTCCAAGCCTTTGCATACAACGACCCCCAATAACGGTTCTTGAGGCTCCGCTAACCTTTCTTCTATGGCGTCTAACGAGAGTTCCGCGCAGAACGAGTCCGAGATTGAGTTGCTTCGTCTCGAGGTCGAACATCTGAGGGGATTGGTGGGCCCTTCAGAGAAATCCTACGAACAACTTGCTCTCGACGCGCTTGGGGCTCGAGACGCAGCCATGAGGGCCGAGTTTGATGCCGGTCGGGCCAGAGCAAGAGTCGTGGAACTCGAAAATGAAGTTCGGCGCTGGCAGCGAGATTTTGTTTGGTTTCGTAACGGAATAATCCGGAGAATTCCCCTCGCCCGGAGTGTTCTACGCAGAATCTCTCTCCCGAAGACCTATCTGCGCCCGATCGTCGTTCGATCTCGGTCTCTTCTCGCAGTCTTCAAACGCTGATGACCACGATTGATGTCCTGATTATTGAGGACGCCTTGACGCCTCAGGAATTTGAACAAGCTTTGCGATCCACTGTGGCCGATGTCGTCGTTATCGCAGACCGACGAAGCACTATCGATGCCAGAGCCCTCGATCTCTTCGCCAAAGCTTTTTCTGATGAGGCCGTAATCGCGGCCTATTGCGATGAGTCGGTGACTGATTCTCGCGGGCGCCACCTTTGGTCGTCGTTCAAACCAGATTGGTCGCCCGAACGTTTACGGTCACAATGGTACGTAGGTGACCTCTTGGCGCTCCGAAGGGACGCCGCGCTCGCCATGATCGCCGCCGTGCCCGCGACCAGACGGGGCCTCGCTCTCCGTTGGGAACTCTTGCTTCGCCTTTCTGAAACTGGAGGCGCCGTCGCCCACATACCTGAAACGCTCGTCTCGCGAACCGAATCGGATCCAGCTGTTCTCAATCGCTACCACTCAACTGATCTCCTCGAATGCGCCAGCGTCGTTCAGGAGCACTGTGGTCGAGTTGGCATCCTCGCTCAGGTGGAAATTGCTGAGCCAAACAACGCGCTTCACCTCAGGCGGACTGTCGATACTTCAATGTTGGTAAGCCTCATCATTCCCACCCGGGGCTCGTCGGGACTCGTTTGGGGCCAAGCAAGAACCTTTGTCATCGACCTCATCTCTTCGATTATCGAACTCGCAACCTGGACAAACCTTGAATTCGTGGTGGTCGCAGATGTTGATACGCCTCCCCTTGTGCGCCGTGCCCTCACCCGGCTTTGCGGAGATCGCCTTGTCTGGGTTGCCTACGACCAACCATTCAATTTCTCAGACAAGATAAATCAAGGGCGTGCAGCCGCTTCTGGCGACTGCCTCCTCCTCCTCAACGATGACATGCAGGTCATTAGTCCCGGATTTATCGAAGAACTTGTCGGCCTTGCGATGGAACCGGGAGTTGGTGCGGTTGGCGCCAAACTGCTTCTTGCTGACGGACGACTGCAACACATCGGGCACCGCTATGCCGACGGAACCTTCCATGTCTTCGCAGGATACGACGGCGACTACGCCGGACCCGACGGCATGTTGACTGTGACTCGAGAATGCATAGGTGTAACTGCTGCCTGCATCGCTATCCAGCCTTCCGTCTATGACTCTGTCGGTGGAATGTCGCTGGATTTCCCGAACAATTTCAATGACGTCGATTTCGTTCTGGGGCTTCGAGATATCGGACTACGAAACCTTGTTAGTCCTCACGCCACACTTTTTCATTTTGAAAGCGTTACTCGAGATGCGTCCGTAACCAACGTTGAATCTGATCTGCTTTTTTCACGCTGGGGCTCTCACCTGGCCACGGATCCCTATTCCAATCCGAATTTGGAGCCCGGTCGCATCGAGTGGATCGAACGCGGCGTTCGCTAAACGCCGTAAAAACTCAAACAACAACCGGATGAATCATCGCTGCTACCGCTGCTATTGCTGCGACAGAAGCGAGTACAGATCCGATCCAAAATCCAAGACGGATTCGAAGTACAGGTATTGCAGCGACCACCAAAGCAGGGACCATCGAAAGTCCGTATCGCGGAGGAATTGATATGGTCACCCCCTGAACGAAGTAGAGAAACGTCGCAAACGCCGGACCAAACGCGACGCCAACGCCGAGAGTGCACCATGCAAGTCGCCGTGCTCGACTTCCGACCGCTGCGATGGCACCTCCGACAACAGCCCCTGCGATTACTGCGAAATCCACGATTGGAATAAGCGTTCGAACGAGTGCTGTCTGTAGAAACGACGCGAACCATGCTGCCTGAAGTGGTGAAAGCCCGACACGCCATGACGCAGCGATCTGTATTGCTGGAAGATGTTCGACGATCGTGGGCGCCGCCATCGGCAACTCGTTTGGCGGAATTACTTGCACGATCGCCTGACCAATCCTCAGCACAATCGACGCGACAGCAACCACCAAACCAGAAATCCCTACAAGCAAGATTCGCTGACGATCATCGGAATCTGAGCCGAGAGATCTGAGACCCATTAAACGTACGCGACGGAATGTTGGCCGAATCGCAGGTACGAGGACAAATATCAATGCGATTGCCACACCCGAGAGATTCGAAAACTTGGTCATCACCGCAATCGCGCCAACGACAACGAGCATCCACGCTCCGCGCTTTGTCCTCTCCCATCGAGCTGCCGCCCAGAGTGCTGCTGCTCCAACCGCAACAGCCGAGCCGTCTGGATTGATCGTGGAGACTGCGCTCAAAAATGTGGGGGCTGTGATGACCAGAACGATTCCGATCGCAGCGATCGACTCTGAAGCGTCAAATTCTTTAAATGCGAACCACAGGAGTGCAACAGCTGCCCAAACCCAAAAAAGTCCTGCCAGCCGCCCAACTGTGAGGAGTCCCAAACTGTCCCCGGCTACTGCCTTTGCTGCCCGGGTAATTGAACCATCTACGAAGTAGTAACCAGGCGGATGGATGTACGCAGTATTAAATCCGCCTTCTTGGAGGACGGTGACATCGACTGGAGCAGCAGCATCTGTGACGCATGACGGAACGTTGTCGTCAAATGGACTTTCAATACGCGAGCAGGTCTCAACTACGGCCGATTCGCGGAGAACATGATCACCGCTACCCGGGAAATCCAGTGTGGGCGCTCGCAGGAGGTAATCGAGGTGCTGCAGTTCATCGATCGGCGACAGCTTCTGAAATCTCGTCACATGCGCTACTTGAAGTCCAGTGGCAAACAGCAATAATCCCGCAAGGACAAGCATGCGGAATCGTCGAGATCGACCTTGAGTAGTCCGACGTGTATCGCCCTCAACATCGGAACTCATCTCGACACCCTACTCTTGAGTACGCCCGAATCCGGGTCAGTGATTGCGACCGAACAGACGAAACACCCGTAAAAGCAATGCTCGCGTTATCCCGATCACACCGTCGATGCGAAAGCGCCCGAGGATTCGACGGAACATCCGACCGATTTTGGTGCGACGCCATAATTCTCCGCGACTGGTCCCCATAGTTACATCGAGTTCCGCAGCGAATTCCGAGGCTGCACGATCCCAGAGGAATTGGGATCGCACAAAGCGATACGAGTGTTCCGAAGCCTTCGCAAGGGCGAGGCGATCGACGGACCATAAATCGAGTAAAAATTCAATATCGTTGATCGATGACATTACAAACGGCGTGGTTTCGGGATGAGCGCCAACATCAAATGCGAGGCCCACAGTTCCGGACGCTTGAGCCTCGACAAGAGGCAGGTTAAATCCCTCCCACATGCTTGGAGAGATGAAGACGTCCAATTCACGCAGGAAGGAAGATCGCTCCTCATCGGAGGCGTTGAGGTGGCAATCCACACCCAATGCATTCCAATGCTGTCGATCAGTCTCACGACCGCGACCCATAATCGCAAACGAAATTCGGCCATCACCCCCATGCGATTTCACAAGTGATTCAAATTCGTCGATGCCCTTGTAATAAGACTCCCCGTAACCAAGACGCATCAAAGTTCCGACGCGAAGTGGACGTGAGCCACGTTTCTCAAATTCAGACTGGGGCTTGATCCCAAGATCAGGAACATGGTCGCATCCATTCAGGACCACACTCGCCGACGGCCAACCAATATCAGCACGAATGAAATCGGAGATTGCGACCACACGAGAGACATACGGATATACGTTTTTACGCTTGTGTGATCGACCCTTTTCCCTTTCCAACATCGAGCGAGGGAAAAGTCCAGGTGTTGGGTCGCCATGTTCATAGGCCATCGTTCGAAACCAATGGTCGAGGATTGGCAGTTTTTCGAAGTATGGGCTGGTCTGAGCGACGATTACATCGACTTCGTGCGTTTGACAGTAGGTAACAATACTCGTGATGTCGTCGGGCATCTCAACTACGCCAGCACCAGCGAAGAATTCGTCGATTTCCAAAGCACCGATGTCGAGTTTCCATCCGTTCGCTTCTAGACGCGCCGCAAGTTCCGCGCCCACCACGGACACTCCGTAGCCGCGCTTCATCACTGAGGTGAGAAGTAATGCTCGACGCATCACAACTCCTCCGCAAACGAGCTCCATCGACGTAGGAAGAGAGCTCGATCAAGCCAATCCTCTTCCCCGCTAACCCGCGTAGCGTTTTCAAGATGCACGATGGGCCCAATTGATCCGACCTCAATACGTCGTCCGCTACGAGCAATCTTGAGGCAAAGATCAACGTCCTGGCATTCCTTGGCATACCCCTCGTCAAATCCCCCTAGGGCGCGATAAAGAACTGAAGGAACCATGATGAATGCTCCTGTTACTGCCGCAATGGGCCAGAAAAGTCCCTCAGGATAGGCCAACGAGGATCGCGCTCCGGGATGAAAGGGAAGTCCCCATACCCCCACTTCACGCAAAAATCCGATACCGGCATGTTGGATCCGGCCGTCCTCAAAATAGAGAACTGCACCAATAGCCCCGAGTTCGCTGTCGGCCGTGAGCCGCTCGTAGCAATCCAATAGCCCCATCGGATTCGCATCGAACAAGACATCGTTATTCATGAACAACGAAACAGAATGATTCGCCAGTTCGAAGAGGTCATTATTGCATCGAGAAAACTGATAGGACATGTCGAAAGTCACACGGCATCGCTGCGGGGGTGAACGAAGTAGCTCTAACGCTTCCGGGTCCTTGGAGCCCGTGTCTCCCACCAGCAGCTCGATGGGAATTCCCTTCGTGTCTGCTAGAACTCGAAGTGCGTCGAATGAAGACCACAACGCCCGTAAAAGATCTGGACGATCTTTATTGAGCACGATTATCGAAAGTCCGTCGACCATCTCTCCGGCGAGATTGAGTTCACGACGACCGGCGACGAGCCGTCTGACTCGTTCGAGGTTGTTTGCCTCTCGGTAAGGATCGAGCTGTTGAATCACTCCAAAAAATCTGCCCACGAGCGCAAATGGTCAGTCGGATTCCGTCCCGGCCCAAATCGCCGGGAGCTCGACAAGACCATCGAATAAGCGACCCTCGTCACGGACATGGAAAGAGAGTTCCCAAACCCGATTCAGGGGATCATGCGTGACTGGATCGACTCCCGTTATCCGAGCGTTATACGTACCCGCAGAGAGCAGGAATGGATCCAATCGGCAATCAATCACCCTCTCGGAGTGCTCTAAGCGTGAAAGATTCGCGTCGGAACTAAGGCGCGTTGAGCCAAGGAGTATTCCACTCTCAGTTTCTATTGAGAGGGTGTAGGCAGCCCGTACGTCGCTCTCCTCTGGCTGCAAACGCGCCTGGAAAGAAACAGGCTCACCTGTTCGAGCAAATGGGATTGGCTTTCCTGATGCATCCACCATCGCCGCACGCTGTACGACAACCGAGTCAGCGGCAATTTCCCCGGGAAGTAGGTCGTTGTCGAGCCCGCGGCGTTCCTCTTCGGTGTTTACATCGTGAAGATATTCGCCGATAACCGCCAACGGATCCCCAGCGCTTCGCACCCGCCCATGATCCATCCATGTGACCTGATCGCACAGGTTTTGCATCACTCCCATCGAGTGAGAAACCACGACAATAGTAACGCCAGACTTCTTGAGACTCGCCAGATGATCAAGGCAACGACGTTGAAACTCCTCGTCTCCAACAGCAATTACTTCATCAACCAGAAGGATTTGAGGCTCGACGTGAACTGCCACTGAGAAGCCGAGTCGGACGAACATCCCACTGGAGTAGTGCTTCACGGGACTATCGATGAACGGAGCAAGTCCGGAAAAGTCAACGATGCGATCAAAAAGGGCATCCGTCTGCTTTCGACTCAGCCCCAGGATTGCGGCGTTGAGATACACGTTCTCTCGGCCAGTGAGTTCGGGATGAAATCCAGCACCAAGCTCGAGTAGTGCAGAAACTCGACCACGGGACGTGACATGTCCTTTTGTCGGATCATGAATTCCCGCCATCATGCGAAGCAGCGTCGACTTGCCGCAGCCGTTGTGACCAATGAGCCCATGCACAGTGCCCTCAGGCACGTTCACGGTTACATCACGAACAGCCCAAAAATCCTCGAAACGCTTTTTGCCAAACTTCGTGAACATCTCTTTCACGCTGCCAGGACGGTCCTTGTAAAGACGAAAGACTTTCGAGACATCGTCGACTTCGATGGGATCCATGATCAGAGCTCCTGCACGATGTCGCGTGATTTGCGATTAAAGATCATAAGACCAACAACGAATGTAAGAACTGAGAAGCCGATTACTCCAGCGAAGGAAACTGCGCTCGGCCAAGTAAGACTCCAGAAGGCATCCCTTGACCACGCTACAAACTGCGCAATCGGGTTCAACTCAATTATCCGGCGGACCGGAACGCCACCTATTTTTACTGGTACGGCTGTAATCGGATAGATGATTGGCGTCGCATAAAAAAGCAGGTTCAACGCGATCGTAACGAGATACCCCACGTCTCGATAAAAAACGTTGTAGACGCTTAGAGCTAATCCAACTCCAAGGGCAAACAGCATGACAACGACTATCAGTAACGGAAAAAGTAAAAAGGTGACCGATGCATTGCCAAGCAAGATCATCACAACAGCGAGGATCGATGCTTCTATAAGAGCTTGGAATAGCACCGTGATCATAAAAGCAATCGCAGGGCACGCCGGAGGGAAGTACACCTTATTCAGCAGCGGCCCTGATGTTTGCAGCGCCGTGATGGATCCGGTAACAGTACCATTGAAAAAATTCCAGATGTACAGCCCGGCGAACAAATAGAGCGCGTACACCGTGACGCCGTTACTTGATGGTGGCGGATTCTGCTTTAAGAAAACTCCGAACACGAGGCTGTAGATCAAGAGCATTGAAGCCGGATTGATGAGCGACCACAGCCAACCGAGAAGACTCTTTTTATAACGCGCTCGCAGTTCTCGTTGAGCGAGATTGAAAATTAGGTTGCGATATGCCCACAACTGGGTGACAGCAGCCAAGTCGCAATTCTCCAACACGAGGGATGACCGCGGGAATCCATCGGCCGGGGAAAAAATTTAGCAGCAATTGGCTGGCAGTAGTCGGATCGTCTACACGCCCGCACTAGCGCCGTTTTCCGGCCTCACCGTCATCTTCGGGGTCGAGCTTTTCTCGGAGTGCGAGTTCTCGAGCCAAGATCTTTACTCGTTTTTCAAGACGACCTATTTGCATGCTCAGCGAGAAACACAGAAGAACGAGAAATACCGCAACGACGGCGAAAAGCAACGACGGACCGTAGGAGACGCCGGCTGATCGGGCGATCCAATCGAAGACAGGACGAGCAACGGCAAGCAGGATCGCGCCTAAACCAACTCCAATCCACAGCACCGCGGATCCTTCTGACAGCCGCCGACGTCGAAGCGTCTCAAAAATGACGGCGAACAGCACCATCGCCATCGAAATAACGACAATTTCAAGCATCATGATTTCGCCGCTTGTTCTCTTCGCCGGCGCAGAGGATGAAAAAGAATCACTACAAGCAGCCTGAGGAACAGATAGGTACTTCGAAGCCGACCCGATGAAGCTGTTCCGCCCATCCGACTGCGCATCACAACTGGGCGTTCCTCAATGCGAAGACCAGCGTCATGAGCGTCAAGAAGCGCTTCAACTGTGTCCGAAAGATACTCAGTCGGATAGCTCACTGCGAAAATAGCAATCGCATTCGCACTGAATGCTCGAAATCCACTCGTAGTGTCAGTGATCTCAACTCCGACACGACGACTGACGACCCGTGAGAGATATCGCATGCCAAAAGCGCGTGCCCCGGAGACTTTGTAGCCACTCGCAAATCGTGAACCAACGACCAAGTCAGCTGACCCGTCAAGAACTGGGACAAGTAACGCCGAAGCCGACGAAGCGTCATGTTGTCCATCTGCATCGATTTGAATCACCGCGGCGTAGCCGCGCTCGCGGGCGAATGCGATCCCGGTGCCAATGGCAGCGCCAACTCCGAGATTGAACGGATGTCGAATAACTGACGCACCCGCCTCTAGGGCCGCCGCTCCCGTTCCGTCACGGGAACCGTCGTCGACAACGAGAACGTCACATCTGAGAGCCGTGCGAACCTCGGTCACCACTTCACGAACGGTCTCCACCTCGTTTAGGGCAGGGAGGATCGCAAGCACCTGTCGATGTGGGAAGGACACGCGCCAAGCCTACAGAACCATCGGAGATTGACTGGATTCCGGTGTCATTCAGCTCGGTTAGTCATTCCCGCAAGTAACTGTCCGTCTGTCACGAGGCTCTTTGATCGGATCCTGCGACGCTCAACCAGCATCACAGGAAGGAGACGACAGAACCCAAGAAACGAGGACGATCGGCGATGGACCGTAGTGAACGATGGCTTCCGCAGCCTCGCCATTGGGACGACAACATCGCGCTTGCCATACGACCCTGTGACGAGAAGAAACCGAAGAATTTGTCGAAGCACTAAGCGGAGGGGTGCATTCTTCACAAGCATCAGCAAACGATTCCGTTCAGTGTGAAACGCGAAAAGTCCGGACGCTTCGCCAGATGAGGCCGCGTGCACGTGTCGAACGCGACTTGATGGCACCGTCTCATACCGCCAGCCACGGAGACCGCCACGCCACGAAAGATCGGTGTCTTCGTAGTAGAGAAAAAAGCGCGGATCAAAAAGGCCAACATCACGCAAGTACGCCGTGCGCAAGAGCACTGCTCCCCCGCACCAGGCAAAGGCTTCAGCCTTGTCATCGAATTGGCCCCGATCGCGCTCCAACCAACCGCCATCGGCTCCGTAGCCATCATCGAGAACCACTGACCCGATGTTATTGATTACGTCAAATGCTTCGCCACGGAGATCAACATCACACCAACTCGGCATGGGACCCACATCGCAGGTGACAACTCCAAGTCCCCCGTCGAGTCGCACAGCCCGGTGCGTAGGCGCTTGAAGCAGCAGGGAGGCACGTAAGGGTTCCGCCGTATCTGGGACTGGGATTCGGACGGTTGCTATGTCCTTCAGCCATTCGAAGACACCCGACCTGTCGGCCTCTCGCCCATAACCCGTCGCCCCTACATTGGTGTCAGCGAAAACATCTCTCCCGTTCCGGCGACAACCACGGATCATGACGCCGCTGCCGCGTACATTATCGAGTCCTGAACCGTCGACTCCCGTGCGGACCGATAATTCGACATACTTTGAATCGAGCAGGATCTTCGGACACACAGCGCCGAGGCCTCGATCGGATTCGAGCGCCTCGACAAGCGGACGCAACCAGTCAGGCTGCACAAAAGCATCGCTGTTGATTAGCGCCACATAGTCAATTTCATCGAGATCGGTGAGAGCACTGTTGTTGCCCGGAAACCCAAGATTGCGCTCATTGGAGCGCAATTCAACTTGCGGGAGCCGTTGTTTTACCAATTCTGGACTTCCGTCTGTCGAGCAGTTATCGACGCAGAGGACATGTAACCGCTGGGCCGGGTAGTCAGTCGCAAGGATGTGCTCAAGCGCGTTCACGACCATCTCGCCACCATTGAAATTAAGCACAACTACTCGGACCCTAGGATCGCTCACATCCACTCCTGCTTCGACCACACCAACACGCTAGATGCCATCCAAAACCACTCAGCAACTAAACAAAGAAATTTACGTGGCTAATCGATCGACAAGGCGACGCAGAGGCACCCGAAAGTCAACCGCACTAGGCAGTCCTGACAGCCGAAGGGCGGCATTATCCAGAACTGAATTCGCTGGTCGCGGCGCGGGTCTGGCGGGCAGCAGGTCCGCCGTAGCGATCGGATAAACACGCGCTGGATCTTGACCCGCAGCAAGAAGTACCTCTTGGGCGAACTCGAACCAACTGACTGCGCCTGCATTCGTCACATGAAACAGGCCACTTCTTCGTTCGGTCACGAGTTTTGCGATCATCGCAGCCAGATCGTCAGCAAAGGTTGGATGACCGAATTGATCATCAACGAATGACAATGTTTCGTACTCAGCGGCCAAGCGCAGAATAGTTTTCACCATGTTTGGTCCGTGAAAGCCACAAACCCATGACGTGCGAATAACGGTGGAACCGTCATCGAGTTCACTCTCGCCTGCCAATTTCGACAAGCCATACACCGACTGCGGATTGGGTTGATCCCATTCGACGTAGGGCGAATCCTTTAACCCATCGAAGACATAGTCAGTCGAGATGTAATGCACCGGAGCATCCACAAGACGAGCCGCTTCAACCAAATAACGCGTCCCCATCGCGTTCACGGCAAAGGCACGTTCGGGATCGCTCTCGCACGCATCGACTGCAGTCCAGGCGGCCGAATGCACGATTGCGTCGGGGTGAAAATCGACAACTGCAGCCCGAACTGCATCGCGACTCGTTATGTCAAGACTCGCGTGCGAAAAGCCTTCAACTTCGTGCCCGCCCAGACTGAAGACATCAATGAGTTCTGTGCCGACCTGTCCCCCAGCCCCGGTGATCAGAACGCGCACGGATCAGCCCTTCAGTGGTTCCCACCAGGCGCGATTGGCCCGGTACCACTCGACGGTCTCTGCAACAGCGACATCGAGATTACGACTAGGCGACCAACCAAGCGCTTTAGCCTTCGAGCAATCGATCGAATAACGACGATCGTGGCCAAGCCGGTCTTCGACGAACTCAATCATTTCTTCACCAACTCCACAGTTGGCGAGAACCATCGAGGTCAGGTCGCGATTCGTGGTCTCGTTTCCACCACCGATGTTGTAGATCTCTCCGATGCGGCCTTTCCGCAACACCGTGTCGACGCCAGCACAGTTGTCCTGGACATGAATCCAATCTCGGATGTTCAGCCCATCGCCGTAAAGCGGAACTTTTTTGCCCTCAAGCAGGTTGGTGACAAACAGCGGAATAACTTTCTCTGGGAATTGGTAGGGCCCAAAGTTGTTTGATGAACGAGTAACGATCACCGGCAGTCCATAGGTTTCCTCGTATGAAAGCGCGATGAGATCAGATCCGGCCTTCGATGACGAATACGGAGATCGGGGTTCAAGTCGGTCTGTCTCGACAAACGAACCTTTCTCGATCGATCCGTACACCTCATCAGTCGAAATATGAAGGAATCGATCAACCTCGAGGGTCCGGGCAACATCGCACATCACGTTTGTGCCTAGACAATTCGTCCGCACGAAGGTATCGGGATCAACGATTGAGCGATCGACGTGACTTTCGGCGGCGAAGTGGACAACGGCATCGTGCCCATCCATAGCCACCTTCACTGCATCTCGATCACAGATGTCGCCCTGCACGAATGAATAGCGTGCGTTATCGGCAACGTCGGCCAAGCTCGAAAGGTTGCCCGCATAGGTGAGCGCATCAAAGACCGTAACTTCGTCGTCCGTTGTATCTAATACGTGACGCACATAATTAGAACCGATAAATCCGGCCCCGCCGGTCACAAACAATTTCATGCTGAAGTTCCTTCTCAGGGGCGCAGGAGCCAGTGCGGCTGCCACTGCGGTTCAATATCTTTCCGACGCGGATTGGCTTGGTCGCGGCCCGACAGAATTGGTTCGGTTACTCCCCAATCGGCACCAATTGCCGGATCGTCCCAGGCCACACCAAGCTCATCGGCCGGGTTGTAATAGTTGTCGACCAAATAGGTAATGGTCATGTCAGTAAGGGCGGCAAAGCCATGGGCCACGCCCGGCGGGATGAAGACACCGCGGTGACTATGGGAGCCATCGGCCTGACGGCCGAGGTCGATCCATTGTGTTGCCCCATCGGTTGGAGAACCCGCGCGCAGGTCGTGCAACACGACTCGCGCACTTCCATAGGGGACGTACCAGTAGTCGGCTTGATGCAGGTGATAGTGCAAGCCCACGATCGCTCCCGCTTGGCGGTCACCCCGGTTCCCCTGCACCATCTCGCGACCCTGAGGGAACCATTCACGCCTGTAGGTCTCCACGAAGAATCCCCGCTCGTCTCCGTGGAGCGATGGGTCAACGAGGAAAACGCCCGCTATCTGTTCTGATTCAGCAATTTGAGCCATCAATGAAGTCCTGAGATATCGACGAAGGGTCAGGCTAGCCGATGGGTTTCGCTTCCCTCATGAGGGTCAGAGTGTCCGACAGCCCAACAATCTGTGCGATCCCGGCCCCACATTGATCACATAGACGCACACTGTCTGGGGACCAGCCCCGACTGCGGACAGTGAGGCCTCAAAGCCGTGGTCAGAACCGAGCCAGAAGGCGGCCCCGACATCCGGACGGCTTCGATTCGCTTGAACGACGTTATTTACCCCGTTGACATAGATATGCATCTCGACGGGATCAAGTGTGTTTGGGTCCATCGCCCAACCAGCCACATCAATTCGGCCGCCCGAAAGTTGAAGCCTGTCGATCTGCCCAAAAGGATCCCCAGGAGGAATCGTAAAAGTACGGCAACCAAGGTTCGTCGATGAATTTCCGCCCACAAGATCACCTATGACAAGACACATTGTGTGCGCACCTGTGGCCAATGGCATCGTCACAGCGAATCCATGGTTAGGACCGACCGCAGGGAAGAGGACGCCGATGTCAGGTCTCGAATTTCCCGCGTACTGAATTGACCACACTCCATCAACGATGAACAGCATTGGAGCTGCTCCAGCGCTATCTCGATCAAGTGCCCAGCCAAAGAATGTTGCGACATTCGCTGTAGTACGAACCGCGTCCAGATAACCAACGGGAGAACTCGTGGAACTCACGGCACCGGGAACCGTAACCGTCCGACACCCAAGCAGAGTATGAGCGCCCGGTCCCGTGTTGATTGCCCACACGCACACCGAATGCGCTCCAGCCGTTGCAGCTACCGTGCCGCCAAACCCGTGATTCGGCCCGTAGCCGACGTAAGTCGGAGCAAGGTCTGGCCGAGAACCTTCGGCTCGAAAAGAATTGTCGCGACCATCGACGACGACGTTGATGCCAACCGGACCACTTGTATCTGGATCGATGGCCCAGCCTGAAACATCAATGGCTCCGTCGCGAGTCGTTATGCGATCAACGATGCCGAAAGGCGGACCCGCTGGCAATTTCAAATCGATACAGCGAAGCAATTGATGGCCACCCGCAGCGACGTTGATCGCAAAGGAACAGATGCTTCGAGTCGTCGGCGTGATCGGCACCGTGACTTCGAAACCGTGGTCTGCCCCGTAACCGGGATAGGTGGCACCAATGTCTGGACGGGAGCGATTTGCCCACACCGGGTAGTTGACTCCGTCGACGTAGGTATGGATTTCTATCGGGCCGCGGCTGTCAGGATCGATTGCCCAGCCCGACACCACCGCTGACGTCGATGAAGTCAGTCCGAAACTGTCGAAGGCCCCGAACGGTGAACCACCCGCTTCACCGGGCCCAGCGAGCGATCGCAATGTGCCGAGATCGCAGCAGAACCAGTTCATGTCGACATTGTCGAGATCTGATCCAGTCCCAAACGCATAAATACCTGGCACGTGCTCGATGCTCGAGAATTGCCACCAGGTCCAAGACGCCCAACCAGTTGGAAGCCTCGGACTTCCTCCATAGGAGTATGGGTCGCAAAGCCGCTCCCCGGCACCGTTCTGACATGGGTAGCTTGGCAGCCACAAACGGTAATGAGCAGCGATATCGGGAGCAATCGTGCCCGGAAAAAAATAGGCGCCCATGTAGAGAACCGGCTTTTTCCCCGTGAGAACTGTCACCTCATCAAGAAATGCTCGTGTCCAATTCGATAGATCTGTTGCATTGAGACCACCTGTCTCTTCGAGATCAAGCATTCCCGGCAGATCGGCATATCCAGTCATCGGACCGGTACGCGAAACAAAATATCTCGCTTGGTCCACCGCCGTACTTATTGGCAGGGCGGGCTGCGCGTAATGGTACGAACCACGGAACATTGAAATGGACCCAAGCGCGTTCCAATCCTGTGCGAAACACGGATTTGTATAATTCGTCGCCTGTGTGGACTTCACGTACGCGAAGTTGATATTCGAGTTGGCTACCTGCCGCCAATCAATCGGGCGGCCACACGACGACGATGTCGTACCTGGATGCTGCCAACTCGCTACGTCTATCCCTCGCATTAACGCGCCTGCAGAACCCGAGAAAAAAAGAAAACCAAGAATCAGAACGACCGACGTCACTGCCATCTTGAGCAAAAAGGGGAATGTCGTCGATCGATCACCGTCAAAAGGTGTCGGAATACTCTCGCTAGCAAACATGGGAACTCAAGCTCCAAGACTGGTTTGACATCCGTATCTTACGATGCAGCGCCGACCTAATGGCTTCAGCCCATCTCCACGCCCACCCCGCTCCGACCACAGCGCCTAACGGAGCTCGACAATCGAGTGATCACCGATCATCAAGCGAGTAGCCGCTGGTGTAGTTCGAGCTCTGCGAACCTCGACTTGCTTACCCACTAAAGAATCGGCAATTCCTTCGACACCAGTGATTCGACTCTGTTCAAGAATCACCGAATTCTCAATGGTGCTGGCGGAAATTTCGCAATCGAAATAAATCGACGCATAGGGCCCGACGGTACTGTCGACGATTCGAGATCCTTCACCGATAATCACTGGACCACGCAACGTAGAATTCATCACCTCTGCACCTGCCTCGATCACGACGATTCCTTCAAGCACCGATGCAGCGTCAACGGTTCCGGCGTTCGATGCTTCGAGCATGTCGAGGACCAGGCGATTCCCCTCGAGAAGCGGTTCGAGTTTGCCGGTGTCTTTCCACCAGCCTTCAAGCACCTCGTGTCGAACACGATGCCCATTGTCAATGAGCCACTGAATTGCATCGGTGATTTCGAGTTCACCTCGCGGCGACGGTGCGATCGCAGCAACAGCGGCGTGAATACTCGGATCGAAGAGATAGACGCCAACAAGAGCAAGATCAGACTTTGGGTGCTCGGGTTTCTCGACAAGCTTGGTGACCTCGCCGTCTGAACCGATCTCAGCGACACCGAAACGCTGCGGATCGTCGACGCGCGCAAGCAGGATCTGTGCGGACGGAACTTGTGCATCGCCAGCGCGTGATTCGACATGGTCGGCTTCAAAGCTCTCGACAAATTCAGCAATCCCCTGACGGAGCAGATTGTCGCCTAGGTACATCACGAAATCTTCATTGCCGAGAAAATCGCGTGCGATCAGGACGCAATGGGCCAGACCGAGCGGAGCGTCCTGAGGGATGTAAGTGACGGTGGCGCCCCATCGACTTCCATCGCCCACTGCCTCACGAATCTCGGGCCCCGTCTCACCAGTAATAATTCCGATTTCGGTTATTCCTGCTTCGACCATGTCCTCGATTCCGTAGAAGAGGATTGGCTTGTTGGCGACGGGAACGAGTTGCTTTGCGCTCGTATGCGTAATTGGCCGAAGCCTGGTACCGGCGCCGCCGGAGAGGATGAGTCCCTTCACAGCGGTCTGTTTAGCAGTTCATCCCCCTCACGACCGAAAGCAACAGATCGGCCTCAGACGGACCGACATCCAAGCAGCGCATTGCCACCGAGGCCAACGTTGATGGCGTAGACGCAGACAGTTGCCGGACCCGCAGGGGCATTAATCAAACTGGTGAAACCGTGGTTCGCTCCGTAGGCGGGGAACGCGACACCAATGTCCGAGCGAAATTGCGAAGCCTGCGCAACGTTGTTCACTCCATTGACATAGATGTGCATTTCGACCGGATCTGTGGAATCCGGATCGATAGACCAGCCCGAAACCGCTATCGATGACCCCTGCCGACTCACGGCTTCAAGGAAACCACCGGGTGGGCCACCGGGCACAGTGATCGACCGACAACCAAGAACCTTGTTGACACCGCCCCCTATGTTGGTCGCGACCGCACAGATCGAATTGGCACCACCTACCGCAGGTACCCGCCCAGTAAAGCCGTGAGCGGGCCCATAGAGCGGAAATACGCTTCCTATGTCGCCCCGTTGACCGTCTGCATTGAAGTCATAGGTCGCAAGCCCCCTCGATCCGCTTACATACACGCGCACCATTACCGTGCCAGCAACATCTGGATCGAGCGCCCACCCTGAGATACTTATGCCACCAGGAACTGGAGTTGCCGAATCCAAAATGCCGTCAGGACTCCCACTCGGCAAAACGATCTGACGACACCCGAGCGGGGAAACCGCTAAAGAATTGAGACCTACGCAAACTGTGTGTGTACCACCCGTTGCAGGCACACTTCCTGAGTATCCAGTAACTAATTCCGCGCTGGAAACAATTTTTTGAACATCCGAGCGGGGAAGAGTACGACTGACACGACCGGCGACCATCCCGTCTACAACGATTGCAATCGAAGCCGAGGAATCTCCGGGAAGCCAACCCCAACCCCACACGTCGATGATCCCCGGTCGCTCTCGCGTGCCATCAATAAATGCAATCGGCGTTCCAAGGACCGAAACAGAGCGGCAGCCAAGTCCGGTGTTCACACCAGGCCCGCCGACATCAAGAGCAGTCACACAGATGTTCTGCGTCCCTGGAGTTGCATCAATTGTTGCGTCGAACCCGCTGTTGCCGGGTGCACCAGGAATCACTGCAGCGACATCTGCGCGGGAAACCTGAGTCGTGATGTTTCGAGTGGCGGAACCGACAGCCACGCTCAGCGTGAGCGGAGCCTGCGTATCCCGATCGAACGCCCACCCACTCACGCGGACTTGATTTGAACCTGATGCTTCAACCGAGTCCAGGAATCCGACAGGACTCGCAGCTCCACAGATACCTCTCATCGTGGTGAGATCGCAAAGTGCTGCACTGCGCTCCCACACCAGTGTTGTACGGGCATTTGTGGTGACAGGTTTCGAGGCCGTGATCCCGATATCGTACCCCGTGTCGGCAGCCAGCCAGATGCGGTATTCCCGTCCGTTCGCGCGAAGCACATAGAACGGTTTAGGCAGGGGTGTCACGTAGTTCGGACGAGTCGGATCATAGGTTCCACCTGTCCAACCGCGAGAACCTTGTGCATTGGCCGGATTGACATACCAACAAGGCAGATTCGCTCCCAGACCCGCAACAGTGCAGGTTCGCGATGACATTCCACCCGAACGATCGACAGTTATGTCTTGACCCGAATTGATTTTTCCCTCGGTAACAAGCTGCTGATAGCGAGCTTCACATGCACTAGAGGCTCCAGAACTACACCCGAACCATGGACCCCACGCGTAGGACCTTCGAAGTTCCGGTGTGCCCCTGCGACTATCGGGGGCGTTACACCAGCGGTAGGCGATTGTTGATGCGGCCGCATTCGACGCAGTCACTGCATCGATCGCGTCAGCAGCGGTCAGATCCCATCCGCCCGCTGAATCGAATTGCCAGAGCCCAATTCCTGGACTGAAGAACGCATTGACGTATGGACCGGTCGTCTGCCCAAAGGCGAAAAGATTTGCGTTGCTCGCCGAAACCGACAAATTGTCCCAGCGTGAGAGTGCCATGGGAGATGGTACGGGACCGCCCGCTTCGAAATACGTCGGAACCATCATCATCACGGCAAGTTCGATAGATGTCAGACCACATTGGGAATAAGGGCCGGTACTCGTCGTCCGATCTGCTGCGTCGCGAATCGCGTCAAGCGGACCTCTTCCATAACTTTGTCCCGAAGTGGGAATGTCAACGACGCCGGGCAAACACGCTGTGGCCCCGACTGCAACAACGAGAAGTAATCCGAAAATTGCGCTTCGACGTCGACTGACTCGACGGAACGGAGATTTGGGCCTCAACGCAAAGACGGACATGCACACCTCAAAACAGGACGCACGAAAACGTGCTCCTCCGCCTGTTTTGAGTGTAGCCCCGCATCAGCGAGGGACAACACCATCGGAAAAGACAGCAAAAGCCTGTGATTCGTTGTGGCGAAAGATACGACCGACTGCTTCTGGGAAAGGGAACGAGCGGGTTTTGACGTGACTTCCTCCCAATTGCTCAAGTTCGTCGGCCAATGCCTGCCTGTCCAAAAAACGCACGTGGGTCGGATCTGACTTCTGGCCTGCAGCCTGGGGCGTGATCAACATCACCTTTCCCCCGGGCTTGACGTGGGGAAGGTACGAGGACAGCAAGTTTCGACCCTCATCATCCGAAGTGTGTTCCAGCACATGCGAAAGGAGAAGCGAATCGAAGAGGCCCAGATCGAGCGAAATGAATTCTTCCGGCGTGTACGCCTCGAGCCCACGAGACCGACAAATCGATACAGAGGTCGGATTGTGATCAATCCCAATTCCGTTGCCACCATTGAACAACAGGCACCGACCGATCCCGCAGCCAACGTCCAGCATTCTCCCCATGTTCAAACGTCGGATATTCCACCGATAGGGGTCGGGAATAAAACGTTTCCAACTTTTCGACGACAAGCGTTCAAGCCGGGCGGCGTACCACTCACCAGAAGTATCTGATTCCATCGTTTCTCCAAATGACGCCGGCGATACGAAGCGAAGCGCATCGAGGTCGATGGTAGTTTGCCGCGATGGAAGATCTGCGCCCCGACAATCCTTCGGGCGCCGACACTCAGGTCTCAGTCGTTGTTGTGGTCTACGGCGAGGAACCATGGCTTGAACGGTGCGTAGCCTCGCTTTTGGCATCAGAAGGAGTTAACGCAGACGTTGTCCTCGTGGAAAACGGTGGATCGGAGGCGGTCATCGCCGAACTCGAACGCAGCGACAAAGTTCGAGTGGTTCGGCCCGGGCGCAATACGGGATTTGCCGAAGGATGCAACATCGGTGTCGCGCAAAGCTGCGGTGACCTCATAGCGCTGATCAATCCTGACGCGGTCGTAAAACCCGACACTCTTCGATTGCTGTGCGCTGTAGCGCAAGATCCAATGGTCGGCATCGCCACAGGATCAATACGTCTCGCCGATCAACCAGACAATCTCAATTCGGCAGGCACTGTCATCACCGTTACAGGCTTGAGCTGGTCAAGCCGTTTTGGTGAACCTGCTGACGTCATCAACACTCAGATTCAGGTTGCGGGAGCGAGCGGGGCCGGACTGGTGCTGCGCCGCTCACTGTGGAAAGAATTCGGCGGATTTAACGAAAGTTTTTTTGCCTATTACGAAGACGCCGAATTGAGTATTCGAACACATCGCAAAGGCCTAAAGGTTCTCTACGTTCCCGAGGCTGTTGTGATCCACCGCTATGAGTTCTCACGCAACTCTTCCAAGTTTTTCTTACTCGAACGAAACCGCGCCGTAACCACCCTGACGTGTTTCTCCACACGCCACTTGATTGCCATCGCTCCCCTGCTCTTCGCAATGGAACTTGGACTCATTGCCCTCTCGATCCGTCACGGATGGTTTTCGGAAAAAATGCGTTCGTATTGGTGGATCCTTAAGAACATCGGAAACATCCGTGAACGCCGAGAACTCGTACAGGCACTCGCTACTGCACCCGAATCCGACTTTCTCGACCTACTTTCAACAAGCCTTGCGCCTGGCAATCTGACCGAGGTCCACCCTCCGAAGATCGTCGAGAAAATTCTGGCGGCTTACTGGTTGCTTGCGCGTCGCTTCATTGAACGCTGATCAGATTTCGATTGGTTCGTGTTCGATCGCATCAACCAATGCGCCAACTCCAACGTCCTCCATCTGGGACCTGCGTCGGATGACTGCGGTGAACATCACGAACGTTGCGATCACCGATCCGACAAGGAAGCCGACGTCAACGCGTAATTGAAGATCAACTAGTACTGCCATACAAACAATTGCCGCGGCTACACCTGACCCCCACGCAAGCACCGTCATGCGATGACCACCAAGAGCCATAAGCGCTTGAGCCAAGGTCAGTGCGATGATGAAAATCCCACTGCCGGCAGCGAGCAACCCAAGTCCGCCAGCACTCATTGTGAAGTCCTTAAAAAGAATCTTCCCAATAGTCGGTCCAAAAAGGAACGAACCCACGGTGCCGACGATCGCAACGCCCACCACAAGAACCAGCAGCCTCTCCAAACCACTTTTGAATTCATCGTGGCGCCCACTACCGGCAAGTCCTGCAAGTTTCGGCAGAAGAACTCCCTGGATCGCGCCGAAGGCCAAAATGGGGATCCGTGCGATAAAGAACGCCGACGCGAAACCAGCGACGACTAATTCATCTGCCGTTCCGCCGAGAAGATTCACCCCCAAAAGTGGTGAGTAGGCAAGAACCTGCATCAGAACTGAGGCGGCCAAGAGCCAACCAATGTTGGTTGAAAGTTCCTTGAGCGGCGCATCCGGCCCCGGCTGAAGAATCTTGCGTTCCTTGCGCAAAGCGATCGGGAGCGCAACCAACGGCGAGAGCCCGATACACAAAGCGAAGGTGCCCGCCGAGGTCACCCCGGCTAGTGCCAGTCCAACAGCCATAGCGAGGCGAACAACTCCATCGATGGCGATCATCTCTGCATACGGACGAAAGCGCCCTTCACCGGCGAGAACACCTCGCACAAGATGAAGGAGAAAAAACGAGATGAGGCTTAAGGCAAGTGCAACGGTGAAGAACTGGTCACCGTCGTAGATCTCCTTCGAGAGGAAAGGCGAAAGGGCGACTGCGACAACGATGAGCGATGCGGTGAGAACCGCCCCCAACTTGAAGGCCTTCGCAACAAGCGGACGACTTCCGTCGCCTTGAGCGCGGCGATACGCAATCGCACGGCCCACTTCTTGTTCCATGGGGAGAAAGAAACCAGGTCCTACGACGAAGATGACCGCCCAGAATGCCGAGAACGCAGCCTTTGCGCCCGTGTCAAGCGAATTCAACGTGATAATTACGAAGACATACGCCGCAATTGACGCTATTGCGATTCCTAGGCCTACCGATGCCGCGCCACCGGGAACCGCTTCTTTGACTTTGACCGCTCCGGCAGTGATCTTGGCTCTCATGCATCCATATTCGCATGGCACCAACCTCAATGACGCGACCCGTCCACGCCAAACCGTTCTGAGCGTCCACCCGTTAGGTTTCGATGCGCTGCTCGGGAGATGACCTAATGGGCGAAATGCGGCGAGTGCGGCGTGCAGTACTGGTCGTACTCCGCTATCACGATTTCTTCTGGCTCGATTGAGCACGCGGGACACTTTGGATCGCGACGGATCTTGTAGGTCATAAACGACTGCTCGAGGCTGTCGTAGGCCATGAGCCGACCAGACAGGGAATCGCCAAGGCCTAAAAGTAACTTGATCGCTTCGATGGCCTGAATTGAGCCAACAATTCCTGGAAGCACGCCAAGCACTCCGGCCTCGGCGCAAGATGGCGCAAGTTCCGGTGGTGGAGGCTCGGGCAGGAAGCAGCGATAGCAGGGACCATCGTGAGGAAGAAACACTGTCATCTGACCTTCAAAGCGGAAGATCGAACCGTGCACGACTGGAGTGCCCGTCTTTAGTGACGCGTCATTAAGCAGGTAACGACTCGGGAAGTTGTCGGCACCGTCGACAACGAGATCGTATTGCGACAGCAGTTCAACAACATTGGACGCGTCAAGACGCATGTCATGAGTAATGACATTGACTTCTGGATTCAGCAACTTCAAGGTCTTCGCTGCCGAGTCGACTTTCCGCATGCCAACGCGTTCGATGTTGTGAATGATCTGGCGTTGAAGATTGGATTCATCAACAACATCCATATCGATGATGCCAATAGCGCCGACACCAGCGGCAGCGAGATAAAGCGCTGACGGCGAACCAAGCCCACCAGCGCCAAGCAACAACACCTTCGAATCAAGAAGTTTCAGCTGTCCTTCTTCGCCAACCTCAGGGAGCAAAAGATGACGCTGATAACGATTGCGTTGTTCTGCGGAAAGCGTGCGCGGAGCCGACCAATCGCGCCCCTGATCCTTCCACGCGTTGAACCCACCGTTCATAGAGAGAACATCGGTGTAGCCAAGTTCGCCAAGCGTCTTTGCTGCGAATGCTGAGCGCACGCCGCCGGCGCAGAACACCACGACCTTCGCATCGCGATCGGGAATACGGCTTTCAACCTGTGCCTCGAGGTGGCCGCGAGGAATAAAGATGGCATTAGGGATGGCGCCCTGTTCGAACTCGTCAGGCTCGCGCACGTCGAGAAATACCGTTGCCGGCGCAGCGCGAAGCGCTTCGGCTTCGTCGGGTTCGATCTCAGTGATCTGGCTTTTGGTCGTCGACAGGAGGTCTCTGAAGGTCGCCATGGTCTGCCTCAAGTGCTCGGGGGACCGAACGATTTACTCGCTCGAGATGAAAACCCTACCTAGTAGGTCGGCTTTCTGCCACCTTCGAGACTCACAGGGCGAGAAGAGCGGGCAGCACAACCGACGCCGACCCGTGAATGACCGCTGTGGCGTGTTCGTCGAACGGGGTCGGTTCGGCATTGACGATGACAACAGCCCGCCCCGCCTCTAGAGCCAGCGGCACCATGGCCGCAATTGGGTAGACGCTCAAACTGGTGCCAACGGCCAACAACACGTCGGCTTCCGTGGCCGCCAGTTCCGCCCGCAGTAGATCAGCAGCCACCAGCGATTGCCCGAACATGATCGTGGCCGATTTCAGAATTCCGCCGCAGAGCAGACACTGAGGATCTTCCTCCCCGGCTCGGACTCGATCGAGTGCATCGTCCATCGGGCCACGAGCACCACAGCTCACGCACTCCCAGCGATGCACGGTTCCATGAATTTCCACAATCTTGTCTGGGGAATTGCCGGCGATCACATGAAGTCCATCGATGTTTTGTGTGACCAACGTGTGCAACCGACCTGATCGCTCGAGTTCGACAATGGCCTTATGCCCATCGTTGGACGTTGCCGTGAACATGTCGGAATGAAGTCGAATCTGCCAGGCGTCGCGTCGAACCTGCGGGTCCTCGACGTAGTGCTGGATCGTCGAACGCTTCTCGGCTCCTGGATTTCGAGTCCACACTCCGTTGGGGCCTCGAAAATCGGGAATACCGGAATCGGTACTGATCCCCGCTCCAGAGAGCACTGCTACCGAGGTCGCCGATTCGAGCACGCCCCGCGCGAACGCAACAGCACCCTCGTCAATCACCTCATCACCCGGAATCGCCATTGGCTCATTCTGGCCGCAAACAATCGTTTACGAGAGAGCCAAGACCGGAAAACCGTGTGGAGTAACCTGCGGAACAATGAATGAGAGAGCCTCAAATAGCACCAAAGTGCTCGTTATCATTCCCGCGTTCAACGAACACGAAGCTCTCCCGTCGACCCTCGCAGAATTGAAACGCACCGTCCCAGACTTCGATGTCGTCGTTGTTGACGACGGTTCGAAAGACGACACCGCCGATCTTGCCGAAGCCAACGGAGTGATTTGCCTGCGACTTCCGTTCAACCTTGGGATTGGTGGCGCACTCCGTACCGGCTTCCGCTTCGCTGTTGAACGTGGTTATGGCCGCGCCATTCAGTTCGATGCTGATGGACAACACGATGCTTCGCAAATTGCAGCCATCTTGGCGCCGCTCGATGATGGAGCCGACCTTGTTATCGGGTCTCGCTTCGCCGGGATGGGCGATTACCACGTGGGCCGCAGCCGCGGCGTCGCCATGGGCATTCTGCGTTGGTCAATTCAGCGCCTCGCAGGACAGAAGTTCAGCGACACATCATCTGGTTTTCGTGCTTTCAACTCCGACATGCTCGCAATGTTCGCCACCGATTATCCGATTGAATATATGGACTCGGCCGAAGCACTCGTACTTGCCTGCCGTGCCGATTTCGATGTTCGCGAAGTTCCCGTCACGATGCGCGAGCGCTCTGGCGGTCAAGCATCAAACCGCAGTTTCCGACTCGTGTACCACTACTTGCGGGTGTTGGTTTCGCTTGCGAACACACCGCGTCGTAGCCGCGCCGCGAAAGTAGTTGCGTCGTGAGTCTTCGAGCACACATCGCACTGGCACTTCTCGTCGCATTCGCCATTGTCGGCATCGTGATCTTGGTCCGACGTCGATACCTGAAAGCGAAGTACTCGCTTCTGTGGCTCAGTCTTGGCGCAGTCATGGTCGTCATTGCCGCAGTTCCTGGCCTTCTTGACTGGACTGCAGAGCGACTTGGCATTTGGTATCAACCAACGCTCCTCATTCTTCTTGGGCTCGCCTTACTCCTCTTGATTGTCGTCCACTTTTCTTATGAACTCACTCGTTCAGAAAACCGCACACGCGAACTCGCCGAACAGCTTGCACTGCTCCGTTTAAGGGTCACCGAACTGCAGCACTCGATAGATGATGCTGCGGACTCGGCGGGAACCATCGAGAAAAACGAGCCTTCCTGAAATCCTCGGAAACGGTCCTTCTGACCCGTTGACCAAAAGCGAGCGCAGGACGAGAGTCACTGAAACATCACGAAAGGTCGTGATGGACGCTAACGACTCCAGGAGAACGAGTGACCCTCATCGCCGATCCCATTGAGCCAACTACCACCTTTGACGTCGAGTCGTGGTGCGACCCGGTCATCGACCAGCTCGGCCATGACCCGCGCTCTGCCTATGTTGAAACGTTCTGGTTGCCAATCCTTGGCCCATCTTCGGTGTGGCTTTTACGCCGTCTCGCCGACGGTCTCGATCGAAACCCCGAAGGCTTCGAACTCGATCTCGTCGATACCGCCCAGTCGTTGGGTGTCGGAATGCGAGGTGGTCGCAATGCGCCGCTCTTGCGCACCTTTGAACGCTGCTGTCGCTTTGGCGCTGCTCGCATGCATGGGCCGACCTCACTCATGGTTCGTCGTCGCCTTGCCCCACTCACTCGTGCACAAACCGAGCGACTCCCCCAGTCGCTTCAGGCTCGCCACGATGTATGGCTACGTCAGCCACGCACATCACCATCGTTCGAACAAATGCAGACACGTGCTCGTTCTCTCGCGCTTTCGATGATCCAACTCGGGGAAGACACCACCACCATCGAGCGTCAGCTGCATCGTTGGCTCTTCCATCCAGCTGTCGCTCACGACGCCGTTCGATGGGCCCTTGCTCGGACCCCGCAGGCAGAAGCGCCAGCGACAACGCTAGAGCGGCTGTAAATCAGCGACGGCGTGGCGTGAAGGTGCGAGCGAGTTCAAGGAGCGTACGCACGCCATAACCGGTGCCACCCTTTGTGGTTTCGGCATCATCCGACTCGGACCACGCCGTTCCGGCGATATCGATGTGTGCCCACGGAATGCCCTCGCCCACAAACTCTTGAAGGAAGAGCCCCGCAGTGATCGTGCCGCCGCCCCGTGACCGAGAGATGTTGCGCAAATCAGCGACATCGGAGTCGAGAAACGCCCGATAGTCGGTGGGCAGCGGGAGGGGCCACATGCGTTCGCCTGCAGATTCGGCAGCAACCTCGACGTCATCAAGCCATGCGTCACTATTTGACATCACCGCAGCGATTCGACCGCCAAGAGCAATTTCAACGGCGCCAGTCAACGTTGCGAGATCGACAATTGCATCGGGGGCGTCTTCGGTCGCCAACGAAAGAGCGTCGGCAAGAACCAAGCGACCTTCGGCATCGGTATTGAGAACTTCAACAGTGGTTCCGTTGCGGATTGTGAGCACATCGCCGGGACGAGTTGCATCGCCATCACTCATGTTGTCGGTCATGGGTAGATAGCCAACGACCTTGCATTTCGGAGCAACCGCCCTGAGGGCAGCGAAGCAACCCAACACTGCCGCCGCACCACCCATGTCCATCTTCATGGTCATCATGCCTTCGCCGGTTTTGATGGAGAGACCGCCGGAATCAAAAGTGATTCCTTTCCCAACCAACGCGAGCGTGCCTTTCGGCGAGCGGGGCGTATAGGTGATTTTCACGAACCGAGGTTCATGGGTCGAACCACGATTCACACCAAGGAGTCCACCGAGTTTCTGCCGGCGGATTTGAGCAAGATTCAGCACTTCGATGGTGAATCGCTCGCGACGCGCAAGTTTGACCGCTTCCTCTGCGAGTGCAGCAGGAGTGAGATCGCCGCCTGGCCGATTCACCAGATCACGCGCGAAGTTCTGCGCTTCGCCAATTTTCAAACCTTCAGCGAATGCGTCGATTGACGCCTTGCCAATTACACCGGCAACGGTGACCATGTTGAGGGCCGCAGGTTTGGGATCAGATCGGTATTCGGTAAATCGATAGGAGCCGAGCACGAGGCCCTCGGCCAATGCACGCAATGCGGTTGCGCGCCCAGCTGCCGAACCCTCACTGAGCAGGTCGCTTGCGTCGACAGCAATTCGCTTGGATCGAGATCCAGCGCGCACCGCTTGTGCACCAAAACGACGGAGACGATTGTCGTCGACCGATTTCGATGGCCCAATGCCGATAACAATCAGTGAACGACCGCTGGCGTCAACAACGAATGCCGTCTGATCGGCTGCTCCTGTGAACCCCTGCGTATGCAACGCCGCAACTGGTAGCCCTCGAGCTTTCAGGGCCCGATCTGAACTCTTCTCTGACCCAACAGCGACGACGACTGCATCGACACTCGCAGGAACGGAGCGTGCGGGAGAAATCTTCAGAGACACCGGGACCTCTTTTTTGGGTTCAGGGGAACGAATCGATGATTTAGGGCTTCACGGACCGCGTTGGCAACGACGTTCCTTCTTGCCAGCGGGCAAGAGTCCAGAGCAGATCCGACAAGCGGTTGAGATAAGGAACCACCGCGCTTCCGGTACCAGCAGCGGCAAGACTGTCGCGCTCGGCACGACGAGCGACCGTTCGAGCAACGTCGAGAAGAGCTCCAATTCGATTCTGACCCGGCACGACGAACTCGGTCGGCGGTTCGAACTTCGCACTGGTGCTGTCGATCAACTCTTCTAGATGGGTGACCATGTCGTCGGTCACGAGCGTGGCGCCTGCGGTCAACTTGTCGCGACTGCCGGGATCGGCGGCCAGTTCGCCCATCAGGACCCAGAGGTCACGTTCAAGATGGACCAGAACGTCACCCAATTCGGCGTCGGCTTCCGCACGAGCAAGTCCGAGAAACGATTGCAACTCGTCGACCGTGCCGTAGGCGGCCGGAGCCGCTGAATCTTTTGCGACACGACCGCCGTAGAGCAGCCCGGTTGTGCCGTCATCACCTTTACGCGTATAGATCTTCACGACCGAGAGCCTAGAGGCAGCGAGGCAGCGAACCCGCCTCCAGCGTCTGATCCCAACTGCGCTCTGCTACCGTATAAGAGTCGAAGCTGACCTGATGGGTAGGGCGTGATGCCCCGGCTTGC
>Ga0114967_10000652_pt1 | contig 29901 bp, 26 predicted proteins | sample M_130628_MF_Meta_FD_92639 | JGI IMG/M metagenome (GOLD analysis project Ga0114967, IMG submission 92639) | Freshwater microbial communities from Lake Montjoie, Canada to study carbon cycling - M_130628_MF_MetaG | ecosystem: Environmental > Aquatic > Freshwater > Lake | place: Lake Montjoie...
CAGCTTCTGGTATCATTTCCATACAGGTCCTTTTTTTAGAATTTTTATGTTTTCAAAGTCTAAAATATCTTAAAAAGGGACCCTTGTTTATTTTTCAATTAATTTTCGGATAAGCTCTTAATTTTTTTGTGCACTTTGCGTGCGGCACCAAATGGGATGCTTGCCCATCCCTCTGGACTCTAAGGCAAAAACCGTTCCTGTTTTATCCCCTTTTACGGATATGACACAGAAGCATCCCTATTCTTTGAAGTTCGAGCGGGATACTTCCTCCCGCATTCGCCGTCGTTACACTCCGACGGTATGCTCAGTACATCCTGATAAAGGGGGTCTATTAATAAAAAAACATCTGTGCTAGAATAAAACGATCATTAATGTCTCCAATATAAGGTTTTTATGAAACATTCTTTCTGTCTTTTTTTAGCTTTTGTAAGCCTATCTTTTGGAAGCGATTCCACTCCTTGCACGCCAGCATCCTTATTTCCCTATAGGGCAGAACAAGTTGTATCTTTTGGAACCGGAGGGCTTATTGGGCTTTCAACTAATAGTTCAGCTCAAGCAGCTCTATTCTGTGGAAACATAGCACTTCTTGGAGCATTAGCTCACGTAAGATGTTCAGCTCAATTAAAAGAATGCAAAAAAGAAGCACAACGCAATCCCTTTCCTGACAGTCCTGAAAAAACAAAACTGACGCAAGATTTGATCAAAGAAGGATATAATGAAGTTCATTTTGTAAAAGCATCCCATCCTGAAGTTTTTTCTTATAAGAAAAAAATAGTTTTCTTTCTTCCCTCTGATACTTTTTCAAATCCTAACAATCCACTTGTTAAAAGTGGTATCGCACGCCTACTTGCTCATGTGCGTAATAATTCTTCGCTCAAAAGAATCTATTTTTACAATCTAGTATCTGGAACTCTCACCTCTACTGCTCTAGCACTTTTTATGGCAAAACTTTATCCGCTCGTAAAGTCTCCTCTATTTTCTTACGGTCATTTAAAATGTTCACTAGGAAGCGCAGCACTAGCTGGTGGATTCTATACTGCGTGGCTATTGGCATGGGGTGCATTTTGTCAATCTCAGAAACGGCAAGCAGATGTCGCAGTAGTAGTTGCTCTCAAGGATCCATTAGTACTTAAAGAAATAGCGCGCTACTATAAAGAACAATCTTCTACTGTTTCTAAAAGAACCTGGAAACAATGGTTTATTGAAAAAACGAACAGTCGTCCTACCAACGCAAGCCGCGCTCTTTTCTTCCGAGAAGAAGCCGCTAAAATGCGTAGACAGGCGTAAGAATCTTTCTTCTTACAATAACTTAATTTTCTATTGCGCTCTGCGCGCAGCACCAAACGGGGTGCTTGCCCACCCCTCTGGACTCTAAGGCACAAACTTGCAGTTTGATTGCTGTTTACGAATATGACCCGGAAGCCTTCGAAGTTTTAACGAGGTAGTCATGCTTCCTTTTGCGCCTGCCGACTACGCGGCACCCGTAGGCTGATATTCTGATAAAGATTTTTTTTTGTGTTATTCCCAGCTTGTGATAACAAGCGGTAGAGGAATCTTTGAGTAAAGAAATTACCTTATTAGGAGCCCACGAAGACCATCGCCCAAGGGGCGTGGTTGGAGAACCCAAGCTTTCAGTAGGATGCTTCGAAGGTGGTGGTTTGGGGCCGACCAGTAATCAAACAGCATGTTTGTGCCTGAGATCCAAGAGGGTCGGCAAGGACCCATCTTGGTGCCGCGCGCAGAGTGCAACAAAAAACTAAGTTATTAAAAATAAAGATTCTTGCGCCCGTCGTCGTCTACGACTTTTTCGGGCTGCGTGACGAAGTTAAAAACGAAGACATGGCGCAAATCTAAAATTTTTACAGTTTTTTTACAAACTCAAACTCACCGCTGGCCACCCTGCTTGAGCAGACATAAATGACGATCCTGCCTTGTGATACGTTGGGGCCTGACTCACACTACAAGGACCATACAAAAACATCTTTAATAATGCATTACCTTGCGGACTCAGCAATTTTTTTGCTCCTGCTTGCACATAAAAACTTGGATCGGAAGTAAATGCTTGCGTCAACTTACCAATGTCACCACTGCCAAGTAATACAAGAAAACTTGCAATACTGTTTTCCACCCCTGTTGGATTTCGCATATATCCGCCAATCCATTGTTTTACTGTTTTTGGCAAAAATGTTTGTACCAGCTGATTAAAAACAGTACCGGTTAACGCTTGATAGTTACACAACGAAGCATAGTTTGAAAGAGTGCCTAACATTTGACTTAAATCAATATAAGGTGAATTTATCAAATAAAAAAAAGGACCACTGCCTGTCCCATAAGGCGTCAAAAGATCGGTAAGCAAAAGGTATCCGGTAACCCCTGTCGTTGGATCTTCAAGCATACCAACATCACTGGGCAATTCTAAACCTAAAAGTTCCGCTTTCTTTGAAACAGTCAAAGAACTAAGAGACAGAGTGGAACCAAGGTACGTATCAGATAAAGGTGGGTATGCAACAAATGAATCTGTAGGGGCAAAAAAAGACTGACTAGAAAAGTACTGCCCATTGGCTAAAGTAACTGATCCAACATTTGTCTGCGTAATTAACGGCCCACCTATCTTAATAGGAGAGAGACCTTTAATAGTTAATTTACCTGCCATCAATTTTAATAAAAATGATTGTGCGTTTTTTATATCATTTCCAGATGGTGATTCTGGAACAGTAATACGCACCATAAAAAAACGGGCCGGACCATTTTGAGCAAAAAAAGTTTGCGAAGGACGAATTAAAAAACAAGACGCATTTGCTCCTGCTGGTATTTGCCATACTGGTTTTGAAATAACTTGTTTTTTTTCTTGAGACCATGCATTTCCTTGATAAGCACACCACACCGACTGCCAAGGCAATGATTGCGCCATGAGTGATCCTATCGGAACCGCTTGATCTGCAGGTTGATTATATATTTGGCATTCCACAGGAGAAATATCACGAATTACATCAGCAGTTTGTGGCTGTTCAAAATTACCAGGCCCTATCCCTGTTTCAAATGCTCCTGTAGGAGAATCATTAAGTAACACATAATTAGTAGTAACGGGGCTTGAAGTACCTTTTGAAGAATCAGTAATTTGACCAATTCCTTCCTTAGGAATAATAACTTTTTGAGAAGATCCAAAAACAAGTGTAGATGGACGAATAGAATATCCTTGAGGAACTGTAAGATAATTAAAAGAGTAAGGATCAAGATCTGAAATAGTAAGAGCTCGAATATCAGCAGAAGAAGTAATCGTATACGTTACTGCAGCTTGCTGTGCTGTCTTATTTTGAATACGACCAATAAAATCACTCGTTCCGACATATCCAGCTCCAAGTAATTCGGTAGCAGAAGACCCGGAATTAGAATTATTAAAACAATGATACGTGTAAACAGTTGGATCATTTTTTTCTCCCAACGTAAAATGTGGATCAGAGTAAGTAGAACCTCCCCCTGATATTTCAAGCGAAAAATAAAGGTGTTCATTATTTATTCCGGTAAATCCATCACCTGTATTTTCACCTAGAGCAAGTGCTTTAGAATCACCATCTCCTTGATGAAAACGCATTCCCATAACACTTATTGATTTATGAATATCAATAAACATATGACTATTTGCACCATTAAAAACCCGAAAACTATAATCGTATCCTGATGGGACCTTACCAGCCATTCCTTGCCCCATCATAACCATAAATCCCCCAACGCTTTCGCCCATACTTTCTACCGAACTAGCAATCCCTCCCCAACCTGCAAAAAGATTATTTGTAAAAAAACACACAAAAAAAAGAAGACTTTTTTTATTCATACATAATCCTCTAAAACTACAAAGCATAAGAACGTTTAGGTGTAACGCACACCTGAAAAGCCTGTCAATAATGCATGTTAAAGAAAATTCCTTTGTTGTTCTTTTGCACAAGACGTAAGTATGCCCTCTGCGGGCAGCACTAAAGAGGTTGCTTCCATCCTTTGCATAAAGCTACGGAGGACAAGCTACCCAACCTCTTTAGAATCAAAGGTGCAAACCTGCGGCTTGACCGCTGACGGCTACAATCGTTCCTTGACTCCTAACGGAGGACAACTCAGTTTCGCCTGATAACGACTATTATTTATTTATGGGTTTTCGTGTCATTCCCCGTCTTCGTTCTTATGGAACTACTTCAGGCTAGTGCCAGTGAGCAAAGCGAACGGTAGGGGAATCTTTGAATAAATAGTAATCCGTATCCGGATATCCCAAGCTTACGCCGGAACGGCGGATGCGGAAGGAAACATAGTTTCCGGGGCTATATCCGTTAGCGATTAAACGGCACGTTTACACCCTTGTTTCCAAACAGGTTGGGTAGCTTGTCCTCCGTAGCTTTATGCAAAGGATGGAAGCAACCTGTTTGGTGCTGCCCGCAGAGGGCATACTTACGTCTTGTTCTAAAAGAAAAATTTAGAAAAAATAATCAAATTTTAAAAACTTATTCTTTAGTCACTTCTTATACAAGAAGTGACACAACGTCCTTGTTCTCATACGCATGAGATACAATCGCCCCATTCTTCCAATCAACAAGTACTGACTGCAATCCAGGATCAAATGAAAAATGCTTAGAAACAGTAGGAATACGAGTATGCAAATCAAGCCAAATTGGATACGCCGTATGAACAGGATACACATTTTTACCCATTGGGCGATTGTCATCGCAAGCAACGCAGACAACAGTGGTAATTTCGGGAGTTGAGCCGGCAAACCAACAGATGCGAGCATCATCCGTAGTTCCTGTTTTTGTAATTGCCATCGAATCAATCCAAGGCATTCCAGCCTTTCTCTTTCGGTCAATTCCCAATGATAATGTTTGACCAACTTGACTTGCAATACGCATCGGCAACACACGCTCTTTAACAGGCTGTGCACGATATAAGATTTTTCCCCATGCATCTTTTACCGAAATAATAAGATGTGGCTCACAATACATTCCCGCATTAGCAAATATATTAAACATGCCAACCACTTCAGAAAGCGAACTATCTACACACCCAAGAGCAAGCGAAGGATATGCAGGTATGAATCCCGTTAAATGACATTTTCTTGCTAATTCAACAACCGATTCAGGACCAATAGTAAGAATAACTTTTGCTGAAATTACGTTATTAGAATAAGAAAGCGCACGAGCAAGAGTCATTTCCCCCGCATAAGATCGATTATGATTTCGAGGTTTCCAAAGAATAGAACCTTGGTTCCACGCAAATGGTTCATCAACCGCCCTATCTAGCAAAGACATTCCCTTTTCTAGCGCAGCTGCATACACCAATGGTTTAAAAACAGAACCCTGTTGACGACGAGCAAAAAGCGCTCTATTGAATTGAGATTCAGTAAAGCTTACTCCTCCAACTAGTGCTTTAATTTCTCCCGTTGCTCGATCAATACTCATCAAAGCACCATTAAGATCGGCCCCATATTTTGCACGTAATCCAACAAAACGTTTTTTAAAAATTTCCTCTGCTGCTACTTGCATTTCTTTATTAAGTGTTGTTCTAATTGCAAGACCACCATGATACAACTGCTCTTTACCATATTTTTCTTCAAGAATAGTGCGAATATATTCTTTAACATAGGGAGCACATGATCGTGACGATACTTGTGCAATAGCTAATGAAGTAGCACCCAAAACAATCATTTCTTCATCCGTAATAAAATGTAATTTTTTCATTTTACTAAGCACCAGATTACGTCTTTGCATTGCTGAATAGGGGAACAAAAGAGGAGAATAATGACCAGGAGAACATACAATAGCAGCTAACAAAGCTGATTCTTGTGGTTCTAATTCACTTACCGACTTACCCCAAAAACGTTGTGCCGCAGCAGAAACTCCATACATGCCGCACCCAAAATACACATGGTTCAAGTATGTTTCTAAAATATGTTCTTTAGTAAACTGACGTTCAACAAGCAAAGTAAGAAATTGTTCTTTAAATTTTCTTTTGAACGTTCGACGATTGTCGTAAAAAAGCATTTTTACTAACTGCTGCGTAATAGTACTTGCTCCCTGCACAATACGACCATGCCTAAGATTTACTAACAATGAACGCGCGATTCCCCGCCACGAAAGACCATTATGAGAAAAAAATGACCAATCTTCTGCCGCGATAAACGCCTGTATCAAATGGTCAGGCATAATTTTTATACTAACAGGATCACGCTTATCAAGCTGAAATCGCTCCCATTCTTTTCCCTGGTCATCGTATAGAATCGAAGGGCGCCCCTGGTTATAACGAGCAAGCACCGAGAAATCTACACAGGGATAACGAAAAAGAAAAAAAAGAAGGCCTAAAAAAAACGATCCGCCTATGCCAAGAATAGCTAGCGAAACGGTAAAAAAAGAAGAAAAAGATGGGATTTTCATACGTTCTATCGAAAATGTATTTGGAAGAATTATTTTAAGTTAATTGGTTAGCTCTCAACCACTCGTCTTCCCCAGAGACAGGAAGCTTTCATCTGCGTATGCAGAAGTCAGCTGACTGAACGTCGGGGATCTATGAGCAATGAAAAAATCCCTATGTTCAGATCACTCAAAATAGTACCGCCACATTTGTTTATATTTAATCAACTCTCCAAAATATGATTACTTTTTGTTACATGGATCCCCGACGCTCTCTCCATCTAACCAGTACCGTTTGCCGTTGCTCTTATCGAGCTATGGCGCGATCTTCGACACTGCCGCGACTACCGTACCGCTGGGGACGACGTGATTTTTTTATGTGCACATTTATTTCGAAAAAAAACTGAATGCGCACATAGTTAAAATGAAAAAGGGCCGCGGTTGCAGCCCTTAATTTTTAACGATTTAATGAGTAAAATTACTCAGCATCGTCTGCTTCAACTTCATTGTTGCTTGAAACAGCTGCATGAATAGCTGCACCAACAAGAATAGAAGAAGTTACAAGAACTGCAGTAGCTACACGGTTAGATTTAACTGCTGACCAAGCTGCTTTAAAGTAACCAGGAGTAGTTTCTGCTATATCTGTTTTTTGTGCTGGTGCTGCTGGTGCTGACGCAACAACTGCTGCTGGTGTTCCTGCTGCTGGTGCTGGTGCTGACGGAACAACTGCTGCTGGTGTTCCTGCTGCTGGTGCTGGTGCTGACGGAACAACTGCTGCTGGTGTTCCTGATTCTGTTGATACTGTTGGTAAATCATCTGCAACAACTGCTACTGACATTGATGACAAAAGAAGTGTCAATGCTAATTTTTTCTTATTCATATTGAATAACTCCGAGAATTGGTTAATATTCTTAATAACGCTTACAATTTACCTTTATATACTGAATTGTCAACTTACCACCCCCTTTCTATAAGCCCTCTAAATCGTTATTTCTTATGATAAATTTCATTGCCTCCTTACCAAACATTATTGCTCCGCTGCTATTTTTCACCCTAGATCTTATTGCTCTTTCTCTTTTCCATGCAGCCACCTTACATACTCTTGCTGTTTTTACTCTTGTTGCTTTTTTACAAGCATCTTTTTCTCCTCTTTTGTTACTTTGTTTTTTGCTTCTTACCCTTTTTTCATGCCTAAGCACGGGGCTAGCATTACCCTATTTTGGGCTTATTTTGGGGATTATATTAATTGCAAAGGCAGCATCTTTTTATACAGGCCATCGCCTACTACTGTGTTGCGGAACAGTTATTATTATTAGTTGCGCATCATTTCAAACAGTTGGAACTCCCTTTTCTACCTCCTGTACAATGTTTTCCATCACTGGTAACCTGATAGCATTATATTTTTCTTTGAAATGGTTCTCTGCAGTAAAACGAGGCAATCGCTCCTAAAACATTGTTTTAAGAGAGGAAAGTCCGGACTCCTAACAAGTACGGTACCTTGGAAGAAATCGAAAGACTTCAATCAAGGAAAGCGCGAGCTTATGGAATAGTGCCACAGAAAAAAACCGCCTTTCATTTTTTTATAAAAATAAAAGGTAAGGGTGAAAACGTGCGGTAAGAGCGCACGCATGAAGCTAGCAATAGTTTTGTGGGGTAAACCCTACCGGGAGCAAGGCAAAATAGGCATGTTCGGTCGCTTGTTCCGGTTAAACATGCGGGTATGCCGCTTAGATACATGGTTGCCCATGATAAAAAGTTCACTTTTTATCAAGACAGAATCCGGCTTATTGTTTTACTGCAGGCCTCTTGAAAATTAAATTTTTTGAAAAACCACCCGACGCCACCAAACCTAAGACATGGTTTGAGGGTAAAACTTTAGCAAAAAAGAACACGTAACAAGGTAAAATTATAATTAAAATCAGGTATTTATGCGATCATTCAAATGTTTTTTATCACGCTTCTTATGGTTAGCTCCATTTATCTTTTTTTTATCTGGTTATTTTGCACTAGATCTGTTTTTACACCATTCATACACAACAACTCCTAATGTTATCGGATACTCTTTGTCTGAAGCCATTTCTCTTATTTCTTCTCAGAACTTAAACGTACGCGTTTTATCTCATAAAGAAGATGAATATAGTAAAGAAGAAACAATTCTCAGCCAAAACCCAAGCCCTACAAGTTCTATCCGACCACAACAAACAGTATTTCTTATTGTCTCTTGTAAAAAAGCACAACCCAAAACTCCTGACTGTGTTAAAAAAGACTATGAAATTCTAAAATCAGAGCTTGTTGAACGAAACATTAATCATAAAGTTTATTATGTTCAAAGCAATCACCCTTCTGGAACATGCATTGCCCAAACTCCTAAGCCTGGAACAGAACTATCATCTGAATATCTTATTCTTTATATTTCAAAAAAATCCAATCATTCTTTAGTTCTTCTTCCTTCATTTAAAGAACGTTCGGTTGAAGAAGTAACTAATTTTTTAAAAAATAATAAAATTCTTTTTTTTCTTTTTCATAGTTACCCCTTAGAAGCCAACCATAGCTGTATCAACTGCATAGTGACTGAACAAAAGCCTCTTGCAGGATCCTTTATTGATATTTCAAACCCGCCAACAGTTCAACTAAAAGTAAACGATTGACAAAGATTGCTCCACTCTCTTAAAACCAAGGAAAGTTTTTTAATTTTTCCAAAGGAGCATTTATGAAAAAACAGTTTATTTTACCACTCTACATATTATTGTCATGCACTACAGCAAAAGCCTCTGTACCAGCACCTGAACTCCCAGCACCTGCAACACCAGTATTACCTACACCAGCACCTGTAGTGGTAGCAAAAAAAATAGCTACCACTGATGACATCAACAATATAAGCTCACTTTTAACTGCATATAACGCTCAAAGCGCAACCATTAAAAGCCTTCAAGATATTGCATTAAACAATCCAATAACACCTACAAATTTACCAAATCCAGAAACAGTTCGCTCACTTCTTAATCTTCTTGAATTACACAAAAAAGAAGCTGATCTTATCGTTTCATTACGCTCTACCATTGCTTCAATACAAGCAACATTAGCGCGTTGGGATATTGATGTAGCCACACTTATAGCAAAAAATAATCTTCTTGAAGAAAAAATAACACGCAGCATAGATTTTGGAGCCATCAAAGAAATTAATAAACCGCGTGGCAACAAATAATATCCTCAAATTTAAAATAAAAGTGGCTTGTGCAATCTGGTACACAAGCCACTTTTATTTTAAATGCCAAAATTTCGTCGCACTTGATTATAAGAATCTACCGCAGTAGCAAGATCTTTTTCTGTAATCTCTGGCCATAAACAATCCAGAAAACAAAATTCACTATAAGCAGATTGAAACAATAAAAAATTACTTAATCTTTGAACACCACTTGTACGAATAACAAGCTCAGGATCAGGAGTTTTGGCGGTCCACAAACACTCTTGCAACATGCTCTCTGTAATCTGATCTTCTGTTATAAAACCATCTTGCACGCGCTTAAGAAGTTTCTTAACTCCCGATACAATTTCTTGGCGGCCACCATAACAAAATAAAAGATTCACAAAAATTGCTGAACATTTTTCTGTCTCACGTTCTACTAACTCACAGGTAGAAATCACTCGTTGTGGAAATACAGACCTATCCCCAACAAATTTTACCTGTACATCATGTTTTTGAAGATAAGGGATATTTTTACCACCTTGATTAACAATGGTATCAAAAAGAAAATCTTGTTCTTCTTGCGGTCGTTTAAAATTTTCTAATGAAAATGCATACAGCGACAAATGCTTAATGCCTCGAGAAAGACAAAATTCTATCGTTCGTTTAACTGCGCCAAAGCCACCTTCAGCGTATCCGGTACCAAAGCTTAACTTATTTTTTTTTGCCCAACGGCGATTACCATCCATAATTATTGCAAGATGCGAAATTGAATTGTTCATTACCTACTCACTAGCCTTTTTAATTTTTATTTTTACTTACTAACGATGCATGTAAAGTATGACATGCTTTTTACCAATGATGTTTTTTTAGACGTAACTTTAAACACCTCACGAACACCATAATAGACAGCTGTCATAAGGGCTGCGTATAAAAGACGTTCAAAAATTACTACAGGAATAAGCCCAATCCAAACTACAGTCGGAAGACTTTTTACATATAACCAAATAACTGAACCTACTGCATGAGCTATAAAAGTCGCCGACAGAGCCTGAAGAAAAATCGTTTTGTTCCCGAAAAAGTAGATCGCTATCGGAATAAGCCAATAAAGCACATAAGGAGCCGCATAAAAACCAAAAGGGTGCACTATAAAAAGAATCATACACAAAAGAGGAACCCCAACTTTCATAAAAAAATTTGGGTAAGCCCAAGAGGCAGATGCAAAAAATCCTGGAAGATGATATACTAAAGGCATGATAAATACAGAAATCTTAAAAAACGTCAGACCAGTCCGCATAAGGACAGCAAAAACTCCCATTCCTATCCCTACCACTCCTGTTAAAGGCATAAGTGCGTCTGTTAAAGAAAAGAACGATGAATGCGAGCCGACAATCGGAGCAATCTTAATTAACCCACTTACAAAAAACGCTACCGCTCCACACATAAGAGCTAAGCGAATACGAAAACCTTTGAACAGAGAGAGCATTGTACAGTATCCTTTCTATAAGATGGTACCAAATCACATGACCAAAAAGGGTACTACTATTAAACTAATTATCAATAAAAAATTACTAATGAAAGGAGATCCACATGAAATTTAAGTCAGTTATTTTTGATCTCGATGGAACAATCATCGACACAAATCATATTTGGGGCAAAGCAACAAGTGATCTTATCACAAGCCGCGGCGTAACTCTTACTCCAGAAATAAAAGCCGAACTTGCAAAAGAACTTAAGGGAATAGCTATCCATAATAGTTGCGCTATCATAAAAAATAAATTCGAGCTTGATCATCCACTTGAAGAACTTATTACAGAAAAAAAGAAGCGCGCTAATGATGAATATCTTAAAGGATTACGATTCATTGCTGGATTTGAAGATTTTTTCAAACGAGTAAAAGATCACAATCTTCACGTAGGCGTTGCAACAAATGCGGAAAATCACACTCTTGCTACAGCTATCGAACAACTCAATTTAAGAAACCTTTTCGGTAACCATATTTATAATTTTACTTATGTTAATAACGTTGGAAAACCAGCGCCCGATGTCTACCTTTATACAGCAAAACAACTTGGTATTGATCCTGCTGATTGTATTGTAGTAGAAGATGCTCCTCATGGTATTGAAGCTGCTAATGCAGCAGGCATGTTCTGTATTGGTATTAATAGTGCCGGCAACAGAGATGAATTAAAGGAAGCTAAATTTGTTATTGACCATTACGATGAAATCGATTTGGTTCATCTTTTAACAAAAAAAAAATAAGCACATCAGGAAGCTTTACAATAAGCTCCTAGAGCCTATTTTAAAACACCTGACCTTTTGACACCGCCTCCTCATCAACTATTCTTATGAATAGATTATATTATTAGCATTCACCCATTTTACATGTTCATCACAGCTTAAAAGCTAGAGTGAACTCAGTAAAGTTACGGGGAATGCTTTTCTTGATGAGAGGTTATCATGAAAACAAACTATCTCGTTCTTCTTTTAGTACTTTATGGTTTAGCGCAAGCGGCACAAAAATCCACAAAAACGCTTTTCATCAGTAAAACATTCACTACCGAACAAGAAGCTCAACAAGCCCTGTCTCGTGATGGATTTTTTTTATTTGATATCCATGGGGTTCTTTTTGATAATAAAGGAAAATACCTTAAAGCTTTTAATCAAATTAAAAACAAAAAAAAGTTTTTAAAACAGGGAATAAAAGCAATCTTTTCTAAGCGAGCACGCAATGAATATAGAAAGCGCCAAAAAGAAGGTAACAAGATTACCGAAAGAAAATTCGATACTGTAAAGCACTATAAACATCTTCATAAAGAACTTATTAATTTTTCAAATAACATCTTTACCCCCAATAAGCAAATGCAGCAACTTCTTACTGAACTAAAAAATAAAGGTTACGAATTATACCTGCTTTCAAACATCGGGAATGTGACGTTAGATCGTTTGGTTAAAACTCATCCTCATTTTTTTAGTATTATGACCGATACAAGAAACACTATTAACAGAACAGCTTCTGATACCGGAGACTTTGTCTGGAAGCCCCGCCTTGACGCTTTTACACAAGCACTTACTACTGTCAACAAACCGCATCAAACACATCTTGCTATTTTTGTTGATGACCAGAAAGATAACGTTAAAGCAGCTCATAAAGCTGGTTTAAACGCAATTCACTTTACAAGCTACCCACAGTTTTTCCATGATGTTAAAATTCTTTTAAAATTTTAATCAGCAATTATTCAAAGAGCTTTTATGAAAATAGTATTTTACTACGGAGTGCATTCTCACTTACCGAATTACAAGCTCAAGAATCGATCATTAAAAGAGATACCTACTTTTCTAATGTGTATTACAATGCAAATACTTTTTCAAATAGATTTTTTGATATTGCAGTACTTTTTACTACCCCACAAGACCTCCGAACATTCCTCAAAGCATTAGGTAATGAGAAACTTATCGCTAATTAAAGAAAAAACTGTTACAGAATAACAAATCTTTCTGATAAGCTGAGTCTTTTATTATTAAATCGCTCAGCTTTTTCGTTCATTTGAATACCAAGGAAAAAGGCCATGCTTTACGTCAGCAAAACATTTTCAAACCTTCAAGAAGCGCAAGCTACTCTTTCTACATCAGCTGTTTTTCTTTTTGATATTCATCAAGTTCTCTTTCATCGTAAAGGCTTACTCCCTCTGGTACGTGGCGTTTTTAAAATCAAAAAAAAGCCTCGCACCTTTAAAGAAGGGCTTATCACCCTCCTTTCTCCAAAAACATGGCGTTTTTTGCATGGGCGATACAAAGAAGGTAATCGCATTACTGAAGCATATCTTAACGCTGCCAAAAACCATGCCCAGTTACATGCCGAACTTTTAAATTACTCAAATAATATCTACACAGCAGATCGTAATATGCGTGAACTTCTTAAGAATCTTAAAAAAAATGGGCATGCATTGTATCTACTTTCAAACATTGGTAACGCAACACTTGAACGACTTAAAGAAGAAAATTTTGACTATTTTGCCCTCATGAATGATCCCCGAAACACTATCAATCGCCATTCGCTTGAAACCAATTCATTTATGTGGAAACCACAAAAAGCTGCCTATCAAGAATCATTAAAAGCTGTTGAAAAGCTTGAAAACCCTCACCATACAATCTTTATTGACGATACCACCCGTAACGTAAGAGCCGCTCATGAACTAGGCATGAACGCCATTCTTTTCAAATCATTTGCACAATGCAAAAAGGACATTCTAAACCTTCTTGGCAAAGAAGGTTTTTAAGCAAAAAGACTTTTTTCCTTACTCAATAAGGGGTAAAGTATGCACTCCACATTAAAAAAATTATTTTGAAAATAAACAACACACCGAGAAAGTTACTCGGCTACTCAAGCTCAATGGAGGTATTTTTGAAAAATTTAAAAAAAGATAAAAATCATTTTAAGCTCGAATCGCCACTATTAACCGTTAACTATCAAAAAAGTTTTAGTGTCGCATTTCATATTTGACATCGCCTCTTTTAAGGCGAAGAATCTTATCAGCTGCATTTCTATTTGAGTTTAACCGACAAGATAATCTATCCTCATAAGTCTAAGCCACTATGGCTTTGTAAAAACCTAAAAGAAATGTTCAATGAAAAAAACACTAGCTTTTTTAAGCTTAACCATTCTTAGCTCAAGCTTACAGGCAGCAGAAGCAGCCCAAGTTAACGTGCAGCAAGATGGGAACATCTTTTACGACGCAAATAAGTATCCGAATGGTGTTAATGGAATAGCCACCTGCCCTCTACAAATGGCAATGGACGCAAATGGAGTAATGTTTGATCAAGACGAAACCCTTTCAACTCGCCTACGCTTAGCGGGTAATCTTAGAACAAAAAAAGCTGCCTACTATGGTGGAGGATTGCTAGCCCAAGTAAAAGCCACAACATATGTAGCATGGGTAATGAAAAAAGGACTTGAAGTAAAAGCTATGAAAAAAAGCTTACAAAAAGCTGGAGACAACCGGGGATACTGCTCTGATGCTGTTTTTCTTATGATGTCAGAACAAAAAGGTACGTATGGTCCAGAGCTCTTACAAGTCTTACGCGATTCAGCATTAGAAGTAGTTACTCCAAATCTTGGAGTTGCTCATATGCTTAAAAAACTCCATGAAGCTGGTCACCATGTTGCAATTCTTTCAAATATGGGAAATTCACTTCTTGAACTTCAAACGGCAGAATTACATAAAAAAATTAAGAGCGACACACTGAACGCTAAAGAGCTGGAAGCAAGCAAATTTCTCTATACCATCCTCTCTGATAAAGATCACAACGTTGTTGCCAATTCAATAACAGGTATCCCTCACAAACCTGACGATGCGATCTATCAAGAATTTTTAAGAGCCAATAGACGCGAAAAAACTCCAGATAATCAAGTAACTGTTCTTGTTGATGACAAACTAGAAAATATTGAAGCTGCTGTAAAAAATGGCTATGTCGGTATTTTCTGCAAAAAATATGAAGCTGCTGATGCAATGAGAGATGCGCTTCCAAAGCTTACCGGCAATGCACACTTTTTTTAGTAAGTTCTTAATAAATCTCATCAATCGAAAATGATTGAAACGGATTCCCTATCACTACAGCAGGAACTTTTTCTGGATGGACAACAACTGCTGGCGGCTCCACTGCTACTTACTGTTCTTCTCCAAAAACTTCTTCTAACTTTAAAACATCACTTTCAACAGCCTGTTCTACTTTTTGCACAACTTTTTGAACCGGAAATTCATACTGTTTTAGCCATTCTTCGGTTTTTCTATAAACAGACATATGATTATGCAATGCGTCTTTATACATCTGCGCGAATGCATCACTCTTTTTTACTATCCCAATAACCTGTAAAAATTTAACTGCCGCTTGATTACTTTCTGATTTCCAAAGAATATAGTTTAACAAAGGCTCATCAAAGCTATCAAGCGCCGCACCTTTTTCAACAAGCTGTACAGCTATATCAAACCAATTCCTATAAAGAGCCGCCTTCAACGCCTCCCCATACAAACGAGTACGCATTTTATCTTCTCCAGCTACAGGCAACCTATCAACTACTAGCTGCATCAAGCTCATATCACCACATTCAGTAGCGTTAACAACAACCCCACGGACATATGAAGGCAAAGTCGAATCACAATTAGGAATCTCATAACAAAAGCTAACATCGGCTCCTTTTTCAAGAAGAACCTGTACTGCGTGCATATATTTTTTAATAAGAAACCTATCAAGAGCAGTTCCATATACCGTAGCCCTATTTTTATCATCCCCTGCAGGCTCAAGAGCATCGACTAAAATATTTACAAATGCTTCATCGACAGGTGTTATTCCACTGCTAGCAGAAAGTATTGGCGCGCCGTGCAGGTCACCTTCTTGATAAGAATCCTCTATAAAATTAACATCTGCGCCACCCTTGATAAGTTTTTTAGCGTGATCAATCCAATTTCTATCAAGACAAACCATCAAAGCAGTACTATAAAAATCTTTCTTTTGCTGACCACTATCAGTCTCATTAGAAGCCATGATTTCATCAAAAACTTTATCCTCCATTGTCTCTGTGACCCATAACCAGTCGTAAATCGATTCCAGAGATGCATTAATTTTCAATCCTTGATCAGTAAAAAATTTTATCATCTCACTACTTCCGGAACTATAAGCATAAGCTAATGCCCCCAACCAATCATCGTCCAATTGATACATATCTGCACCATAAGCAATCAAAAGCTTTACCAATGGAATATTTCCACTTTCTATAGCTTTTTTAAAAGGAGTTTCTTCATCAATCACTGCATTAATAGAGGCTGCATTAAGCACAATCGGCCACAATTCAATTCCATATATTTTCTGTAAGCCTTCAATTAATCGATACTGATGCTTTCCGATCAAAGACATAATATTATCCATGTCAAAGCCAAATAAGGCGTGACCATCAAAAAGTTGCAGTATCGCAAAAAATGCATAAGTGTCTTCTCCTGCCGATCCATCTCTTTCAACTGCAATAGTCCATTTTTCTTTATAAGTTTGACCAAGCTCTTTGATTGATTCAGCTGCCTCAATAACAATCTGCGATCCATCTTTTGACAGCAAATTTCCCAACTCCTGGAAAGATTGTACCGTTGTTCTAAAAATCTTATTGAATACCAAAAGCATATTTTCAGGTTTTGCTGAAAGTTCATTTTCGCGATATATAATTTCCGGAAATTTTTTATGCAAGGCTACAATAACCTGTATCCACGCATCAGCGCTCTCGATATAATAACGTGATGTTTGCGGATCAGTACGAGAATGTTCAGGATTAAAATAAAAATCGTACACGAGTGGATCAAGGCGCATTCCTTCCGGCAGCATCCCATCATCAAAATGCTGTGTTATTGGATTAAAAAGCACCAAATTAACGAATGAACGCACGGTAGCTTCAGCGCAAAGAGGACGCGCAACATCTCTTTCTTTGCCTTTCACTATTTCTTTAAAAACAGCACTAACATAAGGAGCATTTACAAATTCAAAATCATTCTTAGCAAGAGCAACAAGATAAAAAACAACATCTTCGAAATCTTTAATGGTTGTTCCAAAAGAAGATTTAGCAATTCGTTTTTGAATGACCTTTTTTTCTAATGTGGTGTAATAATCGCGAGTATATACAACTCCCAGTTTTTTAAAATAATTTTCAATCCCATAATCAGGATCTTTTTGCCCTTCTGTTTGATCTTTAAGCACAAGAAAAGCCATCAAGAGAGTTAAAAATATCTGTTTAGTTTTTTCAGTTCCTTGCTCTGTCTCAAGCGTCTTTAAATCTTGAAACAATGGCATAAGCCTTTTTCTAAAATCTCTTTCTTCGCTAAATTTTCCTTTTTCAGCACGTAATTCATACCTATTCCACCATTCATTTATAAATAATTCTTCTAGCGATACTTGTTGCTGTAAAGACTGTTTTGATGCCAACTGCTTCTTTTGTTTTTGTTTTCTTACAAGCCCTTTTTCAAGAAATGCAATTACCCCCGAAAGACCTTGTTCTTGCGTAAGAATAACTAATTGGCCAACAGCCTCAGCAGAAAGAGCAATCATTGGACTGCTACCCGCAGCTACACAACGTACTCGATTATCAAGAATATTAAAAAAGGCGCGTGTTATTTTTTCTAAAGAAGATTCTAAAGTAAATACCCTTTTAGTGCGAGCAGGCCTTCCTTCTTCCGATTCTATAACAACATCAGTAAAGTCTCCGTACCATTTTTTAATAGTACCATTACCAACAGCAATCAATCCTAGTAATGGGGATCGATAAAGATCATGATCAGGTGTTGCCAAAAGTAGATTTTTTAAACCCCACGTTTTATCAATACTCTTATCCTGCACAGTATCCGAATCATCAGATTCATCGCTTTCTGCTGAACTGCTACTTGAACTACCGCTAGAGCTGGTCCCATCTGAAGAACTACTATCACTTGCAGCAAAACTTTTTTCATGGGACAAGACTAGCTTATCTACCGCGCTTTCACTCGACTTTGAACTTACTGATTCACTATCAGAGTTGTCAAAATCAGCTTGCGCCCCATAACTACCATGAAAAAATAACAATCCAAAAACAACCAATAGCTTATTCTTCATTTTTTCCCTTTGTATATCTATTTTTACCGAATGCCTATATTTTCAATTTGCACTATTTTTTTAATAAAAAAAAGAATATGTTTATTTTCCCTTCTTTTTACAAAAAGGTCTATTTAGAAAAAAACGCTTACCGACATGCAAAATTATTTAAATTTATCTTTATTTATATACGTTTTATTTTTTATAATTTTTCCACTTGAAAATTCAAAAAATTACTATACGCTACACGGAAAGAAAAATTATTTTTCTTTTTAACCTTAAAGGTACCTATGAAACAGAATTTAGTTTTTTTGATGTTATTTCAAGCAACTGTTGTTAACACCATGGAAGAACCAGCAACTCCACCACAGGTTCACAATGAACCTATTGAAACACCACCAGTTCAAGCAACTCCAAACACTCCAGTTGCTAATCACAAAAGAAAGCGTTCAACCCTTGAACCTGAAAAGTTAGCTCGTTTAGAAAGAGCTTTTAGCCAAACTAAAGCGCTTCTTTTAAGTGAAAGCAAACCTCGACCACTTCCAACACTTCCAATTAAATAATCTCGCTCATACTAAGAAAAATAATTTTTCTTTTTAACCTTAAGGCTGTCAATGAAAAGAATAATGTTTTTTGTTTTCTCTTTTACAATATCTATACATACATTAAAAAGCATGACACCCATTTCTCCGGAACAAAATGTACCTACTCTTCCCGAGTTTCAAGCTTCCGCCACTAGTCAAATTGTTCCCTACGTTCATCACTACACACTACTATTGCCTCGTTGGACCCCTCTACTAATTATTAGAGCATTTAAATCACTCGGGCCTATTACTCCGGAAATTATGAGGAAAGTAGAATCAACTCTTAATAAAGCACACAAGCTTATTATTCATGGGCAACAAACTGGCCAATTAAGCCTTTGTAGAAAAAAAGATACTAGTATTCGCGAAGCTTTGGCGATGCAGCTCATACAATTAGATATTTCAGGAGTTGACGAAGAAGGATACCTTGACAGAGCGCTTACAACGCTTAGTGATCTTTTTATCGAAAATACAAGCGCCTATCATATTGCGCCCTTTACTGAAGACGATGACGCACAAACTGTTCCAAAAAAAAGAAAACCTTTATGCCGCAAATTATTATTAGATTAAGCAATAAAGTCTTAGCTATCCCTCTAAAAGAGGGGTACACTGCCTATTTTATTTTCAAAAATAAAGGGTAACGTATGCAAACAGATCTTTTTATAGGAATTACCATTGGGCTTTTTGCCACATATCTTCTCATTGGGTATCTCACCTCACATAAAAATATTTCTTCTGTTGATTATCTTCTTGCAGGCAAATCATTAGGTGTTCCCGCAGTCACAGCAACCTTACTTGCTGCCCAAGTTGGTGGCGGGATGTTTTTAGGTACGGCACAAAATCCTTTTCACGGACTTTTATATATCCTTGGCATTGCCCTTGGGCTCCTTATTCTAGGGCTTGGCCTTGCAGAGCGAATGCGCACATTTAACGTAACAACAGTTGGTGAAATTTTTGAAAAAACCTATCAATCAACGGCACTTCATCACCTGAGTGGATTTCTTTCCACCATCAGCCTTTTGGGTATTTTAGTCGGCCAAATTTTGGCAGCAAAATCGGTTCTTTTAACGTTTGCTGATATTCACAGCGAGATTTTTTTTCTCTGCTTTTGGTTGGGCATTGTTATCTACACGATGATCGGAGGACTTCATACAGTTATCATTACGGATTTTTTCCGTATTATTTTTATCATTCTTATTTTTTCTGGCATTTGTATCTACAGCCTTTTTTCTAGCCCTATCTCTTTCTTTTCCACTCCAAACATTTTTGCTATTTCTCAGCTTTTTAATTCTACTGATCTTGACTGGGCGCATGCATTACGCATCATATTGGTTCCTGCTTTTTTCTGTCTGATTGAACAAGATCTTGCTCAAAAATTCTTTTCTGCCCGAACTCAAAAAATTGCAAGCATTGCTGCTTTATGTGCAAGCGCACTTTTAGTTCTTTTTGCTTTTGTACCTTTTTATTTTGGTATCCAAGGAAAATTATTTTTCGATGCCCAGATTTCAAATGGAACAAGTCCTCTTTTGCCAGTGTTAACAGCACTCACAAGCACCTCTTTTTTCACAATCGCCTTATGTGGACTGCTTGCTGCAATCACTTCAACATCAGATTCTTTATTATGTGCGCTCAGTTCATTATTAACAAAGCCCTTAAGTGCACTCTTTTCTGTGCAGCCAAGCGTCTTTTTATCACGCATCATAATTCTTACCACAGGGCTTGCAACGCTTACATTCTCATATCTTTTTTCAGAAGAAATTATTGATGTACTTGTCGATAGTTACGAAATAAGTCTTTGTGCTCTTTTTGTACCTTTTATAGCAAGTCTTTTCTTAAAAGATTTTAGGGCTCAGGCAGCATGGGCATCAACAATAACTGGCATTGTCCTCTTTTTACTTTTCAAGATACCTGCCATCCCAAATCTTCCAGGTCACTTTGCAAACCTTACCAACACGCTTATTGCCTACACCCCTTATGGAACCTTTATTACTCTTTTTGGATCATTAATTGCTTATAGTATTGGATTCTTTTTTTCAAAAAAAAATGCTCGCATTAACTAATAACGATAATTTGAGCTAAAACTTCAGCATGAAACCTTAATGCTCTGTACAGGCAATCTATTTGCAGCCGCACAGAGTACCGATATTTTATTCAGAATGCCCAATAAGCTAACAATATGTCATTCCAGAGTACTGCTTCGATTGAGCAATCATAGTTGTTCTTGTTTTATATCCATTTAATTTTTCTGAGGTAATAACGGAAATTTGAATCTCAATATCTTGTAAATTAGCAAGAACAGTTCCTTGTATGTTTTGCAATGACTGAACACTTTGCTCTGCTTGACAGATAACCGCTTGATAAAGGCTAAGGTTTTTGCTCTTTTTTTGACTAATAAAAGATGGATCTGATTTTTTATATAATGAAAAAAACAAATGTGAAGGTACTTCTAATGCTGGAGTAATGATTGGAAGTAACAATTCTTGTTCAATTGTTTCATTCATTTTGTTTTCAATAACGTTATAAGCAAGATCAACAAGCGAGCGCCGTTCATACTCAGTTAGCATTGGAACAGGCCCAAGATGAGGCTTTCCAAATACCATACCAACATAACTAACACTATTTACGTAATCTTTCTTTTTTGAAACTGAAGTATCATATCCAATCAAGTAGGGAACCTCTACCTCAAACGCTCCTTCTTCAAAAAGACCTAAGAGCACTGACAATGGATTTTTTCCACAAACGGTAGACTCGGCTTCTGTAATGTGTGTTAAAAAATTCGATAAAGAATGATTGAAAATCGGCTGCAGCAAGCCATTATCAAGTGATCTAATACGAAATGGAGTTGTTTGATCAACTTTAAACGGAATATTGTCAAAACGCGGGCCATAATGAGTAAAATCTGAACTAACGACTACCACTGTTTCTTTGTCTAAATATTTTTTTAATATTTGTGAAACTTTTTTAACTTCACTTTTATCAAGATTTCCCACAATTAAAGGAACAATTTTTGCTCGAGGAGCATATTCTTGAATAAGGGGCAGTTCTACTTCAAGCGCATGTTCCTTATAATGAGGATCTTTTTTAGATTCAGCAATCAATGAAAAAGGACTTCCCATGTTTGCAAGCTCACGGACCATTTTTGCATCAATAGGAATCACTCCTGAATGTAAGCGATACGCTGAATATGAAGGTAGAATAACCCCTTTAAATGGCATATGATGCGAAGGCGCAAGCACTATAATTCGACGCACTTTTTTACGATCAAGAAGACGAAAACAGGCAGCGGCCAAGGACCCTGAGTAATTTAATCCAGCATGTGGAACAATCAAAGCACGAACCCCAGAAACTTGTGCACCATACAAAGACTCTGCTTCATCATCAAGCTCTTTTAATTTTTTTTTCAACTTTATTGGATCAGATGGATACCATTCATTAGAAAGATGAGCTTTTTTTGCGTCAATTCCTGCATGTATACATCCTGCCAACAAACCTATAAATAAAAAAAACATTTTTTCTTTCTTCATTTTTTCCTCTTTTTTCACTAACCAGTATTGCATTTTTAACTCTTTCATTGGTATAACCAATTTGTTGAAAAAGCACTACAGTTCGAGGAATTACTATGAAACAATTTTCTTTTTTCTTGTCTATCCTTCTTTTTAACACATTTACTTTACTGTCATTTGAAGATAGCTCTCTGCTACATGAATCCCTAGAAGAAAAAATCATAGAAAAAATAGAAGAAGTATTAAAAACAAAAAAAACTGAACCCTGCCTGGTTACCATTTTTGTTCACGGCACACTAAAACCTGCTCAAGTTTCACTCTCCACGATCAATGAAGTAATGCATAACAAAATAGAAAACACTCTTTACTCAATAACACTTGAATATATGCGGGCCAATAAATATCTCCATCGAAATACTCCTACCCAAGGACTTGGCCTTGTCTACATCAACCCCCTTAATGAAGTCTGCCAATCTGGCGCACAAACCATGCGGAATCTTTTTGAACTTGCTCATACTTTTTACAAAACAGAATATCTTCATCGCCGGTATTACACCTTTGGTTGGAATGGTCTTTTAAATATGAAAGAGCGCTATGTTGAAGCTAAAAAGCTTTATCATGAACTTGAAAAAGAAGTAGTTCTTTTACGATCAAAAGGCCTTGAGCCTCATATTCATCTTATTGCTTATAGCCATGGAGGAAACGTTGCTCTTAACTTGGCAAAAATAAAACAAGAAAACATAACAAAGCCACATTTTTCAGTAGAACAATTAGTTCTTCTTGCAACACCTATTCAAAAAGAAACCGATTATTTAGTAGGAGATACTTCTTTTTTTAAAAGATCCTATTTGTTTTACTCAACAGAAGATCACATACAAACTTCAGATTTTTTCTCTACACAAAAAGAACTTTTTTCTCGAAGAAAGTTTACGAGCAGAGCACAATTTAAAGTTCCAGCTACTCTTACACAAGTAAGAATACGACTTACTAAACGGGTCAATCGCTCAAGTATGATTAATGATGAAAATGCTGAAATAGAAGCTATTCTTTCTGAACCAAATATTCGGTGTCTTCATATGGACCCAAGCCATACAGAATTTTGGAATCTTGAATGGGGTAACGCATGGTATCGAAAAGCTCTTCCTATTGCCCCACTACCTGTTGTTGCATTTGTGCCAACTATCACCTATCTTCTTGAACATTTTGCTCCAAAAGCATCGACTATTACGTTTGACTATTGCCCTTCTGTTGGTGGAGCACGCTTAATTACCAGCAATCACAAAACTGCCACTATCGTTCCAGTACTAAACGAGGCAATTATTTCTTGCATGGATGAACTGGTTAAAAAATGCACACCAAAAGATTTTTCGCTTGAAGAACAAAACAGACAAGAACAACTTGCCCTAAAACAGGCATATGAAACACTCAAAAAAGATAAGAAAGCTCTCAAGAAGAAGTCTTACCGAAAACTCATGACATCGTATCTTGATCTATCGCGTAAAATGTGGCCGTACAACTTCCCACAGTTTTAAAAAATCGGCCATCGACATCTGTTGAGATCGCAGTTCCAAAATATCTTCAGAAAATGTTTCCAATGGCACATGAGTTTGCGCTAAATTATTTCGTAATGTTCTACGAGGATAAGCAAAACAAAATCGAATGAACTCCCAAAACTCTTTTTCTTGAGGAATCTCATGCACCTCTTTTTTACGAGTAAATGAAATGAGTCGTGAAAACACTTTTGGCTCTGGATAGAAACAGCTTGGAGCTACCTTAGAAAGGAGCTTCCAATTAAAATAATGCTGAAAAAACAAAGCTACATATCCATACCCCTTACCACGAGACTGAATAAGTTTTTGAGCAACTTCTTCTTGCATCATAAAAACACCTGAAGGTACAAGATCCCCAAAATCTTTTATTTTATGCAAAATCGGAAAGGTCATGTGATAAGGCAAATTAGAAAGCACTATCCATTCATTACTAGCAGAAAGCATTTCCGGCTGTACTTGTAGAAAATCAGTGACATGCATCGTCAAACGCTTATTAGCATACGTATTTGAAACATGAGTTGCCCAAGAAGGATCAATCTCAAAAACAAAAAGTTGTTTTGGTTTCTGCGCTAAAATCGATTTTGTTAAAAATCCATCGCCACAACCAATTTCAAAAACTGAAGCGTCTTTTACATCAATTGCTTCTAACATATTTGTGGTAATCTGAGCATCACGCAAAAAATACTGCCCGTATTTCTTTTGAAGAGGAATCCCACCAGACGATGGATATTTCGCAGATGGGTATTTTGGTTTTTTTGATTTCATAGGTTACGACATCAATACTTCACGGAAACTATCAAGTTCATCAAGAACCTTACCAGCACCCTTAACCACACAAAACAAAGGATCATCTGCAACTTTTACAGGCAACCCAGTTTCTTTTGATAAAAGAGGAGCAAGTCCTTTGAGCAATGAGCCACCACCAGCCATCACAATTCCACGATCAACTAAGTCAGCACAAAGTTCAGGTGGAGTACTTTCAAGAGCAAGATGAACAACATCAACAATGCTTGCTATTGTTTCAAGCAACGCCTCATGTACTTCAGGGGCAGTCATACTAATAACTTTTGGAACACCAGTTACTAAGTCACGACCTTTTACACCGCGAGCTGTATTCTCTAAATCAGCATCAAGCATAGCAGCGCCAATTTCCATCTTTAAAATTTCTGCCGTACGTTCACCAATAAGAAGATTGTATTTACGTTTAACATACTGAACAATAGCACGATCCATTTCATCGCCACCAACTCGAATAGACTGGCAAAATACCACCCCTTTCAAAGTAATAACAGCAACTTCAGTAGTACCACCACCAATATCAACAATCATGCTCGCTTCAGGATCTTGAACAGAAAGACCAGCTCCGATTGCAGCTGCCATCGGTTCCATAATAGGATACACCTCACGAGCACCTGCTTGACGCGCAGATTCTTCAATTGCTCGTTTTTCAACTTGCGTAATTCCAGAAGGAACGCCAATAACCATACGAGGACTAATTATTGTTCTTCGATTATTATGAACTGCGCGAATAAAATGACGCAGCATACTTTCAGTTAATTCAAAATTTGCAATAACCCCATCACGCATAGGACGGCAAGCAATGATACTTTCTGGAGTTTTTCCCAACATTTCTTTTGCTTTTCTTCCAGCTGCAAGTACTTCATTTGTACCTGCACGAACTGCAACTACTGTTGGTTCATTAAGAACAATGCCACGCCCAGGAACATATACCACAGTATTAGCTGTACCTAAATCAATAGCCATATCTGTTGAAAAAAAATTAAAAAGGCGACTGGCAGAGAAGAAATTTTTTATTTTATTAGTGCTCATGTTTTATACTCATTGTTTTTAAAAATGGAACGATAGTCCCAATGAAATTGTATTTGTTTTGCTTACTTTTTCTTCTACCAAAAGATGTATTGGAAGATTCCACTGAAAAACTATATGAGGGCGAATGCCATCATCTTTAATTAGTTTATCAGGATCATAAAAAACTGTCGCTACAACATATTCTGCTGACCACTTCGATTTTTCATACAGTCCTTCAATCAAATAACTTCCACTATTTCCTCGAAGCCCATTAAGGGTTGTTGGTATTGTTTGATCTGATCGTTCGTCAATCCAAACATCCCCACCATGAATAGCCATACAATACTGTATTCCTACTCCAAAACCATCTCGCAAATCATGCATGGTAAAAGCTGGGGTAAAAAGAAAAGAAAAACCTGGATCTACGCGAACAGGACCCTCTAACGCCCCCCACAAAATTGGTTCATAATTAACGGGCAATCTAGAAATTTGAGTTTTTGGTAATCGCTTACTTCCCTGTACCCTAACACTTAATTCCCAGTCTTCTTTGATTTCAAACATGCTTTCGGCACCCCAGTAAAAACCGGTATGTCCATTTCCACCAAAAGGAATTGAAGCTGGATTATTTGGCTGCCGCTTAACACCAGAAGGCACAAGCACACCTGCAAAAACACCTCCATCAACTTTGCGACACTTTAAACAATATTCTGCCAAAAAACCATACCGTAGATGAAATTCAGTATCAGTAAACCCAGTAGCTGACCACTGCGCATTTACAAATCCAAAAAGTTCTTGTATTTCTCTCCGTTGGGCATCTAATTGCTCTTCTTGAGCCGGCGTTAATGCTAAGTCTCTCTTAGGATTACTATCATAACGACTGCCTCGTTTAATTGCTGTAGGAAGAATAAATCGCTGATCAGATGTTATATGCATAATAGATGTAGTAACTCCAGCAGAAAATCCATTCTTCGATCCATACTCAAACTGAAAATAGGCCCCTTGCCCTTCAATTTTTCCTTTAACATCCCAAGCAATAGCACCTTGCAGTTGCCATTGAGCCAGAAGTGGAGTTGTTTGCCCAATGATTCCTAGCGCATCACTTAATTGTTTTTGATCATAAATACCCCATATTTCTGGAATACCAATATGCTCTATTGATTCGTTGCCACGAGCACTGCTTGCTGTAACAAAAAACGCTCCGGCATCAAATATTGAACGCTTTTTTACAGTACGTTCATACATATGTGGATACCACGGAAAATAACGACTATCAGCAACACTTGCTTTAAGCCCTGCTACCCCAGTTAGTAGCATGAAAAAACTGAGAAGTTGTTTTTTTGTCATAGCAACCTACGATGATAAATTTATTTCTTAAAACTATAGGATCATAAGATTAGTGGCTTACGCCGCTTAGTCAAGCTCAACAGACTCGTTTCATTGAATCAAACATTGTTCTACATGCTATAGAACGTTGTTTTCAAAAAAATACTCTTTAGCTCATCTCATAAATAAAAATAAAAAAACCGACCACTTCATTTGAAATAGCCAGTTTTTTTATTTTTTATTCTATAGAAAAAGTATTTTATAGTTCTTATTTACCTTTTGCTAAAGTTTCAGAAAGGTCTGACTGAGGAAGTTGAGCAACAACTGAACCATCTGCAACCAATGGGGTAACTACAACACCTTCAACAACATAAGCAGCGTTGCGTCGTGAATGACCTTTAGAATGAGCAGCATGATGTGCAGCAGCTAAATCAGGTTGTATATCTCCAGCCTCTGCATCATCTTTGTGAAGAATGGAAGCAACAATATTTTCACCAAATCCAACTTTTCTTCGTTGTTGAACGTGAGCGTCTTGTGAAGGAACACCTTTACCAGGTTCATCACTTTCTCCTAATGCTACTTCTGATCCACGTTTTTGAACTCTAGAAGGTTTTGCTAGTTTTTCTTCAACCCTAGCAAGCCCTTTTGCATTTCTCTCAAGCTCAGCTTTTTGTTTTCTTAGAAGGTTAAGTTCGGCAAGGGTATCTTCAGGAAGCAGCCCAGAGTTAGTATTAAATCTATTTTCAAGAACTCGAAGCCTTTCAAGTTGTTCCCTTGCTATAGTTTTAGCATCAGATATTCTTTTTAATCTTACTTGCTCTGCAACCTCTTTATTAGCAGCATTGGCCACAACAACTTGAGCCATATCTAAAGGTAACGCATGCGATTTTACATCAACATACTCTTCATCAGTAGATGCCTTAACAAATTTAATCTGACCGGCAATTTTCATTATGTCATGTTTAATTACCTCTGCCCTTAATTTAAGTGGTAATAAAACGCCATCTTTTTCCTTAGTATCTTCTGCAGCCCTTATTTCTTTTTTAACTTCATCTAATTGAGCTTTTAAAACTCTCATGCGCTCATCCAAAGAAGCTCTATCTAAAGAAGAAAAATGAACGTCTTCAGCGGCAGCAGCACAACAAGATCCAGTAAAAATTAACAACACGACCGATACAATAATTTTATAACAATTTTTCATAAGTTGCCCTTTTCATAAAAACAATACGCTTTTATTATTTCTCTATGCTTGAAGAAATAACTTTACTTTATTTTATAATAGCACTTTTTAAAAAAATTACAAAGGGAGAATTTTTCTACGAATAAATAAGCTTAGTTCCCTTAAAAAACTGCCTATTTATTTTTTACTTTTTTCTCTAAATGCATCAGCCCTTGTGATCGTACCTATTCTAGTTGCAGTAACCGCAGCAATCTTCAACCTACCAAGAACTTCTTCACAAGCTACTTGAGCCGCAGCTATCTTTTTAGGAGCATTTTGACGCGCCAGCGCATTAAACAATTCTGAACGAGTCGACCTTACAGAAACTTTCTCATCACAAGGAGACAAAACCACAGGAAGCTTTGCATCAGCTAAAGCATTGAGCGCCTCTCTACCTTCAACTCGCAATGCTAAAGGCGCTGCTTGATAAGAAAAATGAGCGCCAGGCTTTACCTTTCGCAAACCCCTTTCTTTCTTTGGAGTTGTAGCAATCTCAAAAACTTGATTGTCCTCTAGCCGAAAACCTACTCGCAATCCTTTTCTTTTTTCTGGCCTACCTAGAGCCGATTTTCCAACTCTATCGATTTTTGAAAGATTTAGTTTTTTTCCTGAACAATCTAATTCTAATGGTTGAGCAGCACTCGCGCTTTGCGCATCACTCAACAACACTATAAACACTGCAACGTAGTACCATTTTTTCACAGACATCTCTCTTTTCAAAAAAATTATTTGTAATGCTATTTAAGCTATTATTTTAATAATTTGAACAACATTACCGATTATTTAACAAAACACAACAGAGTCTTCATTGTTACAACTCTAAATCTTGCAAAGGCAACATAATTTATGACTACATATTTTACCAAAATAAATACCTTGTTTTATAAAGCTTTTTTTTGGTGAACTAAAAATTCTATTATTTCTAAAAAAGAAGGAACTATCGATGCTTACACTCCCTTTGATAAAACTCTACGCCCTGACCCTTTGTACCTGCCTTACAATCGATCTCACCTGGATTGGATTAGTTGCAAAAAATTTCTATCAAAAGCACCTTGGATATTTAATGAATGAAAGTTTTAACCTTCCTGTAGGACTTCTTTTTTATGCACTTTTTGCTCTTGCCCTTGTGATATTTGTTATTGTCCCTGCACAAGAAAAACAATCATTACAAAAAGCGCTCGTGCTTGGATTCTTTTTTGGACTCGTAACGTATTCAGCCTATGACCTTACTAACCAAGCAACAGTAAAAAATTGGCCCATGATTGTCACCATAATCGATATGCTGTGGGGTGCAAGCATGGCGGCAGCAACCTCTGGTATTACTTTTTATATTGCTTCAAAACTAAACTTTTTCACCAAGTTATAATCATCGATGTGATGCTTGCTAAACGAAAAATGAAACTCCAAAACCTTGCACAAGCAATCGATATCACCGTAGCCAATCTTTCGATTTTAAAAACGGCCAAAGCAAAGGCCATACGTTTTTCAACGCTTGAAAGTATCTGTCATCATCTCGAATGCCAACCAGGCGATATTTTAGAATTTCGTAAAGATTAATTTTAAAAGCTGACTTAGTAGTGTTACGCATATCAAATCTACCAACTTTTGTATTCCTCTAGTAATTCACAGGTGGCTTAAAAGCCACCGCTTTACCCTTCCTATCCGAAACTTCTATTGATTTTGAATGTACTCTCGAATTCGAGACTCATTAATTTGACCGGAAGTTTCGGCAAAATAGC
>Ga0114967_10000653_pt1 | contig 29900 bp, 46 predicted proteins | sample M_130628_MF_Meta_FD_92639 | JGI IMG/M metagenome (GOLD analysis project Ga0114967, IMG submission 92639) | Freshwater microbial communities from Lake Montjoie, Canada to study carbon cycling - M_130628_MF_MetaG | ecosystem: Environmental > Aquatic > Freshwater > Lake | place: Lake Montjoie...
CTTAATAAATAAGAAGACCGGCAAAAGTTTTAATCCACTTGATAGAAATGTAATCCAGGATAAGGAAATAACACAGGCAATTGATTGGGTTCTAAATCATTTTAAAGTATTAACTAAAAAAGATGTAAAAGCTAAACTTACACCGGTTCAATTTTGGGATATGGCAGTAGAGTTAAAAAAACAAGGTGAATTGCATACAGCATCAATTGATAGCTGGAAAGATTTAAATCATCCTTATAATGACTTTGGTGGATATGCTCAATATTTAGAATATGTTTTACCATACAGAAACCAAATAGCAGAAGATAATGATTTACATTTACATACTATTATACATCCAAAGTTAACCGAAAAAGAAAACGGAAAAAGAAACGCTCCTGTACCTTATGATTTAAAAGGTGGTAGTGAGTGGTTCAATTCCGGTAAATGTATGATTACTGTACACAGGCAAGATCCTACTTTTAATTTAGCTGAAATCCATTTCAATAAAATTAAGCCAAGAAGCAACGGTAATATTGGAATGATTGAGATTTGGTTTGATAAAGAAAGACTAAGTTATTTTGAGCAAAGTAATCCAGCGCCAAATGTATACGAAAAGGCATATGCAACTAAACAAATAAATAATTAATAATATGAAAACTTGTAACTCAATAAGCGGTGGTAAAACATCCGCATATATAGCTGTAAATTATCCCGCAGATTTTAATGTTTTTTCTTTGGTTAGAACTAATGATAAAAATTGTTTATTTCCAGATCCTAAACTTAGACAAATTGTAAGCGATAAATTAGGTGTTGAATTTATAGGAACATTAGAAGAAGATGCAATAATTTATACAATGTTAGATTTAGAGCAAATGCTTGGAACAAAAATAGATTGGGTAACAGGTAAAACATTTGAAGAAATAATAGTAAAACACGGAAACTATTTACCAAATATAATGAGTAGATTTTGCACAACTGAAATGAAACTACAACCTATTTTTAATTGGTGGAAAAACAACTTTACCGAACCAATAGAAATGCGAATAGGATTTAGAGTAAATGAGATGAGTAGAGCAAAAACAATGATTGAAAAAACAAATAAAAATGGAATTTTAGAATTTAAAGATATTATAGGAAAAAGAAAAACTCAAAATAAGTGGGGTTTAATTGAATGGCAAAAACCAAGTTTTCCTTTAATCCAAGATGCTATTTTTAAAGATAAGATTGAAGAATTCTGGAAGGATAAAAATGTTAGATTTGCTTTTATGAATAATTGCGTAGGTTGCTTTCACCGCAACGAATTATTATTAAAATTAATGTCGGAAAAACACCCAAACAAATTTGATTGGTTTTCAAAACAAGAAACTGAAGGCCGAACATTTAAAAATGGAGTAAGTTACGATAAAATAAAAAGTCATAAATTACAAGGCAATTTATTTGAAGATGATTTTAACGAATGCGATAGCGGTTATTGCGGATTATAAACTAATAAAAAAATACAATGGAACTAGAAATATTAAAAGCAAGAGCTATTTTACGGAAAACTTTACTAAAGCTTAAAGCGAGTAGGGAAGAAATCGAAGAGAAAAACGAACACAGAAAAGACTTAATTAATTCTATGCTTGAAACTGAATCTGAACTATCTGAGGTGTTAAGCACATTTATAATTTTAGAGAAACAAGCTCGAGAATATTCACAATCATCTTACAGGCTAGAGAGATTAAATTTAGAATTAAAGTTTGAGGTTAAGCAATTACAAAACGAATTAAAAGCAAATAATTTTTAATATGAAAAAATGTAAAAATTGTAAGGAAGGATTCACTCCGGTAAATTTTAATCAAAAATATTGCTTAAATAAGGAATGTGTTCAAATTTGGTTAAAAAGTGAACAAGACAAACAATGGGTAAAAAAGAAAAAAGAAATTAAAGAAAAATTACAAACCGTCCAGGAATTACACAAACTAGCTCAAATTTATTTTAATTCATTTATAAGAAATAGGGATAGAAACAAAGGATGTATATCTTGTGGATCTGCATTAGGCCAAAAGTTTGATGCCGGCCATTATTTTTCAAGCGGTGGTCACAAAGTAATTACATACGATGAAGATAATGTCCACGGCCAATGCGTTTATTGTAATCAATACTTACACGGTAATCTGTTAAACTATCAAATCGGAATACAAAAACGAATAGGATCAGAAAAGTTAATTGAACTTCAGGGTAAAGCTCACCAAGAGAAAAAATATACTAGGGAAGAGTTAAAAGAAATTATCAACCTGTATAAAAAAAAGATAAATGAATGAAAGGACGCTATTTGATTATTTAAAAAATAAATACTGGAATGACTTAGAACTAAGTACAGATAAATATAGTTCTTATGATTGTTTTTCATATTCAACAAATACACGAATAGAGCTCAAATGCAGAAAGACACATTACAAAGAATTAATGATTGAAAGATCCAAGTATTATTATTTAGTAAAAAAATATATACAGCTAAATGAAATACCATTATATATAAATTCAACACCTGAAGGCATATTTGCTTTTGATTTAAGAACGATAGATCCAATTTGGATTACCAATATTAAAATGCCAAAAACAACAGAAATTAATTTAAAAACAAAAGTTAAAAAAACTTATGGCTTAATAAATATTAATCAAGCAAAAAAAATATAAAAAAATAGCATTGTATTAAAATATAATGTTTATATTTACAGATAATTATTAACCAATTAAAACTAACCAAATGACAACAAATGAATTTATTAATGATTTAGGAACTTCTGATTATTTAAGCTGGGTTCTTATTCAAAAAGCACATTTAAAATATGCTTATAATGAAATAATAGAAGGTTCAGGATTTAATAAAAATACTGGATATGTTTATTTAGCATTAGAAAACGGAATACAAATAGTATCTTGTTTTGGGCAAGAGGTTGAATACATTAAATATAATTATAAAATTGACCAAGAGTTATTTTTTGAAACATACGAAGAAGCATTAAACAATTAATATTAACCAATAAAAATTAACCAAATGAAACATTTATTTAAAAGTCTAGCAGAATTCCAACAGGAAGTTCCAACAATTCACAAAGCAACGCAAGGGTATGGATATACTTATGCAGATTTACCAAAAATATTTGAGGTAATTAATCCAATATTAAAAAAATACGGATTAGGATTTACTCAATTAATTAATGGAGCTCAATTAGTAACAATTGTTTTCCACGCTGAAAGTGGCGAAACAATAGAAAGCATAACAGCTATTCCACAGGGAGTACAATTGAAAGGTATGAATGACTTTCAAGTTTTAGGATCTGCAATTACTTACTTACGTAGATATGCTTTAAGTAGTATTCTAGGAATAGTTAGCGATAAAGATACAGATGCCGGTGGAGAACAAATTAAAACTGAAGTAAAAAACGAATCTAAGAAAGTTGCTATTGACGATAAAAGACTAGCAAAGGCAATTAAGGCAATAAGTGAGGGAGAATATACTACCGATGAGCTGCTAAAGACATTTGAATTAACACCTGAACAAACTAAACTTATTTTACAATGAAAATAAGATGTTCATCTATAGGCAAAATAATGACTTCCCCTAAAACAAAGGGGGAGTTGTTAAGCCAAACTACTAAGACTTACCTCCAAGAATTAGCTATTGAGGAAGTTTACGGAATAAGAAAAGAGTTTTCAAGCAGATATACCGACAAAGGAAATGAAGTAGAAGACCTTTCAATTGCTTTATGTAATGATGTACTGGATTTAGGATTCATATATAAAAACGAAGAACATTTTACTAATGATTGGATTACAGGGACACCGGATGTAAATACAAATGAGATCCTTTTAGATGTAAAGTCAAGTTACGATGCAACAACGTTTCCATTTTTTGATACTAAATTAACTAATAAGTCTTATTTTTACCAATTACAAGGATATATGTGGTTGACCGGCAAACAAGAAAGCCTTTTATGTTATTGTTTAATTGACACCCCTTTACAAATAGTTGAAGATGAAATAAGACGTGAACACTGGAAGGCAAGTTTAATCGAGGAAGACTTAAATTTAAGGGACTTTGTACAGGCTAAACATACATTTGGTCATATCCCAAAAGAAAAGCGCCTAAAGACGTTTATAATAGAAAGAGATAACGAAGTAATAGAAGAGATTAAAACACGAATAGAAGAATGCCGGGAATATTATAATGACTTATTAATTAAATTAAAATGAGCAAATTCGTAAAGAAAAAAACATATTATGTTGGTGAAGTTTATGAATATAATTTACCAACAGGAACAACTTGCCCTTTTGCAATGGAGTGTAAAGTAGTAGTTGATAAAGTAACTGGAAAATTTGATGTTACAAAAGGACAATATAGATGTTATGCGTCAAGTGCCGAAAGATTCCCTGGAGTTAGAAATCATAGGCATAATAATTTTGACTTTGTAAAAAATGGAGGGACTCCTACAATTCCTAAAGACTGTAAAGCAATTCGTATTCATTCAAGCGGTGACTTTTTTAATCAAGCGTATTTTGATATGTGGATAAAATTAGCAGAAGAAAACCCAAATATTGAAATGTGGGCGTATACAAAGTCTTTAAAATATTGGATAAATAGATTAAATGAGATCCCAAATAATTTAATTTTAACTGCAAGTTATGGTGGGAAGACTGATGATTTAATAGAAAAATTTAATTTAAAAAATGTTAAAGTCTATGCAAGTCTTGAAGAAGTACCTGCAGATAGGCCAATAGATACAAATGATAAATTTGCAAGAATACCAAACATAAATTTTGCATTACTTGACAATATGAAATATTCAAAAAAACAAACAATATGATAACACTACTATCAATTTTATTAGCCCCTGCGATTGTGTGGGGTTGGACAGCTACAATAATTTACATAATGGATTTTTTTAATAATGAACACTAAACTATAACAAATGAAAGTAACAGGTAAAATCCACTTTGTTGGGACAATGAGACAAGTAAGCGACAAATTTAAATCTAAGGATCTTGTAATATTAACAGATGAAAAGTATCCTCAGTATATAAATATCCAATTTACACAGGATAAAACAGAATTAATAGGCCAGGTTAACATAGGCGAACAGGTAGAAGTTAGTATTAATCTACGAGGTCGGGAATGGAAGTCACCAACAGGAGAGATTAAGTATTTTAATACGATTGAAGGATGGCAAATTAATACAGCAGCAAGAGCAAATGAAATAGCATCTGAAAGATTAGCTGAATTACCACAAGCTCCATTTAGATTAGATGATGATGACTTACCATTCTAATAAATGATAAGGGGTAAAAGTTACCCCATTACTTAAATAGAAATGATATATAACACTAAAATATAATATGGACGCAACACTAAAATATAGTTTACCTGAAGACCAATTTGAATTTGATTGTGCTGTAAAATCTACAAAAATGTGTTTTGCACTAAATGAAATTAAGGCAGAACTTCGAGCGATTTTAAAATACGGAGAATTACGAGACGAGCAATACAAATTTATTGAAGAGTTTCAAGAAAAATTCTTTAAAATATTAGCAGACAACGAAATAAATCTTGACCTATGCTAATTGATGACCATAGCCTTAGAAATCATTTAAGAGACGCATTAAAAACACGAACAAGAAACCAAATAGTAAAAGAGATCCAGTCAAGAGGGGAGACCTTCCACCAATACAATATTGATAGGTTCCTATTAGGTAAAGATGTTAGTTTGGAAACAGCAAAAAAAATAGATAAATACATTTATAGAATAAAAATATACGATTGTAATTTATTTTAGTACATTTGACGTATGAATTTATTAGCTCTTGTTCCTTTAGCTTGGTGGTTCGTTAATTTCGAGCCACTTCAAGCAACCTTTGACTACTTGTTTAAGTATAGACCAAGCAGCACATTAGCCATACATATACATTCTGCATTAGGTTGTATTAAATGTGTGGCTTTTTGGTTGACCTTACTTTTAACTTTTGACTTTATTTTGGCTTGTCAAGCCTCACTTATTGCTTATCTCTTAGATGAATGTTTGAACAAACTGAAATAGATTTAATTTCTGAAATAGAGCTCTTACCCGAAAATATTAGGTATTCTAAACATTCCTGTATTAATTTATATAAAATTAGAACTAAGTACGATGGGGTGCAACCTAGGGAGTGCTTCTGTGCATCTGTTAGAAGAAGGATATGGTACAAGGACTTTATGATTTGGTATGAAAAAAGCCTTAGACAATTACATTAGTCGGGCATATCCCGAAATTAGAGCCTATACAGCTTATTTTCTATCTAAGATGGGGTTATTTATTGACGCAGATACAGTCATAAACAATTCATATCTTCACGTTCTAACCATTAATGATAATACTACTAACCAGGATAAAGTAAAAGCATACTTGCTCAATACAATTAAATATCAAATCCTGTGGAATACATCTAAGAGCCATAAAGACGATAGAATAACAGCCATTGAAGATAAATCACCGGATCGAATAGAGGAAGATGATATTAACGAAAAAATAAGGGAAGATAAAATTTATTCATTTAATAAAGGATTAATAGAAATTTACAGGTTAGGCCTTACTGATAACGTACAACGAATAGTATTTGAAGCATACATAGATAAAGGATACACAACATCAAGAGGATTAGCTATTTATTTTGGAATAACGCATACTTCTGCTTATTATTTAATTAAGGAATTAAAACAGAATTTAAACAATTTACAATATAGATATGAAAGCGAGTCAATTTATTAGTATTTTTTCTTTACTTACGGCATTAAGCTGTGGACTTGCTTTGTTCACTTTAGATTATGTGTGGGCTTCTAGAGCTGCTGGATTATGGATTGCATTTTATTATACATTTTTAATTTTATTACAATATGAAGACAAAGAATGAATACCTAGGAAAGTATATCACTACATACAGTGGTAACTTCGAAACCTCTTTTATAGTAACTGAGGACACAGCTAAAGACCATAAATATTATACTTCTATAGGATTAGGGTATTTATTTGAGGAAAGCACCCCCAAAGCAAAATATACAGGGGTAGAACAAAATAAAAAAGAAAAAGATGAAAGTACTGAAGGTTAAAATATCGGAAATAAAAACCAACCCAAAGAACCCACGCTTAATAAAAGATGATAAGTTTAAGAAGTTAGTTAAGTCAATACAGGAATTTCCTCAAATGCTGGAGCTTCGACCAATAGTTGTAGATGAAAATAATATTGTATTGGGTGGAAATATGCGATTAAAAGCGTGTATTGAAGTTGGACTTAAAGAAGTATTTATTGTGAAAGCAGAAGACTTAACGGATCAGCAAAAAGACGAATTTATAGTTAAAGATAACGTAGGATTTGGAGAATGGGATTGGGATACTTTAGCAAATGAATGGGATACTGATAAATTAGAAGAGTGGGGGTTAGACTTACCTATTTTTAAAGACGATGAAATTGAATTAAATGATTTATCCAGTACAATAGATAATTTATATCGTATTGAAATAGTATGTAAGGATGAAGAGCATCAAGAAAATAGTTATAACAAATTAATTGAGGAGGGATACGAATGCCGACTTTTGACATTATAAAAGAATCCAAAGCAAGCAAAACATTTAGAGTTGCTTCGGTTATTGGTAAGTTTGATTTACAATCAGAGAACATTGTAGAACATTTTAAAGGAGATATTGATATACCTGAAAAATGGCAAATAGGTTTAATTGTAGGAAAAAGTGGTACTGGAAAAACTACAATAGCTAAACAATTATTTGAAAACGCTTATGTAACTTCATACGAATACACGAAAGGAACGGTATTAGATGATATGCCTAAAGAATGTACTGTAGAACAAATAACATCTGCATTTAATTCCGTAGGGTTTAGTAGTCCACCAAGTTGGTTGAAGCCTTATTCGGTTCTAAGTAACGGACAAAAGATGAGGGTTGATTTAGCAAGAGCAATATTAGAAGACCAAAAGTTTTTTGTGTTTGATGAATTTACAAGTGTAGTAGATAGAAACGTTGCACAAATAGGATCGTTTGCTATGCAGAAAGCTATCAGAAAAACGGATAAACAATTTATAGCAGTCACTTGTCATTTTGATGTTCAGGATTGGCTCTTGCCGGATTGGGTATTTAATACAGATACAATGACCTTTCAAAGTTTTGAAGGGCAAAAAAAAAATAGACCAAAAATTAAATTTGAAATATTCAATTACAGAGATAAATCAATTTGGAAAATGTTTGCTAAGCACCACTATCTAAGTCATTCACATAATAATGCAGCTAATGTATTTATAGCAACAGTGAATGATGAAATAGCCGGGTTCATAAGTGTAATAGCACAGCCAAGCAGAATGAAAGGACAAAAGCGAGTACATAGGTTAGTTATACTGCCGGATTACCAAGGAGCGGGTATAGGATTAAAACTATTAAATGAAATAGGACATATTTATAAATTAGATAAATGGCGTTATACTATTAATACTACAGCTCCAAGTTTAATACACGCTTTAAAGAAATCAGATAAATGGAATTGCCATCATTTTGGAAGAATAGAATCCGGGGGAAATAATAAATGCGGAAAATCCGGAAAAGCAAATAGAATGACCGCAAGTTTTGAATTAATATAATCACCGAAACTACACCGATATGAATAAAGAAGATAATTTAAGGCCAGCTTGGAATAAAGGCGAAAGTGGCAACCCCGCCGGAAGACCTAAGGGAACTAAAAACAGAAGCACAATAGCAAGACAATGGTTAGAAGTTAATCAGTCTTTAAAGAACCCATTAACAGGAGAAAAGGAAATAATGAGCCAAGAGGATTTAATGACCTTAGCGCTTATTAAAAAAGCAAGGGAGGGTGATGTATCTGCTTACAAGGCCTTGATGGATTCCGGATATGGTGCACCTTTGCAACAAATAGACCAAACACTAGAACAAACTATAAATGAAATTAAAGTAAATATAGTTAAGCCTACCTAATAAATGGAAATTAAAAGCACAGTCATCTTTGAGAAGAACTATGAGGCTATCACAGGAGACAAACGCTTTATCATAAACGAGGGAGGGTCAAGGTCATCTAAGACCTACAGCCTGTGTCAGCTAATGATTATCTATTGTCTTCAAAATAACAATAAGGTAGTCAGCGTTATCCGGAAGACATTCCCGGCCTTAAGAGCTACGGTACTTAGGGACTTCATAGAGATCCTTAAAGATACAGGATTATATAATCAAAATTCACATAATAAGTCTGAGCATATATATACCTTTGCCAATGGGTCAATGGTAGAGTTTTTTTCAGTCGATGACGAGCAAAAAATAAGGGGCCGTAAAAGGGATATAGCTTGGTGCAATGAAGCCAACGAATTATTTTTTGATGACTTCACCCAATTAAATATGCGTACTGAAGATAAACTTATCTTTGATTATAATCCTTCAGATAGTTCATCTTGGCTTTATGAACTACCAAAACACGAAACTACATTAATAAAGTCTACGTACAAAGATAATCCATTCTTACCGGATAGCATCAAGATACAAATAGAGGATCTGAAAAGAACAGATGAAGCAATGTATCAAATTTATGCATTAGGTGAAAAAGCCACAAGTAAAAGTAACATCTATGCTAACTGGAGTTTTGTTTCAAATAAGCCTGAAAGGTTCGTCAATTTTGTATATGGATTAGATTTTGGGTATAACCATCCAAGTGCTTTAGTAAGGGTATATTATTGCGACAATGACATTTACATAGAGCCTGTGATATATGAAAGTTACCTTACTACTACTATGTTGATAGAAAAACTTGCCGTATTAGCAGTAGAGCAAACCGTTGCAATTTTAGCTGATCACTCCAGGCCGGAAATAATAAAGGAGATGAACACAGCCGGTTATAATGTTAAGAACGCTAACAAAGTAGTAAAAAAAGGAATAGATAATGTTAAGACCTTTGGAGTAATATGCCAGGATGATAAGGCACTAAGGAGGGAATATGAAAACTATAAATGGAAAAAGATAGGGGACTTCATAACAGATGAGCCTGTAAAATTATTTGATGATGCTATGGACGCTATCAGATATGCCACTACTCACATAAGGCAGGAGTATTACACAGATAACTCCTACTATGCATTCTAATACCTTACATAAGATCCAAGTAGTACAGGCCTACATACACCACAAGACCGGCAAGGTGGTAAGGATAGTCTTTGATAGGCCGGATAGGGTGCAGCAACACCTAGCTATGTTAGACCACGCATATATGATAGCAATGGACGCCTTTAAAAACACGAACACAAAATAATTTAATATAGGTAAAGACAATCAATGGCACTCGTAGCACAAGCAACTCCACAAGTAATAGTTCCTGCATACAACCCTATCAAATATATCTACAGCAGTAGCAATGTAAACCTGCAGGGCTTTAAGTTTATCTATGATATCTATCAAAGTGGAACAACAAACAAGATAGCAGAGTATAGGGTACTGCCTACATATGCTACAGGCTTTGGTGAGATAGATCTATCGAAGCTGTTACAGGCACAGGTAAGCTATGACCTGAACTTGAATAACACCTCAGCATATAACGCACCTGGATCCCACTACAAATATGATGTAAGGATAGGGGAGGAGTACTTGACTACCACTAGTTACTCTCTTGCATTAACCCAATATCTAACAGCCCCTTATTCAGGAAAGGTACAGATAAACGTAGCTAATACATTTATAGTAGGAGACCAAATAAACATTACACAAACAGGTGTAGGTATAGCTAACCCCAACTTAGAGGGGCTCTTCACTGTGCTAGTAGCTAACCCTGCTTACATTGTAGTTAACAGCTTATGGTCTCAGATAGTCAATGCCAATAAGGATGGAGATATTACCTATGCAGATGGCCGTAAGACTGTCAACAGGAATCTAGCTCAACAACTTAATAAGTATGTATTCAATGGCGCTATTAGATGGACTGAATGGCCAAGCTACAACTATCAAGACTATATGCTTAATGGTATCTTTGATAAGTTCCTCACTAACTACCCATCAGGTAACAAAGATATGTACGCTACCTTGTCCCAAGATATGTGGGTCAACTGCATTGCTAATGGATCCCCTACCCCACCGGATACAATGGTCTTTAGTAATGATGGTGGTAACATCTTTGAAAAGAACGTAACAGCTTTAGACCACGTTAGTGGTGTATCAGTAGGGCCTAATAACTTTGGAGTACTTACTTTGGTTTTTGGTTCGGGTAATTTGATAGAGCCAACAACTACCTATTATGATTTCCATTATGAAAGGAATGGCGTGATAAGTTCGGCTAGATACAGAATTAATCTAGATAGAAGAATCCGTACTACTGAGTACAGCATCTTATTCTTAGATCGTATGGGATCGTGGAATAGTTTTGCTTTTACCCTTAACAGTTATGAGAAAGGTAACGTAACACGAGAGCAATTTAACCAAGATATCAAAGGTTTTATTAATGGCAGTAACCAATGGGACTATGCCTTAACAGACAGGGGTATGACGAACACTTACATAAGCACTGAGACTACCATAGATTTAGCTACTAACTTTATGACTATGGATATGGCTAACTATTTTGCTGAGCTCATCTCATCGCCTTTTACCTTTGTTAAGCAAAGCGACTACTCGCTAGATTGTGATCTTCCTGTGAGTACTGAATATATTAGTTGTAACATAATAACAAGCGATTATCAAATTTATAATCAAAGAAATAAGAATTTAATTAAGCAGAACATTACAATCAAATTAGCTAATAATAATATCGTAAATGGTTAAGATACAACTCGCTACAGGATTCTTAGATGTTAAGGAAGGAACAGCTTTTCCTCTTAATTTTCAAGCCGGGGACATACGAGATATAAGCCAAAGGAAAGGAAGTTTTTCTAAGACTATTACTTTAACCGGAAGCAAGAATAACAACAATTTACTAAATCATTATTACGATGTAAATATAGTTGAGGGAACATTCAACATAAATGTCCTTACTACTTGTGCTGTTATTCAAGACGGCATACCAATAATGGAAGATTGCTCTTTGCAATTAACAGGAGTAGTTAAGTCACAGCTCACAGATGGCTATGAAGAGCAGGTAACCTATGAGGTGCTAATTAAAGACTCTAAGGCCGACTTCTTTACAGCCATTGCTAACAAGGAATTAACCGATATAGACTTTAGCGACCTTAACCACCCTTATGACGCTTTTAATGTAGTAGCTAGATTTAGTAACACTGTAGTAAATGGATTCAAGTACTTTCTCCCTGGATCAGGTGATGCTGTATACAATACGCAAGAATTCAAGCCGGCTATATTTGCAAAGACTTATTTAGATAGGATATTCCAAGATGCTGGATTTACTTATAGTTGGCCGACAATGTCCTACGATAGATTTCAACAATTGCTCATACCTTATAATGGTGGTGTTGATAACTTTGATTATAACGATTACCTAGTTAAAGCAGAAAAGACAGCGCCAACTACTATCAATGGAGCTAACAATTGGGCAGGCTTCTCTAATATAGCTCAAGTAGCTACCGCACAATCTGCTGCTACTAAGATTAACTTAACAGCTTGGACAGAGCTAGAAGATATACAGAATATTTTTAACCCTGTAACAGGTGTTTATACTACTCCTTTTATTATAAGCTCAGCAAATGCTCAAAGCTACGATTACAGCGTTACTATGACCTACACATTAAACTTAGTGAATAGCTCGGGAGGTATTTTATATGGTAGCGCTCCCGGTGGTGTAGCAGCCAATGTATTTTACAAACCTGCTATTGGAGTAAGTGCAGGGACTCAGCCTATTATCTTTAGTAATCTTTATACTAATACATCACCAACGGCTACATTGTTTGGTGTACAAAATGCTGTTCAATCCCCTTTAACTATTAATAATGGTACTACTACTTTATTAACACAAACAGTACAGACTAATATACCTCTTAGCTACAATTTACTTAATAATTTACAATCAGCCACTATAGGTTTAAATGTCAGCCAACAATATGCAACTATAGGGAATGCACCATCTGTTAGAAGTTGGAGGAAAACTTCCCCATCCGGTGTAGCTCCTGCTTCAGGGCAAATCGTTATACAAGCTGTTATATCTAATATTCAAATTAGTATTGTTCCTAGTAGTACAATCTATGCGATAGGTGGCACAATAGAAGTAAACGACTATGTACCTAAGAAGATAAAGCAAAGCGATTTCATTAAAGGAATCTTTAATATGTATAACATATATGCTCAAGTTGATAGCACTCAACCTAATAAGTTACTCTTGCAAAATAGAGATGACTTTTACGATAGCGGTACAGAGGTAGATTGGACTTATAAATTAGCTAAAGACCAAGAGCAGAGCTTATCATTTTTACCCGAGATAACAAGCAAGAAAATAATATTAAGCTACACGGCTGACAAAGATAATCCAAACACCACTTACACGAATGCTACCAATAATATCTATGGACAAGCTGAAGTAATTTTTGATAATGAATACGTTAAGGAAATAACTACTAAGTCTGTACTTTTTTCACCTACTCCTGTAATTAAAACTGTATTTGGAGCTTATGTTCCTATGATAGCTGGATCAGCACCGGAAACTAATATAAGAATATTATATGATAAAACTACAGCAGGTCAACCATTAGCTACCTGTGGACAATTTTATATATATGATTATGGTAGCGTTGGTCAAATCAATCTTACAAACTATCCTTTAGTTGGTCACTTTGATGACCCGTTGACTCCTACTTTTGATATTAATTACGCAATTTGCGACTTCTACTATTATCAACCTAGTAGCCTAACAGAAAATAATCTTTACAATAGATACTGGAGGCGAACAATGGGTCAAATAAATAACGGTAAGATGTTGACTGCTATGTTTAACCTTAAGGAGCCGGATATTCAGGCAATGAAGTTAAATGACAAGATACGAATTGATAATAGTTGGTGGAACATAAACAAAATAATTGACTATGATGCAAACGCTAACAAGTTAACTAAAGTAGAGCTCATAAGTATTGATACTGAAATTAACTTTGCACCTTTTACAGGACCTAATGGCCCGGTAATCCCAAACCCACCTGCAGGAATAGGACCTATACAAATGTTAGCAATGAGCAATGTTAACACTACTAGAATGACTACTTCTAATGTATTCTCTAATCAAGCTAATGCTATGGTTATGGGTAGGGGTAATGTGATAGTTGGTGGCACTAGATCAGTGGTAGTAGGAGATGACTATATCATCAGTGAAACTACTCTAGCAACTAATCACCTAGTGGTTAATAGTTTAAATGGAGTAGCTACAGGTACAGTGCCATTAATCTACATAGCTAACTTAACACAGGCAGGAATAACAGATCCTATAGTGCAGGTTAAAAATGATAGCTTAGGTGGAGTTACCTGGACCAGAACAGGAGTAGGTACATATGAGGGATACTTAGATGCTTATGAGCCTTCATTTATCTCTAGCACTAATGTGCCTACTATAATGATTAGCAACGTAAACTTTGATGGGGTAATCTCAGCACAATACTCCACAAGCTCTAATAGCGTATCTGTTACCACCACTCAAATAGGGGTAGGCTTTGTAGATGGATATCTTGATGGAACAACAATAGAAATTAAATACTACATATAAAATGAATGAAGTAGAAATACCTATAAAAGTCTCAGGACTAGGAGAAATAAAAGCAGAACTAAGAGCATTAAAAGGTGAGATAGCAAACGCTACTGACCCTGCAGACATTGCTAGGTTATCACAGGAAGCGGGTGTACTTAAAGACAAGATAGCAGATGCTAATGAAGCTGTTAACGTATTTGCTACAGGCTCAAAATTTGAGCAAGTAAGTAATGGAATTGGTGGTATTAAGGATAGCTTGATGAGCCTTGACTTCGAAGAGGCATCTAGCAAGGCTAAGACTCTAGCTATGACTATGGGGAAACTAAACCCTAAAGAGCTACTAGGAGGAATGGGACAATTTATTACTATGCTAGGTACACTAGGTGGTGCATTTGTAAAGCTAGGGATGACTATATTAATGAATCCAATTTTTTTATTAGTAGCTATAATTGTAGCTATTGTGGCGGCAGTAGGTTATTTTTTAGATAAGATAGGGATACTAGGTACGATACTAGATTATATAATGATTCCCATTAATGCTATTATAGATGCTTTAAAATGGCTAGGAGATGCACTAGGGCTTACATCATTTGCTGAGGATGAGAGAGCAGAACAAGCTAAGAAAAACTCAGAGGCTGTATTAGCTCAAATTAAACAAGAGCAAGAGGCACAACAAAGGGCATTTGAACGTAAGCAAAAAATATACGATGATTCTGATGATGCATTAGGTAGACAAATCAAGCTATTAAAAGCTCAAGGTAAGGATACTACTGAATTAGAAAGGACAAGATTAAAGGCTGCTATCTCTTACCAAAGGAGCATCGAAAGTGAAACCTATGCAATAAGCCAACAACTAAAAGCAAAAAATAAATTAACGGTAGCTGAGCTAAGAGCAAGTGCTGAGGAAACAGGAGACTATACTGCGTGGAAAGCTTTTGAGAAAGAGATGGCGGCTGCTGTGAAGGATAATTATGATATGAACCAAAAAGCTAATAAAGCTAAGTTAGATGCTATTAATGATTTGGCCGTATTTGAGCAGGAACTAATAAATGATAAAAAAAATGCTGAGAAAGAGGCAGCCGAAGATGCTAAAAAGAAGAGTGATACTAAAAAGAAAGATGCTGTCTCATTAGCTAAAACTGAAGCTGCTAATGCATTAAGTGCTGCAAGAAAAATTAAAGATGGTGAGCTATCTATAATGCAGGAGGGACTAGCTAAAGAGGAAGCGATAATAAATGAAAAATTCAAAAGACAAAGAGAGGATATTGCATCAGATGCTAAACTAAAAGCAAAAGACAAAATAACTTTAACTCAACAAGCAGATGCAGAGGAGGCTAAACAATTAGAAGCAAAAAGAGAGGCCGCTAGAAAGACTACTATAGCAGTAGAAAATGAATTAGCTCAGCTTAGATTAGAGGCTATGGCAGAAGGTGCAGAAAAGGATTTAGTAATACAAAATGACAAGTATAAAAAACTAAGAGATGCAGCCGTAGCAGATACTAGATTAACAGCAGAACAGCTAAAAGAGAAGCTAGATATTTACAACACTATGCAGATACAAGAAGAAACTGCTAGGATGAAAGATAAGGTAAAGGCTGCAAGTGATTTGCTTACTGAACTTACCACTACAGAAGAAGAGAAGAGAATAGCAGAGCTTGATGCTAAGTATCTGAAAGAGCAAGAGATGGCAATGGGTAATCAAAAAGCTTTGGAGATACTAGAAGCCAACCACAAAAAAGCTCTTGCTGATATTAATACACAGGCCACATTAAAACAAATAGAAGAGGATCAGAAAGTAAGAGATGCTAGGATAGCATTAGCAGGAGATATTGCTAAAGGTATTACTGATATAGGAGGGATGCTTATTAAAGACCAGGAGAAGTTAGCTAAATTCAATAAGGCATCTGCTCTAGTTCAAATAGGTATAGATACGGCTAAGGCCATTAGTGCTTTGGTAGCTAACTCACAAGCTAATCCATTGAATGCTGTCTCAGCAGGTGCAGCAGGTATTGCTCAATTTGCTACAGGTATCATACAGATTGCTACTAACGTAGCTAAGGCTAAGCAGATACTATCATCACCAGGTGCAACCCCTAGCGGAGGTAGTGGAGGTGGTGGTGCTACAGGAAGTGGAGCTACTTCTGCAGCCACAGCTTTACCACAGGCTGCACAATTATTCGGTAGTGCTAACACAGGAGGGAGTTTTAGTGCAGGTGGTGGATCCAGTAGTTCATCAATGACCGTTACGGCTGTAGTAAGTGAAACTCAAGTAACATCAGTACAAGATAAAATTAATCGCATAAATAAATCCGCAGAACTATGAACAGTCTACAAGCAATAACCAATAAAATAATAACTTTTTACACTGCTCATAAGCAAGTATTTAAAGTAGGTAGTGACTTCAAAGAACAGCTCTATAATTTTGCTACTCAAAATGAGAAGTATCCTTTAGTGTATATTGTACCTAGTGGAGTGATGCCAACTGAGAACACTACAGAATTTAGCTTTGATATATACTGCTATGATATCATACAAAAGGATAGAGCTAACATCATCACAATTCTAAGTGATACGCAACAGATCCTTAGCGATTTAAATGTATACTTTAATGATAGTTCAGATTTCAGCTTTGATGTGGTAGGAGTGCCTACATTCTCACCCCTTAATAATGACTTACTAGATTATGCGGCCGGATATCAAATGAGTATTACATTGACTGTTAATGACTGGACTGATTGTGCCGTGCCAATTTAAACAAATTAGTTTAATAATATAATATAGTTATGGCAAATGGATGGTGGGGTGATTGGAGACCCTCTTTACCTGCTCACACAGGTGACTTACAGGCAACAGATTTGATAGAGTGTACTTCCATTATAGGAGGTCTTCCTGTTAATACTGCTATTACGGGTACTCAAATAATAAACGCTGCTAGTGGTGGTGGTGGAGGTGCTTTATTTTGCTCATCTGCAGTAACAATAGTAACAGCAACAACTAATGAAACTTTGATAGCTTCCGTACCTATTCCTACAACAATAAGCAATGCAATGCTTCGTTCATCTTTTACAGTAAGGGTAACTACATTAGGTGCAGCTGCTCCTAGAACACGAATAAGAATAGGTACTGTAGCTTCCCCTACACTTGTACAATTAACTGCTTCTACTCAATTAGCCACTAATGCAATAGGTAGTCTAGGTATGGTATCTATATATAGAACTATGCCTGTAATAGGTGGATTATTAGGAGATATAAAAGCTTTTGCTACAGGATCTAATGCTAATGCAGATTATGGTCAATTGGCTGCTTTTACAGTTACACCTAGAGACTTTACAACTCAGCAATACCTATACTTTACAATTACTAATAACACGCTAACAGCAGTAACTGAAAGTTACGGAGTCTTAGTAGAAAATATACAATAAGATGGCATATGCAAATACTGGAGAATTTAATGTACTTTATCCTACTAGGAGAAGGATGGCTTATATATTAAAACGAATAATAAGAGAAGATATTATTAATCCAACAGGAAGTACATTAATTGATAGTATTCGTATTAACGCAAAGATAGATAATTTTGAAATATTAGAAATTCAAATAGTAGCTGCATATTACTTTATATTTTTAAATAATGGAGCTTCATTAGATAATGGTGGATTTATTGTACCTCGAGAATTCGTCTCTAAATTTACTTATGAACTAGACAAGTCCGGAATTACTAAAGAAATTTATGACCAATATGTTGAGTGGTTAACTAAGAGATATAAGATTATAGATGTAGCACCTATATTAGAAAAAAATCAAAAACTAAGATACACATTTGAAGCACTATTTGCACCACCAGAATTTGTTCAAGGCTTCCCTTTAGATGTCTAATTCTTTTTTCATACCCATCATATTGAATACGTAGGTAAGGGGTAGAGCTCCTATCTTATCAGACTTAGTTAAATCATTATTACACAGGCCGTAGATCATACGCTCCCAGCTCCATTTAGAATCTTTCTTAGTATCCTCCTCCTCTTTCAACTCCTCAGGTGTAAGCTCTGCTTTCTGTTCTGGTGTTAGTTCAGGTAACTCTTCGCCTTGAAATAAGTTTTGGTAGGTCTTTAGAAAATTATCTCTAAACTTTAAAAAATCACTAATGATACCATACACATCTGTGATAGGTAGATCTAAGAACTGATCAGCTCTGATAGTACAATCATATTCATAGGGCTCTATTATCTCTTCACCCCACTCATTAACTTTTCTTTGCCTGTACAGGATAGCGCAGATGTTAGCTATATTAGTAATATAATTATTAGTGAAATAATAATCTAGGTCTATGTACTCATATAAACACAACTTATTAAAGGGCTTAACCTTCATATCTAGAAGTTCTGATTTATATTTGTTAGATGGTTGTGATAAAGCCCATTTGCACTGCTTAACTATCTTGAACATCTCATCAACATCAAGCTCATCTATTACCTCAGTAGACTCATTACAAATAATAGATAGTATCTCAGTATTATAGTAGTAAGATCCCTGTGATTTATCTATCTCAGATATCTCCAGAAACTGCTCTACAGTTATCTCACTCCACTGCTTCGGTAGGTACATTTTCTATTGTTTCTGTAGGTGCATTCTCTACTTGTTTTTTTATTTTGTTAGCAACAAACATAATATAAGGAATACATATCTCTGCTTTCAATTTTCTTATATGCTTAGACTTTAACTTAAGATGTGCCTCGGAGTAATGCTCTGCCTTTGTTAGATGGTCAGCTTTAAACATTACAGCCATCATATCCGAGATGTATCCTTTCTGCTTATGAATAGCAATCTTTTCTATTAGTTTTGTCTCACGAACTGTTAGCTTTAACTCTGCTGTATAGGTGAATCCGTCTAATTCCAAAACTCCTACAGGCTCAATATCACCCATTGCCTCGGGAACGGTGTTAAATTCTTTAACAATATCAATAAAATCTGTTATATCAAAGTCAAAGAATTCCTTTTCGGGGATTCCTAGATACTCAAAGATTTGAAGGTGCCTGTCTACAGGATCTATCTCTTTATTATTGTTAATGTCTGTAATTGATTCGAACTGCTCAATAGTTAGCTCTTCAATTTTGTTGGGGATCTCCCTTCCTAAAATAGTTACCATAATTTCTTTTTTTTACAAATATATAAATTTTTATAATATAGGTATGGCAAAAGATAACTTACCTGTATACAAAATTACTATTGACCCGGAATACTCTGAAAATGGAGAGGAATTAGGCATTGAACAAATAGCCTTCACCTCAACACCGGCCATAAAAGTGATGGGAATGGCATTCAATTCACAGGTTAAGCCTATGATATTTACAGACGATGTTAAGTATCGAATAGTAGCACCGGCTCTTATTCCTATGGAAATTTACCGAAAAGATGATGAAGATGGTAAGGAATATTATGTTAAATTTACTATTGAGGAGATAGAAAAAATTCACACAAAATTTATGCGTGATATGTCTAATAAGGATTTGTTCAATTTAGAACACGATACCAATAAAACAGTCCCGGCATATATACTTGAGGCCTGGATCGTGGACACTCCAAAAGAAGATAAAGCTTATTCAAGTTTTGGTATTGAAGTTCCGGAAGGGACTCTAATGGTAACGGCTCAAGTTACTGACAAAGAATATTACAATCAATTAGTAGCAGATGGTCAAGTAGGGTTTTCAATAGAAGGTTATCTTGGAATGAAATTAAAAGAAGAGAAACAATTAAAACTAAATAATATGAATAAATTACCTGATGGTGAACACTTAATTGACGGCAAAATTTACGTTGTTGTTGATGGTGAAATTACCGAAATTAGAGAAGAAGAAGTAGTTGAGGCTGAACTAGCAGATACTGTAGTTGAGGAAGAAGAAGTAGTTGAGGAGGAAACAATGGCTGTTGACCCTACTATGGACGCTGAAGCTATAATTGAAATAGTTCGACCATTTATTACTGAACAAGTTGATGCACTAGTTGCTATGATAGCTGACCTTAAAAATCAGTTAGAAGAATCATTAGTTACTGAAACAGAAGAAGAGGTTATGGAAGAGGCTGTAGCGTTAAGCGTACAACAAAGACTTAGTATATTTAATAAATTTAACAATAACAAATAAAACAACAAACAATGAGAAAATTAAAATTTGATTTAGTTAACGGTGCAGGGGCAACTCTTACACCAAATGCAGAGAGCTTTTACGCTCAAGCTTACCTAGGAAACAGCGAAATCGTTGATAATTTCCGTACTTTACCGGGTGTAAAATTTGAGGTTAAAATTGGTACTGTTACTTTTGGTGACATTTTACAACCTTCAACCTGTGCTTTTACTGCGCCTACAGATACTTTGAGTGCAAAATCGATGTCGGTGTGTGCCTTAAGCTCAATGGCGCAGGTGTGTCAATTTGATTTGGAGCAGTCTTTTGTTTCTTTGCAAATGGCACAAGGTTCTAACGGTGACTTTTCCGTTGCATCTTTTATGTCATTCTATTGGTCAGAAATGGCTAACTCAATTAATGGTTCTATTGAGTCTTTAAGATGGCAAGGTGATAGCTCTTTACTTCCTGCTAACCCACTATCTTTATGTGATGGTTACGAGGTACAACTTGGAGCTGATTTAGATGTTATACCTTACGCTATGACACCTGCACCTACTTTTGCTCAGTTATTAACTGACTTAGAGGCTGCATTTGCTTTAGTACCTGCTAACATTGCATCACGTACTGCTGACTTGAGAATCTTTTTGCCTACTCAATTGGTAAATATCTATCGTTTAGGTGTAGCTAGTGGTAACACTAATGCATATATCACTCAAGATTTATCTTTAACTTACTTAGGTATCAAAATAGTTCTTTGCCCGGGTATGTCAAATGACCATTTAGTAATTACTTTAAAGGACAATCTCGTTTATCTTTTTGATGGTGAAGGTGACCCTTCTGACCTACGAGCTGTAAACTTAGCAGATACTGTTGCAGAGCCTTACATCCGTACTCGTGCAAATATGAAAATTGGCTTTAACTATGTTAATCCAACTGACATCGTTTACGGTTCTTAATTATTCTTAATATTCATTCATAGAGGGGGGCAACCCCCTTTATATAAAACTTAAAATTATGCCAACTTGTCAAGCCCTCGAGGCGATTTTAAAAAGCTGCGACAATAATAGTGGGGGAATCTATGGAATATGGATTAACCAACAGGAAGAAATTGCATCTATTACACCAACCGACCCATCTGCGGGTGCAGGATGGTCTATTACAGCTATCACTTTAGCAGGAACTACTTTATTTGAAAACTTATATATACGTAGAAATACTTCTATGTTTACAGAAGAGGCTGCTATTGATTTAATTAATGGTAGTTCTTTTGTTACTCAAACTATTTCTTTAATGTTTCAAAGACGTGAAGCAGCTAAATCTAGAGCTATCAAAATTTTGGGATCGGGACAACAGTATCTTACAGCTGTAGTTTTAGATGCTAACGGTCTTTATTGGTATTTCCCTTACTTGCAAGTTACCGCTGTAGCTGAAGGTTCTGGGACTGCTCGTGCAGACGGTTCTAAGTATAATGTTACTTTATTAGCTGAGAATGAATACTTGGCTTATGAAGTTAATATGACTCCTGTAGCTTTATCTGCTATCGGAATTTCTTAATAGAATTAACAAGCTTAAAATTAGCCTTGCAATTATGTGAGGCTTTTTTTATTTCTAAACATTTGAAAGTTATAATATAATATAGGTATGATATATATAGAGCAAGGAGTTATTAACCAAGTTGTGCTTACCTTAACAGAGGTTACTACTGTGCCTACTCCTCATTATCTATTTGCTTTTACCAATGAAATGAATACTACTAGTATCACTCAGTTATTTACTACTGCAGATATTAGTTTATGGCCGGAAAGATACAATCTTTTTGTTTTAAATGAGCCTGTAGATATCCCATTAAAACAAGGACAATTTATTTATCAAATATACGAAAGTTCAACACCTTATATTTTACCTTTATCAATTGCACAATCCACAGGAGTAGTAATAGAAGAAGGCCGAATGGTAGTAAGTGGACCAGTAGGAAATTCAATTTATGATTAATTATGGCTTGGTACAACTTTTTTAAGAAAGAAAATAAAACGGTAGAAATGGTTGAAGGGTATCAATCCTTTTCAACTCCATTCCTTCCGGTTGGTAGAGGGAATTTAACTTTGCCTTATGTCAATGGTAGGTACTCGACTAATATGTGGGTGAGATTTGGAAATGACAATCTATATCCAGAACTACTTAATCAAATGTATTATTCTAGTCCACTTCACGGAGCAATTTGCGATTATAAAACAAACGCAGTTATCGGTGGTGGTTTTGCTTTAGCTACTGATAAATTAACAACTACGGAAAAATTAGAGCTCTATATGTTTGAAAGAAAAACAAAATTAAAACATATAGTAAAAGCTGTTACAAAACAATTAATTGTACATAATCGAATATATTTTAAATTATGTTTTGATAATGAAAAGAGATTAGTAAAAATAGAAAATATATCACCTGAAAAGGTAAGGATTTCAAGGTTCAAAGAAATGTATTATTTATGTGATGACTGGAGTACAAACATAGACATAATAAGCATCAAACCTTACCATATTACTTGCTCAGATCCCGAACAATTATATTGTTATGAAATTAAATCTTTAGGCCAAGATTTCTATTCACTACCACAATACACCTCGGCTTTAAATTTTGCATTTTTAAGCGGTGAACTTTCCTACTTTGCTAAAAGTAATATTCAAAATTCTGTTTTTCCATCCTTTGCTATGATGTTTCCAAAACGTCCACAATCAGAGGAAGAAAAGCATATGATTAAAGAAACTATAGACCGATTAAAAGGAGCCGCTAATGCTGGAAAAGCTGTTGCATTCTTTGCTAATAGTCAAGACCAACTACCTAAAATAGAAGCACTTCCAAATAACGGAAATGATAAGTTATTCCAAGAGGCCTCACAATTAAACACAGAACAAATTTGCTTTGCTCATACTATTGATCCTATTCTAATGGGCGTTAGAACTACAGGATCTCTTGGAGGTGGTGCAGATATAAAACAAGCTTATGTGATATTTGAAAAGAATGTAGTAATGGAGTTAAGAGGATGCATAGAGCATATTTTTAATCAATTATTAACTATCTCAAAGATACCGGCCGAATTTACAATTAATAATTTCCAAGTAATAGATGAGTCTATAGTAGAATTAGAAGGAGACGCTTCAAGAATAAATAATTTAATAAGTGCTATGCACCCTACTATAGCTCAAAAAATATTAGATAATATGACGCCGGATGAAATAAGAGCCTTAGCTGATTTACCAACACTTAATAATACACCTGCATAATGCTATATTTTATAACAGAAACTTATTTAAAAGTAAATACTCCTATTACTGCAAATGTAGATGTAACTGATGTAACACCTTATATTGCTACTCAAGCAGCTCTTAGAATACAACCTATCTTAGGAACCACTTTTTACAATTACTTATTAGCTCAATACAATAATACTTTATTGACGCCTGATGAGATTGATTTGGTAGAATTTATTCAACCTGTAATTGCTTGGAGAAGTGCTGAGGATGCGGTTTTTGGATTAACCTACCAACTTAAGAACAAAGGACTTCAAACACAGTCCGGTGACTATTCAGCAAGTGTATCTCGGAATGAAGTAGCTTTTGGTATGGAGCACTATGCACAGAAGGCTAGCTTTTTTGAGCAAAGACTGATCAGATGGCTACTAGTAAATAGAAACCTTTTTCCTCTTTTTATTTCTACCACTAACTTAGATACTGATTTACGGCCTATGTTTAACAACTGTAGCTGTATTAATCAATATCAAAATGTATGTACCGGTTTATGTGGCAATTTCTTAGAAAACGGATATAACAACGCTATCTTAATACTATGAGACTACAATTAGCCATCTTATTAGCATCAATTAAACAATCAATGGTACAGCTATTAGCTGTTATTGGTGCTTTCTTTTTGCCAATTTCAGGCATATTATTTTTGATTGGTTTTGCTATTATTTTAGATACACTTACAGGAATATGGAAAGCTAAAAAACTAAAGATAAAAATTACATCTAGAAAACTTTCGGCTATTGTATCAAAATTATTTTTATATGAAGTAGCAGTAATCGGATTCTATTTAATAGATTATTGGATTCTAAATGATATAATTATGAAATTCTTTTCAGTGCCTTTGATGTTAACTAAGATATTATCATTAGTCCTTGTAAGCATCGAGACACTATCTATATCAGAAAATTACAAGGCTGTAAAAGGCATAGATATATGGTCAGCTTTCAAGCAGTTACTTAGGAGATCAAAAGAAATTAAACAAGATATAGATGGAGTTAGATATAAGCAGAATAGTACAACAGAGACTATCTAAAGATCAGTATGTAGATGAGCTCACAGATAAGAGACAAATTTACTTACACCACACAGCAGGTGGACCAGATGCAGTATCTGTAGCTAACTTTTTTAATCAGCAAGTAGGAAGGGTAGCCACTGCTTTTATCATTGGTTCCAAGGGCACAATAGTACAATGTTTCAGCTCCAAAAATTGGGCTTATCACTTAGGCCTTAAACAGGAAGTATTTGAAGAGGCAGGAGTAACTTACAGGAGCCTGGATAGATTATCTATAGGAATAGAGATCTGTAACTATGGGCCACTAACTAAAAAGAACGGTTATTACTATAACTATGTAGGTGGTAAAGTAGATTACACTCAGCTAACTATCTTAGATAAACCATACAAAGGGCACATCTACTGGCAAATGTACACAGATGCTCAAATAGAGTCTACCCGACAGCTTCTAGTTTACCTTTGTGATCAGTATAAAATACCTAGAGATTATTTTACTAGTATCTTTGGAATAGACAAAAGAGCCTTAAGAGGAGAGCCGGGAATATTTACACATAATAGCGTACGTCACGATAAAAGCGATATATATCCTTGCCCACGAATGATAGCAATGCTAGAGAATTTATGAGATACATACTACCAATTATAGCACTATGCCTGTTAGGCTCCTGCTCAGATGCTAAAAAAGCACAATATCACTATAAGAAAGCTGTTAAATTTGGCTTAAGTATATCTAATGATACTATCAAAATTAATACTATAGATAGTATAGCAGTTTTTAAAAATGATACTATAGTTTGGGAGAAATTCATAACAACTAAGGATACTATTATTCAAATCCTAGAGATGCCTAAGACCAGATGGCAAACAAGAATAGAATACCGTTATAAAACAAAAGTACTTAAGCAGGATGTGTTAAAATATAAATACATATATAAGGAAGCTAAGATACAAAAGTCTAAAACTAATTGGAGGTTATTCTTTTGGGGATTTGGATGTGGTGTAGCTTTGTTTTTTATCTTGCGATTAATAGACAAACTATACAATCCATTTAAATGACTAGAAACAGATTATTTTTTGATATTGAGACTAGTTTTAATGTTGGAATATTTTGGAGAAGTGGTTATAACTTAAATATTAATCCTGGAGATATAATACACGAAAGAGCTATTATATGCATTTGCTATAAATGGGAAGCAGAGGAGGAAGTACATAGTTTACAATGGGACTCAAAGCAATCTGATAAAGCAATGCTTAAGAAATTCTTAAAGGTTATGGCTCAGGCGAATGAGATTGTGGCTCACAATGGGGATCGTTTTGATATGAAATGGCTTAGAACAAGGTGCATATTTCACGGATTAGCAATGCCTCCTGTTTATAACACAATTGATACATTAAAAGAAGCAAAAAGGTATTTTAATTTTAACTCAAATAAACTAGATTATATTGCTAAGTTTCTAGGAGTTGGTGCTAAGATGGATACAGGAGGCTTAGACCTTTGGAAAGATATTGTTTTTAAGAAATCACCTGAAGCAATGGCTAAGATGGTGGCTTATTGCCAAATGGATGTAAAAGTATTACAGGCTGTATTTGATAAGCTTAATGTTTACACTCAATCTAAGGTCAATTATGCTGTATTAAGAGGAGGTGATAAATACAATTGTCCTCAATGTGGTAATGTAAATGTAAGATATAATAAAAAAGTAACTACAACAGCCGGAACTATACACCATTGGCTAAATTGTAAACCTTGCAGTAAATATTTTAAAATAAATAATAATACTTATCAAGATTGGGTAAAAGATAGAATAATAAAGAAAAATATTTCGTAGCTTTGCTATAAGTTTATTGGTTAGTGAAACCCCCTACATCTTTGGTTAGTTTGGTAGGGGGTTTTTTTTGTCTTAATTATACAAAGATTTGTGACACAATTTGACGGTAAAAGAAAACTACTACCGTAGATTTGTAAAGACGGTTATATCCAACATAATAACTAGAATAATGGCATAATGTATAATATAACTAACATTTTAACCGCTTTTTGTCAAGTATATTTAAGGTTATATCCTTATTCCTTATGTATAAATTAAGGCTATTCCTTTACATAAGGGTAAATTAAGTATAAATCACCGCCATTAATTAAATTTCCTTATTTATAATCAGTATAAATAGTTAATTATTTAAAAAAAATGTCAATAAAAGTTTTTTAGTTAAAATAATACGCTTTATATTTACCGATAATTACTAACTAATTAAAAATTAAACAAAATGAAAAATTTAAACACATCAAAAGATTACAGGATCGAATTTCAAGATGAAAACAAAAAAGATTTATGGACAAGTATTGTAACGGCAGTAGACCTGGAAGATGCCACAATTTACGCTCACAAATTAATGGCCGGAATTAGTGACAATGATTTAACCACATTTGAAATTACTGAACTATGAAAAATTTTATCGAAACCCTTTACTTCTTAGAAGAACAACAAAAAGCAAACGAATTAACTACTTACCAATTACATTTAATTATTCAAACAATGGCAACATTTATTCCAGATGAAAACCTAAAAGAAATAGAAACGGCATTTAACATTTTTAAAAACTAAATTATGAAAAAGAAACTAACCGATTTAATCTATTACTTTACTCCATTAACAGATCAGCACAGGGACATTTTAAGCACCTCTGTTGTATTTATATTGTTTTGGGTAAGTATTTACACCTTAGCTTATATTACTAACCTTTAAAACGCTTTAAAATGAATTTAGCAGATGATTTACAAGTAGAAAAATATACAGCATCCTTATGGTATGAGGTAGGACGTATTGAATTTATATTAGATTTTGAATGGAACTTTGTCTCATTTGATCCTGAAACTAATGAATGTATAGTAGATGTGTCCCTAGAGAAGGGTGAGCAGTGGTATAATAATGTATGCCATCCCTTCACTCCTAATAAAGATGAGCTAAAAGAAATAATAACAGCTATCGAAGACAGCATTTTGGAAGACCCGGAGCGATTTGATGTATGTCAATGGGAAGAAGACAACAAAGATTATTATAACGACCTAAATAACGATAGAGATGACAGATAACATAGCACCGGTACCTACTAATTTTAGCCTACAGGCAAAAATGGATTGGTGGAAGAACAAAAAGAGTGAGGGAGACAAAGGGGGGAGTTTTAATTTACAACTTTACTTAGATTATTTGAGCTCACAGGATACTAACCAAATAAAACAAAACAATGAAAAGATATAAAGTAACTTACAACTATTTTGATGGTGGTAAAAAAAGAATAGCTGTCAGAATACTAGAAGCCCTGGATAGAGAACACGCAATAATGCAAATGGCTATGTGGCCACAATTAATATTAAAAGTAGAAACATTATGATTAATAGAATAGAGCAAATAATAGAAGAGCAAAATTTAAAAGAAAAATCCAGATACAGATATTTAGTCCACAGGAGATGGTTTTTATTTGGAATCTTGCGTAAACACGGAATAATATACAAGCGAATAGGCGAGATGTTTAACCTTAACCATTCGACCATTTTATATGGAATGGCAATGGCCGACTTTTATGAAAGACAAAAAGATGAATTATATTTATTAGATACAATGGAACTTCAAAAAGAATTTGCTGGAATAGAAATAGTTTTCCATCAACGTAATTTAATAGATGATATTCTTAACTGTAAATCAATGAATGAGCTCTCAATTATTCAATGCCGGTTAAAAAATAATCAGTACTTAAATTACAATAACTTAAATCATTAAAATATTATGAGCGGTTGGATTAAAATACATAGAAAATTTTTAGATTGGGAATGGTTTAATAAATCTGAAGCAGTACATTTATTTTTATATATGCTGCTAAAAGCAAACCATAAAAATGGACAATGGCAAGGGATCGATATAAAAAGAGGCCAGTTTATTTCTTCCTTAGGTAATATTTCAAATGCTACAGGAATAAGTATTCAAACAATTAGAACAATTTTAAAAAAGTTGGAAAAAACAAACGAAATTGAACTTAAATCAACAAGCCAATATACTATCGTAACTATCTGTAAATATGAATGTTACCAAGATGAAAAAGAACCTGCTAACAAACCAATAACAAACAATCAACAAACAACTAACAAACAACTAACAACTAACAAGAATATAAAGAAAGAAAAGAATGAAAAAGAAGTCATTTTAGATTCTTGGATTAATTATAGAAAGTCTATAAAAAAGTCACTATCCCAACAAAGCATCGATTCTATTTTAGTTAAAATGAATAGTTATTCAGGTGAACAATGTAAGGCTATAATAAATAAGTCAATTGAACAAGGTTGGCAAGGCCTATTTTGGGAAAACATACAAACAATAGAAGAAATAAACGAACCTAAAAAATGGAAAGCACCGTGGAGTTAAATGGATTTAAAATTACAGAAGTTGGTGATGTTATCACTGATCTGTTTAAATATAGAGATACTTATAATCAAAAAGGAAAGTATTTAGGTTTTTCAAAGTTACACGAGCATTATTCAATGAGCTTAGGTAACTGCACAGATTGGACTGGATTCCCAATGTCGGGAAAGACACAGGTGCTAATGGAGTGTTTAATGAATACATCTAAATTTTACGGATGGAAGCATTTAGTTTACTTTCCGGATGTTGGTAGCAATGTAGAGATTATAGCAGACTTAATAAATAAGAAGACCGGCAAAAGTTTTAATCCACTTGATAGAAATGTAATCCAGGATAAGGAAATAACACAGGCAATTGATTGGGTTCTAAATCATTTTAAAGTATTAACTAAAAAAGA
>Ga0114967_10000655_pt1 | contig 29880 bp, 25 predicted proteins | sample M_130628_MF_Meta_FD_92639 | JGI IMG/M metagenome (GOLD analysis project Ga0114967, IMG submission 92639) | Freshwater microbial communities from Lake Montjoie, Canada to study carbon cycling - M_130628_MF_MetaG | ecosystem: Environmental > Aquatic > Freshwater > Lake | place: Lake Montjoie...
ACTTGCGAGCCAGTTTATACAAGGCTTCGTTGGCCTCCGCGCCTGAATTACAGAAGAAAATCTTCCCCGGAGCACCGACGATTTCTACGAGGCGCTTGGCCAGCTCACCTTGAGGACGAGTGTAATACAGGTTGGACGTGTGCACCAAAGTGGCCATTTGCTCCGCCATACGGGCCGTTACCTCCGGGTGACAGTGCCCCACAGACGTCACCGCAATGCCCGCTCCAAAATCGAGATATTCCCGCCCCGCCTCGTCCCAAATGCGAGAACCAACTCCACGCACCAACTGCAGCGGGAAACGCCCGTAAGTAGGCATTACGTACTGATCGAAGAGTTCAACAGTGGATGAAGTTGGGCTCATTGGAAAACCGGCGATTGTACGCCTTCGAAAACCGTTGAAAAGCAAAAGACACGAGATTTGCGCGGAAGAACGCCCGAGCGATGGCTCCCTGCCCTCGCATGGAGGCGCAAAAGGGGGCTGACAAGCGCTGAAGTTCGATTAGAATGCTGTGATGAAGCCGCGCCGCTATTCACGGCTCAATTTATCTAGCTGGGGAACACATTTCCTCTGGAGTGCCGCGTTTTTAGCGGTGCCGTCCTTTTTAGCAGCGCAGCCGATCGCCCCGCCTCAGGTTGTCGAGGAGCCGTCCGCGGCCACAAAGCCCGTCACAAGTGATGCGCCAGCACCCTCTTCGCTAGTTCCCTCCGGGCGCTTCGTGGAAGAACTACTCTCCAAGCTGGCGCGACAATCCAAACCGGATTGGGCTGGAAAATTCCGCCCCCTGCATACAACCCCGCTTGTCGGCCGTGTGCAAACCGCTTTGGTTCTCGGGATTTTCCTAGCAGACAGTTATCTAAGTGCGCAGGCCGAGGATTCGCAACAATGCCGCAATGCAGGCAAAGAGATGCTGAAGCTTGCAAAAACCCTTGGCGTACAGAACGAGAGGCTGGATCGCGGGAGAAGTCTGGGAGAAGCGGCTCAACGCCGTGACTGGCCTGCAGTAAGACTCGAATTGGAAGCGATTTTTGCCGAACTGAGCGCGGTTCTGCGGGCCCACCAAGATGAGGGAATCGTGCGCTTAATTGCCTTAGGTTCGTGGTTGCGCGGCTTGGAAGTTGTGGCGGGCACAGTGAGTGAAAACTATTCAGAATCTGCTGCTTTACTGTTGCGACAACCCGCTTTGGCACTAGAAATGGAGGCCAGTTTTGAGCGCCTGAGCGTGGCTCTGACTGGGACTACACTTCTAGAGCAACTCCACCCTCAACTTCTGGAAATCCAATTGCTGCTCGCTGGCCCTCAAGGGGAAGCTCCCACCCAACCGGAAGTAAAGACGCTTGCCGCACTCCTCACCAAAGCGCTCAACGGAATCACCGCAGCGCTCCAGCCGTAATAACTGCTCTTTAGTAACCCTAACCTGCCTAACTCATGCCATTCGAAAACTCATCCATAGCTGAAAAAACGGGAACTCCGCGAGTCACACAGTTCTCTGTCTTTTTGCCCAACAAAGTGGGAGCCTTGATGGAGGTCGTGCGCCTGCTCAACAACCACAATGTTCATGTCGTTGCCATTAGTGTTCAAGCGTCGGCGGATACCGCAATTGTGCGCATTGTGGTAAGTGATCCGGAGTCTGTTCAGGATATTTTTGCGGAGCACGAAATACCCCACTCGGTGTGCGAATTATTGGTGGTCGAATTGCCTGAGGGTCCCACGGAACTGGGCCGTCTTTTGGCCTCTCTTCTCGCCGCAGATGTCAACATTTTCGGTTCCTACGCGCTCCTGACCCGTCCAAGGGGACGCACCGCTCTGGCCCTCCATGTCGAGGACAACGAGTGCGCCATGTCCGTCATTCAACAGCACGGTTTCGAAATCCTCAGTCAGTCGGATATTTCCCGCTGAGTTTTCTTTCCCCACACTATCAAGCCCATCCCGCACGGAGGTTGCCTCGCCTAAAAGTCGGCGCTTCCAGGTTACCTTCCAGCCCTGTGTCGCCTCGCACCACACTCTGCTTCATTTTAACGTGCTTGATCCTCGGTTCAACTCAAGGCCCAGCGCAATTGCGACAAGACGAGCGCAACCGTTCCGAAAAAAAAGGGGAACCCCAACCGAAAAGCCCTGAGCCAAAGACCAAACCTCCCACCATTCCAAAGGAGTCTGAGCCCCTTGTATTGATTGAAAAATCTGGGCTTACACTTAGAGACGACCTCCAACCAGCTCCTTCATTCGGCTGGTTTGCCCGTTGGAAATTTATCACCCGTTCGGTACGCCAATCCATTGATAGCGCGCCGGTTCGAAAAGCGCGTTGGCGCTACGTAGTGGTTCACAACAGCGGGACCAAACAAGGCAATGCGAAGGCCTTCGACTTTTACCACACCAAGGTAAGGCGAATGTCCAATGGCTTGGCTTATCATTTCGTCATCGGCAACGGAACCACCTCCGGCGACGGCGAAATAGAAGTGGGCCCCCGCTGGGACAAACAAATCAACGGCGGCCATGTACACAGCGATTATCTCAATCACATCGCCCTTGGAATCTGTCTGGTCGGCGATTTCAACCAGCAAAAGCCCACGGAAAAGCAACTCGCCGCACTCGATGAGCTCATCCGCTACCTACGCTTGCGGGTAGGTAAAATTGACGGGAACCCCGCTGTGGTGAAGGCGCACAAGGAGATTAACCCGCCGCGCTGGCCCACGGATTGCCCTGGGGACGGCTTCCCATACGGCTGGCTACACAACAAGTTTGACTGAGGGTGGCCACGAACAACCGCGCCCGACGATGCAAAGCAAGTGGCAGGCAGAGAAGCTGCTCACCTTCACTTCGAGCGCAAATTCCCCTCGAACCATGAAACCCTCCGACTCATAGAGAAGGCTTGTGGAAGCTTCTAAGCTAACCGCCTACAGCTTGGCGTGCCCGCCGTCGCAAAGCGCCCCTTTCGTACTGTGTTTGCAACCACAGAAATACACAGTCCCATCCTTTTCCGCCGTGTAAGGAGTCGGGGCGAACTCGCTGCCTTTATGGGCACCGTCGCAAAATGGTTGGTTGGCGCTTTTTCCGCAGGAGCACCAGTAGTAGGTTTTACCAGCTTGGACTTCGACAGGAAACGGGGCTTTTTGGGCGATGTGCGGGCTGCTCATTCCCAGAAGATTAGTGCCAAGCTTTGATGCAAAAAAGGAGATTCTCGTGTTTTGTCATTCAACCAAACCACGCCGCCCGTCAGAGTTGCCCCCATCGCCATGAAACTGCGCAATTTACTCCCCATCGTCCTCCTAGGCTACAGTCTGACCCCAATGGCTCGAGCCGAAGCGCAGCCGCGCCCTAAACTCGTGCTGGCTATTCTGGTAGATCAGTTGCGCTACGATTACCTCGAGCGTTTCGAGAGCCAGTTCTCCCAACGCGGTTTCCGATTGTTGATGCAGGAGGGAGCATTTCTCACTTACGCCCATTACGACTTCGCACCGACCGTCACCGGGCCCGGGCACGCAAGCTTCCTCAGCGGCACTACGCCCAGCACTCATGGCATCATCGCCAACGAATGGTTCGATAAACGCTCTCTCAAAGCACTCAACTGCGTCGGCGACGCTGAGGTCGAAACGGTTGGTGCGCCTGGTACTGCTGGCAAACGTTCGCCCCGCAACTTTATCGGCTCAACCTTAGCAGACGAGTTGCGCTTACGTTACCAGTCCAAGGTAGTGGGCATTTCCCTCAAAGATCGCGGCGCCATTCTTCCCGCCGGTCGCAAGCCGCAGGGCGCCTACTGGTTTGATTCCGCAAGCGGCAACTTCATCACCAGCAGCTACTACCGCAAGGAGCTACCTGAGTGGGTACAAGCTTTCAACGCCCAAAAACGTCCCGCAGCAATCATCGGACAAACTTGGAAACGGCTTTTGGAACCCAGCGCCTATCTCTGGCCGGACGAGACGGCGGGCGAAGGAAAGCTCCCGGGCGAGGAGAAGGGAACATTTGATCACACGGTTCAACTCTCAAAGAAAGAAGGCTTTGAGACCATAGTACCCACGCCCTTTGGCAACCAGTTGCTAGCCGATTTCGCTTTGGCAGCGGTGGACGGCGAGCATCTCGGCGAAGGGCCGAATCCCGATCTTTTGTGTGTCTCCTTCTCTTCGAGTGATTTGGTGGGCCACGTTTTCGGCCCCTACTCTCAGGAGGTGCAGGATATTATCCTACGTTTGGACCGCCAACTGGAGGCATTGTTTCAGCAACTGGACCAGAAAATCGGCTTGGCCAACCTCACCATCGTGCTCACAGCCGATCACGGCGTCGCCCCGACTGCGGAGTTCGCCGCTGAACAGGGCTTGGATGGCAAACGGGTGGACCCATTGCCGCTGATGGGCGATTTGCTGGCGCAATTGGAAGCGCGTTTCGGCCCGGGCAAATACCTGCTTTCTCAGCGTATCGGCGACGGCAATCTCTACTTCAATCACAACACCCTGCGTGAAAAGCAAATTCCCGCCGAGGATCTCGCCGTCTTCATTCGCGAGTGGGCGCTGGATACCGGTTCCTTCCAAGCGGCATACTCTCGCAGTCAGTTGCTGGATGGTCGCGCCCCTGGCCCTTTGGGGCAACGCATCCTGAACGGCTACAACGCCGAACGCAGTGGCGACATGGTGCTCGTCTCCAAAGCGTTTACGTTGCCGGGCGGTGTCAAAAGCGGTACCACCCACGGCACCCCCTACTCGTACGACACCCACGTTCCGGTGCTTCTTTTTGGCAAAGCTTTCAAGCCCGGTCGTTGCGCCGCTTCGTTTCCGATGACCGACCTCGCCCCCACGCTTTCCGTAACATTAGGCATGACAGAACCTTCTGGTTGCGTGGGAAAACCGTTCACGCAAGTGCTCAAAACGCAGTAAGTCGTACCGACCTTTTTTCCCACTGGTTCCAAGGTCACGCTCTGCTTCATTCCAACGAGTGCGCACGCACAACTTCGTCGCCCGTAAAAGCTCCGTTGGCTATCCAAAAGCCGCGCAACAAGACACTCCCCCCCAGCACACTGGGCTTGCTCAGTCTTTAATGATCCGCAACACCCGATTGTTGTAGCTATCCGTAATGTATAATTCGCCGGTTTGTGGGTGGATCACAACCCCGTGCGGGCGCGCCAATTCACATTCCAAAGGACTGCCACCGACACCAGACGCGCCCTTTTTCCCTGTGCCCGCCACACGTTCCAAGCGACCAGTTTCCGGCACATAACGCCGGATTAGATTATTCTCGGCGTCGGCAATAATCACGGAATTGTCCCGATCTACGCATAGATGTTTGGGACCGTTGAGTTGCGCATCCAAACCCGGCCCACCATCGCCGCCCGCTCCTGGCTTGCCCGAGGCGTTCACGACCGTTCGAATACGCCCTTCCTTATCCACCACTCGTAAAGCGTTGCCCCCACGCTCCAACACATACACATTCCCCAAATGATCAGGCGCCACCGCTCGCGGATCCGCCAGTGGAGAGGCCACAGCAAGCGCGCCGTCCTCAGGAACGCCCTTTTTTCCGTTGCCCGCTACCAACTGGAGCGATCCACTTGCCAAATCAAGCGCCCAAACCTGCTTTAAATCAGCAATGTACACCTTGCGTCCAGTGTCATCTGCTGTGATGCAATAAGGACCACCGCCCTTGGCCCTTTCGGGGGCAATTTCAAAACCCGGCACGCTTCGCACCTCGCCCGCCGTCGGTAAATACTCGCGAATCCTTCCATTCCAAGTGTCGGCCACCAAAATTCGCGCCCCAGCAGGAATTGTTAAATTGTGTGGACCGTTGAACTGGGCGTTCAGACTAGGACCGTTATCCCCGCTCAAGCCGGGCTCCAACTTGCCGGCTGCATGAGTCAATTTGCCCGAGGGATCCACTTTCAAAAGCCGATTGCCTGAAACCATTTCCACAATCCAAGCATTCCCCAAGGCATCAAACTCCGTTCCGAAAGGTTCATGCAACGCGGCGTCTACCGCCGCCACAGGGAGTTCGGATTGAGCGCCACCCGCGAAAAGGACCACTTTGTCGGCTTTAACGTGCGCTACAGAGGCAAAAAGTGCTGCCCCTGAGAGTAAAAGTAACGAAATGTTCCGAAAGGAATGAGGGCCAAATAACGAAGAGAAACTAGAATGTTTCATGTGTTTATTTTTTACGTAGAACGCGGATCCTGTGCGCCTCGCTGTCCCCAATGAAAATGGATCCATCTGGATCAGCAAAAATACCGTGAAGGCGGGAGAATTTGCACTGCAGCGGATCGCCGTCCGGCCCATCGCCGCGCTCTCCAGTGCCAGCGACTAGGCTGACATCGCCCGACTTTCCATCGATCATGCGCACCACGCTGTTCTCTGTATCTGCAACCCACACATTTCCTTCTGCATCCAACGAGAGCCCCGTGGGGCCACCAAATGTTGCCTGTTTCCCTGGTCCCCCTTTTATTCCCCTCGCGCCCGTCCCCGCAACCAACCGAATACGCCGCGCCTTCATATCAAATTTGAAAACCTGACAACCTTCCTTGGTCGCGAGCCACAAATCACCGTTTCGATCGAAATCAATCGCCCTAGGCCCATTTAACGGCGTGCCTTCAAAAGGCGCTCCATCTGGAGTGACACCCACTTTTCCCGTACCTGCGAAAGTCGTTATCAAGCCGGTTTTCATTTCCAAGCGCCTAATCACATTGTTTCCGGTGTCACAGATAAACAAATCACCCTCGGGACTAAATTGAATCCCCTGAGGCTGACGCAAATGAGCGATCAAGGCAGCATCGCCGTCCCCTGAATAACCTGCCAAACCTGTGCCAGCAATGATCTCTGCTTTGCCAGTTTGCATGTCAATTTTGCGAATCACATGATTACCCATGTCTGCGATAAACATATCGCCTTTCGCGTCAAAACGCAGTTCCGGCGGATGCTTCAGAGTTGTTTCCTGCACCCACGTTCCAGAGGGACTAAAATCCTTGGCGCCGCTTCCTGCGAAAGTGAAAATGAACCCATCAGGGCGGATTTGGCGAATGCGATTGTTACCCGAATCGCAAAACCAGAGCGCCTTGTCCGGCCCGCGCACAATGCCGAAAGGGTTGTAAAGATGAGCTTTGAGAGCCTTACCATAGTCTCCTGAAAGCCCCGGATTGCCCACCCCGGCAATAGCCTCGATCTTCCATTGCGCAGACGCGTTGGAAGCGAGCAGCGCACTCAACAAATAAACTAGACGGGGGATTGGCTTCATTTCGTCCGAAAGCGAGACATTGGAAAACAGCTTAAATAACAATCTCTAATACAACGACAACACATATCCGAGGTCAAACGAGACTTACGTACCTCAACTGACAAAGACAATCGCTAGCACACCTAAATTAAGAAGTCAGCGACCATCAGGTAACCTGCCGCCAAACCATCCACTTGTCCGACCATCCACCTATCCTATTCAACAAAGTTTCAACACAGTAGGCCTGGAGGGATTCGAACCCCCAACCAAGGGATTATGAGTCCCCTGCTCTAACCATTGAGCTACAGGCCCAGTTCGTGTTCTTGAGGAATCGACCAGTGAGTAGTCTCCGCGTCGCTTTCCTCCATCCAAACTGAAGACTTTCATCTGAACATAACGCCATCAAATCGTCACTCGGAATTCGGCAAATTACAGATCTTTAGTTGCAGGGTGCCCTTCCTTCGTGGAAAATACCCGACCGTCTTATGACACCAGAGGCCCGCCTTCACCCCCAAGATCCACTCCAAAAAACCCGCATCGAGAACGTCCGCGTTAACGGGGTTAAACGCCTCGTAACCCCCGCGCAAGTCAAAGACGAAATCCCGGCATCGCCCCAGACTCTGGAGCGCATTCTCAATGCGCGCGAAACGTCGCGGCGGATTTTGCGCGGTGAAGATCCCCGGCTCATGGTAGTGGTCGGCCCCTGCTCGATTCACGATCCAGTGTCAGCGATGGACTACGCGCGACGCCTGTGCGCCTTAGCCCGTGAATTGGAAGACCGCATCTTTGTGGTCATGCGTGTTTATTTTGAAAAGCCTCGCACCACGGTGGGCTGGAAGGGACTCATCAATGATCCGCACCTCGACGATTCGGCGGACGTCGAATACGGAATCAAGTTGGCGCGCAGACTGTTGCTGGACATTTCCGAACTGGGACTTCCAGCGGGAACCGAGTTTCTGGATCCCATTATTCCCCAATACATTGCAGATCTCATTAGCTGGGCGGCGATCGGTGCGCGCACCACTGAATCACAAACCCACCGCGAAATGGCAAGTGGCCTTTCCATGCCGGTCGGATTCAAAAACGGTACGGATGGTAGTGTTCAGACGGCTCTCGATGCGATGCGCTCGGCCTGCGCACAGCACAGTTTTCTCGGAATTGATCAGGAGGGAATGACCAGCATCATTCAAACAGCGGGCAACCCCGACAGCCATCTCGTGCTGCGTGGAGGAAGGGATGGAACGAATTACGGTCCGGAGCACACGTCTGCGGCGGCGGAGAAATTGCGTCAAACGGGATTGCTCCCCGCGGTGATGGTGGATTGCAGTCATGCCAACAGTGGCAAAGATCCGCTTCGGCAACCGGAAGTGCTGCGCAACGTGTTGCAACAACGCAAAGGCGGCCGCAGTGAGCTGGTCGCGGTGATGCTTGAAAGCCATATTCATTTGGGCACTCAACCGGCAGCCAAGACAGGACTAAAGTATGGGGTCTCCATCACAGACGCGTGTCTGGATTGGGATGCGACCGAGGCGTTGTTGCGCGGGATCTAAGAAGAGCACGCAACGGGCAGGAAGTGTTGCGCGGAGATATACCAACGTCTGTCGTCTAACCCAGCGTGGAGTAGTCGATTGTCGTGAGCCGGCGGCGGCGTTGCCCCAATTGAGGGATGCAGCCAATGAGCGCCTTGGTGTACGGATGTTGCGGATTGTGAAGTACTTCTGCCGTGCTCCCATGCTCGACAATCGCACCGCGGAACATCACCGCCACGCGGTCCGCAATCCCTCCAATAATTCCGAAGTTGTGAGTGATCAAAAGCATCGCCATTTTGATCTGCTGCTTGATGACCCGCATCTGATCGAGAATCTGCGCCTGTACGGTCACGTCCAGCGCTGTTGTTGGTTCGTCCGCAACGAGTAGTTGCGGGTGACACGCAAGCGCCATAGCGATCATCACGCGCTGTTGCATTCCCCCGGAAAGTTGGTGTGGATAATCATGCATCCGCTTGGACGGGTCCACAATCCCCACCAGATCCAGACACCGGGCAACCTCCGCATCAATGTCGCGTACCTCGGGGCGATGCAGGCTCAACGCTTCCGCAATCTGACTGCGCACGGTGAAGACCGGATTTAACGAAGTGGACGGCTCCTGGAACACGTAGGCGATCTTGCCGCCACGCAACCGGCGCAACTCAGCGGGCGACATCTTCAAAACGTCCCGGTCCTCAAATAAAATTTCCCCGCCAGAATACACCGCGGGCGGCTCTTGCAATAGCCGCGTAAGCGCAAGGCCTGTAACACTTTTTCCACTGCCACTTTCTCCCACCAGCGCCAAAGTCTCCCCAGCAGCGATGGAAAAACTGATATCCTTCACCGCCCTAGTGCGCGCGGCTCCGGCACCGAAATCAATACTGAGAGAGCGTACAGAAAGCATGGGGACCGTGGGTTAGGAATTGGATTTTGGATCGAATGCACGACGAAGAGCATCCCCCAAGATATTGAGAGAGAGAACTAACAAGAACAAAGCGGTGGACGCGGCAGCGAGATTCCACCAAACGAGAGGATCACGGGAAAGCTCTGAACGGGAGGCATCAATGATCGCACCCCAACTTGGGGTTCCCACAGGAGCGCCAACGCCGAGATAACTTAGAACGGCCTCAGCGAGCACGAGACCTGAGAAACCGAGGACGAACTTAATGACGATGAGATGCATCACATTGGGCAGAAGATGCCTTGTGAGAATTCTCCAATCAGACTGGCCCAATGCCTTCGCCGCCGCCACGTACGGACGCTCCATTTGGCGCAGTGCTTCGCCGCGAATCAAACGAGCCATCCCAACCCAACCCGTGATGCCCAAGGCTATCGCCATCGTTCCCAAGCCTTTTCCGAGAACCATCAGGATTGCGACGAGCATCAAAATCTCCGGTACCGCAGCGATCGTGCTGTAAAGGTATTGCACCACATCATCCACCCAACCGCGGTAATAGGCTGCGAGAATCCCGAGTAAAACCCCCAGTGGAATGTACACCAGACTCGTAAGTCCCCCGATCCAGAGCGCAGAGCGCGTGGCACGAAGTGTTTGAACCAACGTGTCGCGTCCCAGCGCATCCGTACCGAGTAGATGCCTTTTCAGCAGCGGTTTAGGATCAGAAACTGAGAGCGCGTTGGTGGCTAGAGGCGCGGAGTAGCCCTTCTCTTGGGGGATGCCGGAAAGAAGCAGTTGCAGCACCGTGCGGGAACCTGTGTCTGTGGGATAGACAACGGTCTCAAGCGCTCCGACCACAAGAAATAGGGCTGCAACAGCACCAGCAACTTGCCCGAGACGATCCCCGCGCAACCGACGCCACGCCACGGCCCAGCGCTCCGAACGATTGCCCTGCCACACCAAAAGCGCGACTAGCAAGGCGCCGAGCAGTACCGCTAAGTTTGGCAACCAAATTGGCAGGAAGGACTGAGTTAGCCAGTCTTGGGACGAAGTGGTCATACGGGGCTAATGCAGACGGATTCGAGGGTCGGCCCAGGCGTAGCAGATGTCGGTTAGAAGGAGGCCTCCAAGATAGAGGAGGGAGCCGAGAAAAACCGAGGCTTGTACCACCGCGAAGTCGGGCAATTGAATGGCGGTAAACAGCACATTACCAAGGCCCGGAATACCGAAAAAATTCTCGAGTAACAACGAGCCCATGATGAGAAACGGAAGCGATGCCACCACCAAGGTGATCAGATTGATAAGACCATTTTTGAACACGTGCCGCAACAAGACTACAGCCGAGGAAACGCCCTTGGCCCGCGCTGTGCGGATGTAATCCTGGCCAAGTTCTTCAAGAAAAAGCGCACGGAATAAACGCACATCTGCGCCCAAACCACTGACAATCATTAGAGCGATGGGCAGCAGGAGGAACTTGGCGGTGGACCATCCGTTCAACTGAAAACCAAACGCTGGAAAGTAGTTGAACACCTGCGCGACAAGATATTGCCCGAAAATAACATACACCATCACAGGCACACTCATCAAAGCGACACACAACAGCGAGGCGATGAAATCTGCAACCGCGTTTCGAATGAAAACGAGATAAAGGGCCAGCCCCACGGACATCACCAGTCCGGCGAGGAAAGCCGGCACGGTTAACAAAAGCGAGGGGAGCGCTCCTTGGCGAAAAACCTCAGCCAGAGGTCGGCCGGTGACATCGGAACTACCGAGGTCAAACGTCGCTAGGCGGCGCATTTGAGAAATGAAAAGTGAGTCGTACCACGGTTGCTCGGGGATTCGGTTAATCAGTAGGGGCTTGTCATAGCCTCGGTTGTGCAGCCACAACTCCACAGCCTTCGGTGTCGCCTTCGGTCCCAAAACGCGACGAGCCATGGCCTCGGGACTCTGCACCATAAAGAAAAGCGCGAAGGTAAGCAGCATCACGCCCGCTACGATGGGCACAAAAAACAGAATGCGTCGGAGGAGATAGGAAAACATGGCTTAAGTGCTCCGGTACGCCCGAAGGCCGGCGACTGTGGCAGCGGCAAATATAAATAAAAGCAACCCAATGGGCCACAGAGGCTTGCGATTCCAATGCTTTTGCAACTCCTCGCGACTCTTTGGATCGAGCACTGCGTACTTAAGGCCTCCCTCCAGCATCGGGTTACTTTGAATCCGCGGCGACCACGACTGAGTTAGCGAAAATAAGGAGCGATGCATGAGCAAAATATGGGGGACGTCCTCGGCCAGAAGTGCGTTCATCCGGGATACAAGCTCTTCCCGCTGCGGGCCGTTTTCCATGGTCGCCATTTGGTCGAAAAGCGCGTCGAACTCTGGGCTTTTATAACGCGATGCATTCTTACCCGCTGGAGGAATATTTTTGCTGTAATACAAAAACAAAAAGTTTTCGGGATCCGGATAATCAGCGCCCCAGCCGCTCCCAGCAGCGATCTGAAAACTGCCTTGATCCAGCTTTTCCATCAACCGTGCGAACGGATTTTCCACCACCTTCACTCTCAAACCAAGCTGTTCAAACTGGCGCTGCTGAAACTCTGCTCCAAGGCGTTCATCGGCGCTTCCACCGCTGGTATCGAGGGTGAGTTCGAGGACTTTCCCGGAGGCATCGCGGCCGTTGGGATAACCGGCCTCGGCAAGCAACGCCTTCGCTTTTTCCAGATTGTAGCCGTACGGATTCCTTAAGTCTTTTTTGTGACCGGCAATACCAGGCGGCAGAAGTTGCTGGGCAACAATGGGAACACCGTTATAGAAAATATCCAAATACGCCGGCGTATTGAACGCAGCAGAGAGCGCCTGACGCAGCTTACGATTCGGGCCCAGCACCGGATCCTGCATATTCAGGCTCATGTAATAAGTGCTCGGCTCGGTATCACGATGAAGCGAGACACCACGCTCCTTATACTTCTCGGACAGATCGCGGCTTGGAGTGATCAGGCTAGAAAACGCATCCTTGCCCACCCCCATGCCGTCTAAATAGCCCTGTCTAAACAGCAGAAAAATCGGAATGCTCTCACGAAATATCGTCATGCAAACCTCGTCGACCAGAGGGAGCGCCCGTCCCGCCAACGGCGCAAGTTCACTCTCACGCGTCGGATCCCATCCACCCGTGGGGAAAGTCGTGGTCCGATAATTTGGATTGCGCACGAAGCGGATACGGGTGTTGCGCTTCCACTCCGAGATTTGGAACGGCCCAGTGCCCACTGGGTGAAAGCGAAAGAGATCGCGCGCAATGCCATCGTGGACTTTTCCATCATAGTACTCGACCGCCTCCCGCGCCACTGGAGCCGTAAAGGGCATCGCAAGCCAGTAGAGGAGTTGGGGATAGACTTGGGTCAGATGAATTTCAAACGTATATTTCCCAGTCACTTGCAGACCGGAAATCGCACGCGAGTAGTCGAACTGACCCGACTTGCGAGCGGCTTCAAACGCATCACTCAATCCCTCCACATAATCCTGCAGCGTGGAGAGAGCAGGACATTCCACTTTTGGATCGGCGATGCGCTGGAAGGCGAACAGAACATCAGCGGCGACGACTTCACGGCCTTTCGCGCCAGGAAAGCAAGGGTCGTTGTGAAAAAGAATCCCCTGCTTAAGCGTGCAACGAAATGTCGTCTTGCCACCGTCTCCCGTAAGGCGCTCAGGAAGCGCTTCCAGCAGACAGCCTTGGAGCTCGTAGGGATCCGTCTTGAACGGGTGATACTCCAGCAGACACTCCTGCACGGGCTCAATCACCCGCTTCCCGACGCTGTCGTAACATACCTGCGGATCTAGTGAACGAGGATCTTCAGGCAGCGCACCGTAGCGAACCTTCCACGGAGAACCATCTGCGCCATTCTCCTGAAGCGGAGGCGGATAAGGGTTGTTAGAGCAACCAACCCCTAGCGTGAGACACAAAAAAACCGCCGCCAGCAGAGCTGAACGGCGGATAATTTTGAAAATGCTCATTTGGGGGAGGAGTAAGATTCCGTAAAAAGTCGCATACCGGCAATCGCCTTTTCGCAGATTAAACTCAAAATTCCCCCATAGGCAACCTAAGCGGTTGGAAGCTCTTCTCCTACGGTGAAGCGAAGGAAGTTACGGATCACAATAGCCTCGCCCAAAGCCTTATTTTTCTCGGCGACCAATTGAGTAATGGTGAGGTCCGGATTTTTGATGAACGCTTGCTCTTCCAAACAGGACGTCGCGTAGAACTTGTTCATCTTCCCTTCCACAATCTGTTCGATAATGTTCGCGGGCTTGCCCACGACCTGACCGCGATACACTTCGCGCTCACGCTCTGCAAGCGCGGCGGGCACGCTGTTCCGAGACACGCACACTGGATTGGCTGCGGCAATCTGCAAAGTAATGTCGCGGACAAACTGCTTAAAATCTTCGGTCTGGACGGTCGCATCGTTAGCGGCACCCACTTCGAGAAGAACCCCGACTTTACCGCCGGTGTGAATGTAAGAGGCAACCGCGCCGCTTCCTTTGACTTCGAGCCGCGCGTGACGACGCACACGAATGTTTTCTCCGAGGGTTTGCACTGCGTTGACCCGGTCGGCCTCGATATCGGCGTGGTCATTTTCGGCAAACGCATTAGCGACAGAATCCGTGAAGGCTTTGAAGGCGTCGTTTTTAGCGACGAAATCCGTTTCGCAGTTCACTTCGACGAGCACGCCGACCTTGCCGTTGTGCACGATAGTCTGAGCGATAACGCCTTCTTTTGCTTCACGATCCGCCTTTTTAGCAGCACTTGCAGCGCCTTTTTTGCGAAGCAAATCTACAGCGGCTTCTAAATCGCCATGGGTTTCGGCGAGCGCACGTTTGCAATCCATCAATCCTGCGCTGGTTTTTTCACGCAAGGTTTTCACCAACTGGGCATCAATCACTAGTTCACTCATACTTCAGAAATAAATGGTTTAATTAAACTGTCGCGAATCGTATTTACGAGGGTCGCCGAGCGCTGATTAAAGGGAAACCGGCTATCGAGCAAACACAAAGGTGCTCACTCGTATCAGCCGGTTGTACCAAGCGCGGAACTCTAAAGGCCAAAAAGAAAACGGCCTAGGACTTCAACAGACTACTCGCTAACTGCCGTCAAATCTTGCGGCGCAGCCTCGTCTTCAGGCACGACCGCTGCGGCAACTGGGCGGGTTGCGCCGGAACCAGCGAAGAGCGCGTCAACGAGCTTTTGCAAAAGCACGCGGATCGAGCGAATCGCGTCATCATTTCCTGCGATAGGATAGCTGATCAACGCGGGATCCGCGTTGGTATCAACGATCGCCACAGTCGGAATGTTCAAGCGGCGAGCCTCCGCGACGGCAATGCCTTCACGCACGGAGTCGATGATAATCATCGCATCGGGAAGCCTCTCCATCGTCCGAATGCCCTCGAGATTGCGCTTGAGCTTTTCCCCTTCCCGCCGGAGCGCGGAGATTTCCTGATTCCCCATCTTGGAGTACTCAGGCTGGCTTTCGAGCGTCTCGATGTAAGTCATACGAGCGACGCTCTTACGAATCGTCGTCATGTTGGTGAGGGTGCCGCCGAGCCAACGTTGATTCACGTAAAACTGGCCGCAAGCTTGAGCTGCTTCTTTGACAGCTTCCTGAGCCTGCTTTTTGCAGCCCACAAACAGCACCTTGCCGCCGCGAGAAGCGAGGGTAGTGAGAAACTTTGTGGCAGCATCAAGCTGATGGACGGTCACGCCCAAATTGATAATGTGTAGGGCGTTGCGCTTCTCGAAGATGAATGGTTTCATCTTGGGGTTCCAGCGCTTGCTCTGGTGGCCGAAGTGGACTCCAGCTTCGAGCAGTTCCGTCATGAGTTCTGTGGACATAGCTATTTGCGACTTAAGAAAAAGGGAGAGGAGAATGTGGGCAGCAGGGCAAAAACGCAAGCTTTGGTTTCAACTTTTCTCAGTTGCACTCAATTTTAACACGAGAAAGAGGCCGCCAGAACAAGTCCAGCGGCCTCAATTTACCAAGCGCAACCCATTGTGGTGGACTACTTTTTGATATCAGAACCCGGCGCCACAGAACTCGGCGCTGTATGAGTCGGTGCTGCAGGCTCTTTCGCCCCAATGGAGACCCGCTTGGTTTCCCAAGCGTCTTCCTGTTTGAGGGCAGTGCCCCGCACGATCGAACCAACGGCGATGGCTCCAAATTGAGCCTGCTTATTGTCGATTAAAATCTCCGTCTGATCGTTCACCTTGAATACCCGCTCCTTGATTTTTCCGTTTAAGGTGAAGGTGCGTGCCACACTGTCCGTCGCCACCACGTTCCCTTGAAAAGGAATAGCACGGGCCATCACCGCCGCCGTCTTGTCGCCCATCTTCCCCTTCTCTTCCGTTTTTTGGTCCGCCGCAAATAAGGCCGGTGCCATTTGCATCCCGACGACCAATAGCCCAACTCCAAACATTCCTAGTCTCTTCATTAGTTTGATTTTCTGTAGCCCTGCGCGCCGGAAGCATTCCAGCTACGCAAAGACGTTTCCGAGGAACCGCTCCCTTCCCGCCCCCGCCTTCGAGACCCGACAGGAAAACGCCCGCCTCTTCCTCCCCATCGTTTTCAGGAAACGCTTTGGTCGGGTTCTAAAGGGAAGCAAGCTTCTGCTGAAACACTTCTTGAAGCAAATTAACGCACTGTTCTCCAACAGTTTCCTCGCAAAGAGAAGCGTCAACCCGCCGTAGGAAGGGACGCTCAATCGACAAAAATATCCGCTGAACCGCCTCCAACTCCTCCAGCTTCTCGAACGCATCCACGCCCCCTCCCCGAGCCCTGATCCTTGCCAAGGTTTGCACGGGCGGGCAGTCCAAAAGCAACACCAGATCCGGCTGCGGCGCGAAGGCCTCATTCAACGCAAGTACGGCTACGGGATCCGCCCCACGCGCACCTTGGTAAGCCGCTGTGGAGAAATAATAGCGGTCCAATAAGATCAGAGCGCCCCGAACCAGGGCTGGCACAATAACCTCCGTGACGTGCTGGCGCCGGTCTGCGACAAACAGATCGAGCTCCTCTTCCATCGAGAAGCGTCCACTTAAAGCAGACTCTCTCAGACGCTTGCCAAAGGGCCCGTCGGTGGGCTCCCGGCCTTGCACTACCTCCACGGGAAGCGTTGAGCAATAGGCGGCCAAACGCTTCAGCACCGAGCTTTTTCCCGATCCGTCCACCCCTTCCACAACCACCAGCAAGCCGCCGGGAATCTTTTGTTTCATAACGGAATCCAAATTAACGTTCACCTGCGACGACAAAACCCTCTGCTTCAAGTAAATCACGAACCTTTGCTGGAAAGTCGCCCTGCAACTCAACGATCCGCCCGCGTACCGTCCCCCCGCAACCGCACCCTGTCCGCAAACGCCTCGCAAGAGCCTCTATCGCGGACTCCGAGTGCTGATCGCCAAACCCGTCCACCACTAAAACCGTCTTGCCTCCACGATGCGCTGTTTCCCTTCTGAGCACTACACGCCCGGGCTTCACGACAATTGGCGCGGTGGTTTCAGACGCCTCCGGTCCCAGCGCGAGCCCTTCCAACTTCAATCCCGCAAAGGCGGAGTTGAGCCCAGATTGAGGACCGGAGGTTGGAATGCGTTTTTTTGAAGAGGACATCGTTTCAGCTTTGTTTAACCCGTTACCAGCGGTTCGTCATGCTCAACAATGTTCAAGGGGTAAGAGTGCGGAGCGAGAGTAAATTATCCAAAACCACAGCCGACTCACCGCTATCGTTCCGGGGTCCAAGAAATGAAATGCCATGTTTTCGCGTCTTACCCTTTGCTTCCATCGAGATTTTCGCCTTTCTAATTAGAAATTCAACGTGATGAAAGTTTCCGACCTCAGAGGCATCCTGCAATACGTACCCCGTTTCCGGGAAAAGATTTTCGTAGTCGCACTCGATGGCGAGGTGGCGGCGTCTCCCAACCTTGGGAACTTACTTTTGGATCTGGCGGTGCTTCGTTCTCTGAGTATTCGAGTCATTTTAGTTCACGGCTGCGGGGCGCAGTTGCTTTCTCTCGCCCAGCAACGCGGCGTGGAGGTATCTAGTTCGGATGGAACGGGGGTGACGGACGAGCCCACGCTCAAGCTCGCCATAGAGGCCAGTCACGCGGTGCTTCAGGAATTGATGGAAGGACTTGCTCAAGTGGATTTGCGCGCCGCCTACGCCAACGTGATTATCGCCCATCCTGCGGGGATTCTTAATGGAGTCGATACCCTTCAAACCGGTCGTGTTGAACGTGTGGACACCGCGACACTCCAATTCTTTTTAAACGAAGGAATCATCCCTGTAGTACCACCGTTAGGCTTCGACGGAGAGGGGCATACCTTCCGCGTAAACTCCGACTCGATGGCTTTAGAAATCGCCGAAGCGGTGCGCGCGCTCAAAATCATTTACCTCTCACACCGAGGTACTTTGCGTCTGGGCGATACGATGGTTCGGCAATTGTCGGTGGCTGAAACCGAGGAAGTGCTGCGAAAAAAACGGCCTCAGTTGGAGCCGTCCATGGTGAGCAAACTCGAACACGCCGCGCGCGCCTGTCGCAGCGGGATCGCGAGGGTGCACCTGCTTGATGGCACGCAAAACGAGGCGCTTCTGAGCGAAATATTTAGCCATGAAGGCATCGGGACTATGGTCTACTCCAATGAGTACCAACAGATGCGACGAGCTTTGAAAAAGGATCTTCGTGCTATCATGGCGCTCATTCGGGAATCCGTAGCCAACGCCGAATTGGTGAAGCGTTCGCGGGCGGATTTGCTCGCGACGCTGGATGACTATTGGCTTCTGGAAATTGACCGCAACCTCGCCGGTTGCGTGGCGGTGCATTTTTATCCTGGGCAGGAAACGGCAGAACTCGCCTGCCTCTATATTTCCAAGAGCCACGAAGGAAAAGGTTACGGCCGCAAGCTCATGTCCTTCGCAGAGCAACTTGCCGCCAAAAAAGGCGCGCGTCACCTCTTGGCTCTCTCCACGCAAGCTTACAACTTTTTCCAACAGAAGGGCGGTTTCACCGAAGTGAGCGCAGATGCCCTGCCGCCCGAACGTCGCCGCAAATGGGAAGCGAGCGGCCGCAATTCTAAAATCATGCGCAAAGACACCACACTTGCGCCCCAAGCCGTCCCAACCACCCTCCCAGATTAAGCGGGCTCAACCGTACCCACCCCCATGTCCAATCTCTGGATCGACGGCTTAGTCGTCGCAGTTTACTTCATAGTCATCACCACCATCGGGCTGCGCGCCGGCCGCGGAGAGCGCTCCATGGAGTCCTTCGCCGTGGGCGATCGTAACATCCCGTGGTGGGCCGTGCTGGCCTCAATCCTCGCCGCTGAAATCAGCGCAGCGACTTTTTTAGGAGCTCCCGGCGAGGGCTATGCCACTCGGAACTTTACCTACGCCCAGCTCGCCATTGGAACGATTCTCGCACGCATCATCATCGCGGGCGTCTTCATTAAACCGTTCTACGAGTTCCGTGTGGTGTCGATTTATCAGTATCTTTCACTGCGCTTCGGCTCTCGCACACGCAATGCGTCCTCGGCGCTGTTCCTTGTCACGCGGGCTCTTGCGAGCGGCACGCGCCTCTACGTGGCGGCGATTGTCATCGTGATGACCTACGAGCAGGTCACCGGAGTGAGCCTAGAACCGCTCTCACAGGTTGCCGTCTACTCCGTTGCGCTGGTTTTTATTACCGCCATCACCGCCCTGTACACCGCAGTAGGCGGGATCAAAGCCGTTGTCTGGACCGATCTCATTCAGGCCACGCTCATGTTTGGTTCCCTAGGCTTCGCCATCTGGACTCTTTTGGCCCGTATCCCAAACGGTTGGACGGGCGTTTCCGATGTGCTTAACGGCCCGAAAGACTTTGCTATTATCGACCTCGGAATCACTCCGGGGGCAAGCTTTTGGACTAACGTGCGCAATATCTTAGAAAGCGAGTACACCATTTGGGCGGCGCTTATAGGCTCCACCTTCACCACCATGGCCACCCACGGCACTGACCAAGACATGGTGCAACGGATGTTGACCGCGAAAAACCATCAACGCTCCAGACTTTCACTCATCCTTTCCGGGCTGGCAGATCTCCCTCTTGTCCTTTGCTTTCTGCTAGTAGGCATGCTCCTCTGGGTCCACTATCAGCAACCCGGCAAAGACGCGCCTTTCGCCTTTTTTATAGTCAATGATCTGCCCCCCGGCGTCCGCGGAATTCTATTTGCAGGAATCTTTGCCACAGCCATGGGATCGTTAAGCACCGCTCTCAACGCGCTTGCCACCAGCTTTACGGAGGACTGGTACAAAACAATGATCCGCCCCCAAGCCACCGATGCACAGACTCTGCGGGTTGCGCGGATTAGTACCGTGGTGTTTTCTTTGCTCCTAGTAATCATCGGCGCAGGCACCGCTTACGCAAAAATTGTTCTACACGCTCGGATCATCCCAATCGTACTTGGAATTTTTGGGTACACTTACGGCTCGCTGCTTGGAGTATTTTTGGTCGGACTACTCACCAAGCGACGCGGCAATGAGACGGGCAACTTGTTGGCCATGTTGGCGGGTTTGATCGCGGTGTCCCTGCTTAGCGGCCTGCACAACGACCTTTGGGCGCTAGCGCATCCAGTGGCCGCCGTGGGTTCGAAAGCGCCTGTACTCTGGGCACCGCACTGGTTGCCAACCATCGAGTTTCCTTGGCGAGTGGCTGTGGGCTCGATTGTAACGACCTGCGTCGCCCTGCTTTTCCGCACCCCAGAGGCGCAATTGCTCGTTGCCGAAGCGCACTTGGAAGCCGTCCGCACACAGTATGGCGCGGGGGCGAGTGCTTAAAACCGCGACGCCACGCGCTCCGCGGTGCGTCAACTGGAAACGTCGTCTCAAACAAAATTATTTCGGGCAGAAAACAGCCTTTTTCCTTGTCCGATTTCCATAGCGTTTTAGCCTCTGTGCCTTGCGCACGGTAAGCCTTGAGTGCTTGTGAATAACTTGTGAAGAACACTGAATAACCTGAGAATAAACACAGAAACTCCTCTGCTTTGAAGGTTTCCAAAGTTCAACACTCTTCACAAATCTGTAACAAGTAAGCCTGCAAAAAAAATTCTCTTAACCCACTCCAAACCAGAGCTCTAAGAACCTTCCAGAAAGTTAAGGCTACTCCAACCTCTCTCTGCAACCCCCCTTAAAAGCCTCGGTTACACCACCTCTAACAAACGTTAAGCACAGCCTGTGTACTACTAGCGTTTCCTTCACTCTCCGTGGCGCAAATAAACGAAAATCTACCCCAATCTCATTCCGCTCTCAAAATCTGGAGCGAAGTCTCTGAGACACTGCGCGCAGAGGTCAGCATCGACACCTTCCGACGCTGGTTTCAGGACGTTCAAGCCGTCGATCTTGACGATAAAACTCTCACGCTGCGCGTCCCAAATTCCATTCACCAACTCTGGATTGAGAGCAACTATCAGTCTTTGCTGCACTCTGCCCTGATGCTCGCGACAGGCGATGGTCGACAAGTCCAGTACACTTTCGCCACGACTCCCGAGACTCAGGCTTCTTTGGCGCTCAACGCGATTTCCGAACGGGACGCGGCCCCCGAGGAACCCTCAGCGGAGAAGTTCCCAAGTGGAAGCGGGTTAAATCCGCGCAACACATTCGAATCCTTTGTGGTGGGGAGCAATAACCAGTTTACTCATGCAGCTTGCTCCGCCGTCGCCACTGGCCCCGGTAAAACCTACAACCCTCTTTTCATCTATAGCGGTGTGGGGCTTGGAAAAACCCACCTAATGCATGCAATTGGACATCAGATCCTTGCAGCAAACAAAAAGGCCAAGGTTCTCTATATCACCTCGGAGCACTTCACTAACGAATTCATCGAGGCTATCAAAGCGGGGACTTTGACAAAGTTTCGCAAGCGCTACCGCCAAGCGGAAGTATTGCTCATCGATGATATTCAGTTTCTAGCTGGCAAAGAGCGCTCCCAAGAGGAGTTCTTCCATACTTTCAACGCTTTATTCGACGGCAATAAACAGATAGTCCTCTCCAGCGACCGGCCTCCTTCGGAAATCGCCAGCTTGGAAAGTCGTCTGGTTTCTCGCTTCGAGTGGGGCCTCACGGCTGAAATGCAGCCACCGGACGTAGAAACCCGCACGGCCATTCTTCGGAAAAAATCCGAAACAATGCAGGTCAAGCTGCCCCCAGAAGTCATCAACTTTCTGGCGGAACGCGTCCGCACCAACGTTCGCCGACTCGAAGGTGCGCTCATGCGGGTGGCATCCTACGCCTCGCTCAACGAAGGGAAAGTGCCGACAACGGAGAAAATTGAAATGCTCCTTAAGGACATTTTACAAGAGGAGGCCCGTCGGGCGGTTACCATCGAGCAAATTCAACGCCATGTGGCAGAACACTTTGACATTCGTCTTGCGGACATGTCCAGCAAGCGGCGTCCAGCCAACATCGCGTTTCCTAGACAAGTGGCCATGTACCTTTCCCGAGAGTTAACCCGTTCTTCGCTTTCAGAAATCGGCGAAGCCTTTGGCGGTCGCGACCACGGCACAGTGCTTCACGCGCATCGCCAAGTCCGTGATAAAATTTCCAAAGATGAACATTTACGCCAAGTCGTCTCGTTTCTAGATGGAGATCTCCAGCGCTAGACGGAATTAGTCTTGGTCTGTCACTCTTCAGCAGTTTAAGAATAAACTGCGTCCCCGACTTACTTTTTCAAAACAAAACGATATTATGAGATTCAGCGTCGCCCGAGACACACTCCTCGCTGGTCTGCAAACTGTGCAGAACGTCGTGAGTTCGCGCACTACCCTGCCGATCCTTTCCAACGTCCGTATCCAAGCAGCAGACGGCCAGTTACGATTCACCACTACCGACCTTGATGTTGGCGTGACTTGCGTCGCCGAAGCCCAAGTTGACCGCCCAGGTGGAACCACCCTGCCAGTGAAACGCCTCGCCAGTATTGTGCGCGAGCTCCCAACAGGAGAGGTCCATGTGGAGGTGGAAGGTAAAAATATCGCCTCCCTACGCTGCGGGCAGATTTTCTTCAAAATCCACGGTCTTCCCGAAGACGAATTTCCTCCCTTCCCTGAATTCTCTGACTGCAAACTGTTCACACTCAAGCAAAACGAACTTAAAGACGCCCTGCGGAAGACGTCCTACGCCATCTCCACGGACGAGACGCGTTACGTCCTCAATGGCATCCTTTTTTCCTTCAAAGACAGCCGCCTTACCATGGTCGCCACAGACGGTCGCCGCCTTGGGTTGGTTGATTTGGAAGTCGAGTTTCCGCAAAGCGAAGAAGTCGACGTCATTGTTCCCACCAAGTGCATTAACGAGCTCGCCCGCCTCGTCGGTGACACGGGTGAAATGAAAATGTACGTAGCTCAAAACCAAGTGGCCTTCGACGTAGGCACCACGAGACTTGTCTCTAAGTTGGTGGAAGGTAACTACCCCAACTACCGGCAGGTCATCCCCAACGAAGTGCGCGAAAGAGTCACTTTGGAGCGCGAACTTTTTCAGGCAGCTGTGCATCGCGTTTCGCTACTCGCTAGCGAAAAGAGCAACTCTGTGAAGTTAATGTTCACCAAAAACAATCTAGAGATCGCAGCCAATACTCCGGATATCGGTGAGGCAAGAGAGTCCATCCCTGTTGTTTATAAAGGGAATGATCTGACAATCGCCTTTAATCCAGAATATCTGATGGCGCCGCTACGAGCATTGCCGACAGATGAAGTTTTCTTGGATTTGATTGATGAAATGAGCCCGGGAGTCATCAAGATTCAAAGCCCATTTTTGTATGTGATCATGCCGATGCGCGTGAGCTAACTGGCTCGGGAAAAAGTTTTCGCCAATCCTTAGGGCCATCCGTCAGTCGAGCAGCTTCATGCCTCGAGAATTCATTATCGGGACACGTTTTTAGGTTGCGTCATAGTCTGTTGAGATTAGTCTTGTGTCTCACTGCTGGATTAGGGTCTCAACCCTTCTGCGGCGACAAATGCTCACGTGGCGGAATGGCAGACGCGTACGGCTCAGAACCGTATGGGTAACACCGTGGAGGTTCGAGTCCTCTCGTGAGCACCCCACCTCATACAGAGGGGATTACCAACCCTGTCGGCGAGGCTCCATGGATCCTGTCTCATCTAATTCGCCCGCAGCGTAGCGAGCACAGTTTGACTATCTAATTTCCAAACTTGTCTCGGTGGATTTGCGCTTTGAAGCTTAAAAAATTCAGCGGATTAATTTGTTAAATAGATAATTTATACGTGACGTCTTAAAGAGAAAAGCGTAGAGAGCTTCAAATCTATCGCCATGGTTGTTCAAAAAATTTCTCCTAATGCTGAAGCTGGCGGGATAACGCAGCAATCCTTTGCATCAAACTTCGTCAACCAATTCTCAAACATTGTTGGCGCAGTAGATTCTGCAAATTTGGCGAACGCCCGAAGAGCGATGGCAGAATTTTTAGCCGCAACCGCTTACACTGCCGGTACCCCGATTGATGCCCTCAATCAGTCAAACACGTTTAGGACCTCTTTCGAAGAGTTACGCAACTCTATTAAAGTTGGAGATATGAACAACGCCCAAGCTGCTTTGAGCAGGATAAGGCAGGCTTTCCTATCCCCCGTAAATTCAGTAGCTGGGACGGACTTGCGCCAAATCCAGACCGCTCCGGGATCCGTCGCGGGAACTGATTTACGTCAAATTCAAACCACGACCGGCTCTATTGCTGGCACAGATTTGCGGACTATCCAAACAGTTGCAGGATCTATCGCAGGCACGGATTTTCACACTCTAAAGCCCGTGCAAGCCCCCACCGGCGGCGTGGCAGGGACAGACTTGCACCAGATCCAAACCGCTCCGGGATCCGTCGCGGGGACTGATTTCCATCAAATTCAGACTGCCGCCGGTTCTATTGCTGGCACAGATTTGCGAACTATTCAGACGGTTGCAGGATCGATCGCAGGCACGGATTTTCACAGCCTTAAGCCGGTTCAAACTCCCACTGGAACCATCGCAGGGCTCGCCTTGCTTCCATCTTAGCACCCAGAGTCTTTGGGCGCATATTCGGGCGAAAAGGCGACGAGCTCGCCCTAGGGGAATTAGTGGTAGAATTTCATCACCCTCCACCCTATTCCCCAAGCGACGCAACTCATCCGAGTCCTAGCGGCGTAAATTGCCCATCGTGGCTTTGCCAGTGCCTCTGGCCCGCTGTTGCAGCGTGATACGCAATCGGATTCTATCGCGAATTTCCTCCCGCTCACGGCGCGTTGAAATCCGATCTCCTGAGGAATAACGCCGCTCACTGCGGTGTTTGGTTTCCCCGTGGTTTGCCCCCAATGAACTTTCTTTCACCTTCCCCCGTCCCAACCAACCCAGTCCTCCCACCTCCCACTAAGCCCTCTCCGCATCACCCCAGCAGCCCCCAAGGCACGCCGCCCAATGCCTCCCAACAAGCAGCGCACACCCTGAGACTGCGTCTACTCCAAGAGTACGATCGAAGCCGTTTCTGGAACGATCTTAGCGACAGACGGCTCTGTTTGCTGTGCGATGCGGAATTTGAAGGCTCCGCCATCCGCATCAGTGTGCGCCAAGGCAAACCCGTGTTTAAATGCCCCCAAACACACTGCCAAGCTGGATTAGCGCACTTCGTGCACCCTGGGAACCCCCTCCTGAATGAGGACACTTGGGAGGACTGGATGCGCCCGCTCCCCCATTATAACAGCCATCCCCACAGCCATCCGCGCGGTGAAAATCGGGTTGAAGAAGCCCTCTACCAAATTCAGCGTCCAGCGGACTCCTCTCCAGACTCTGAGCTAGGCGCAGCAGCCTCCTTTGACGATAACGTGGGCGGTAACGCTGGCTCTGTAGATCCCTCAGGTTTCGCAGACAACTCGGATGGTTCGGGCTTCACCGACGCCTCGGGCTTAGCGGACGCCTTGGGGCCATCAGTCGCATCGGGCATCCAAACCTGCAAACGCTTGTCATAACGCAAATCCACTTGCCAACGGCCTCGTCGCTGAGCCGAGTCGCCCCCAGAAACGTCTGCCTCGAGGATCACGTAGGCATGCCCATCATCCACAAACACGACTTGCGCGGGATTAAAGTCGCTGAATCGTAATGCAGAAAACCATCCCAGATGCGCGCGCAGAACCCCACGCGCACTCCAATATGCCCCCAATGCAGTGCGTTCCACCTGATGCTGCTCCCTCCAACCTTCGCGCAGCGTGGGCCCAGCCATCCAAAACAACACTAACAGCAATCCCAAAAATCCGAGCATCCAAGCACTGACGCTAATGCGGCGACGCTTTTTTTCGTCCTTGTGCACAATGAGTTGGGTGACCGGTTGCCACTGTTCCAAACCCTCGCACCAAAACATGGCGCTAGGGTGCACGATCCCGCTGTTCACCATGTGCCCAATTTGAGCGACTGTATACGGCCCTCGCTGCACTCCATCGAGGTACAAAAAATAACGTTCCTGAGACATTTTCCAAGGACACTCAAGCCCTCCCCTCAACTACATCGCCCATCTCATTCCATTTCGCAAGAGACAGATGAAATAATCTCGGCCTCTCAACCCGCAGCACAGCCCCAGCCAAGGCAAGTGCCTCGATATGAGGAATCGTGATGACCGTAGGCGCCGCTTCAACTCAGCGGTCGCCCATTTACGAGGAATCTCTGAGCCAACCGGTCGATTTACATGTGTGCTATGATATTCGAACCGAACTCCGAGCACTTTAGCTCGGTGGCCCCTTCCATCTGACGCGCAAAATCGTAGGTCACTTTCTTGGAGGCGATGGCGCCGTTGAGCCCCTTGAGGAGCAAGTCCGCGGCGGTATTCCAGCCTAGGTAACGGAACATCATCTCACCAGAAAGCACTACTGAACCTGGATTAACCAAATCTTTGTCTGCATATTTGGGCGCTGTGCCGTGCGTGGCCTCGAAAATAGCGTGGCCAGTTTGATAATTAATGTTTCCCCCAGGGGCGATCCCAATTCCACCCACCTGCGCGGCGAGTGCGTCGGAAAGGTAGTCGCCATTAAGATTGAGCGTGGCGATGACATCGAAGTCCTTGGGGCGCGTCAAAACCTGCTGGAGGGTGATGTCTGCGATGGAATCCTTAATCACAATTCCCGCGCCGGGTTTACCTTCGGGGATTTGGCACCACGGTCCACCGTCAATTTCCACGGCTCCGAACTCGCGCTTTGCCACAGCATAACCCCAATCACGAAATGCACCTTCTGTGTATTTCATGATGTTGCCCTTGTGAACTAAAGTGACCGACTTACGTCCCTGCTCGATGGCGTACTTGATCGCCGAAATCATCAAGCGCTCGGTTCCATGACGAGATACCGTCTTTATCCCAACACCAACGGAGGCTGCATCTTCAGCTCCAAAGCGAATCTTCGCGGACTCTTTAGGAAAGTGTGTTTTCAGAAAATCCAAGGTCTGTAATGCCGGAGCACCGCCTGCCTCGAAATCGATTCCGGCGTAAATATCCTCGGTGTTTTCGCGAAAAATAACCATGTCCACCAACTCCGGACGCTTCACCGGAGAGGGCACTCCCTGAAAGTATTGCACAGGACGCAAACACACGTACAAGTCCAGCATCTGCCGCAGCGCGACGTTCAGCGAACGAATTCCACCTCCCACCGGGGTAGTCAGCGGCCCCTTGATACCCACCAGATATTCGCGAAAAGCAGTTACCGTGTCATCAGGTAGCCAGTTGTTGAAGCGCTTAAAGGATTCCTCTCCGGCAAAGACCTCAAACCAAGAAATTTTCTTCTCGCCGCCAAACGCCTTTTCAACCGCTGCATCCAACACTCTCACACTGGACGCCCAGATATCCCGACCAGTACCGTCCCCACGAATAAAGGGAATGATGGGGTGATTCGGAACGCTTAAGTGCCCGTTAGAGATCGTAATTTTTTCGCCAATTGGAGGGGTACAGGTTGTGTAAGACATGAGACGGGGTATAAGACAGGTTTATCAGAAGCAGCCGGCTTTAAAAGAATCCAGACACGCTTCATTCATTGGAAACGCTTCTGTAACAAAATTGCTTCACTACGGCAACACTCAGCCGACGAAAAGTAGATTATCCCCCGAGCGGTTGCCGAATCGAACTTTCAAGATTATAGTCAAGGAATGGTAACGGCAGAATCCATTCGGGAAATCAGTTCGGGCGTTTGGATTTGGCACGCCTATGACGAATCCGTTCGTACTGAGTTGTACAGTACGGCCGTTGCCGCAGAGTTTGGCTTGGTGATCATCGACCCCATCGATTTAGTGCATGACGCGTTCCATCAACTTGCAAAACATGCGCCGGCAGCCGCCATTGTTCTCACCAACGGAAACCACTCCCGTGCAGCGGTTCGTTTTCGAGAACGTTTCGGAGCCCCCGTATTCGCCCATAACGATGCGGTGGGAGAGTTGACGACCTTTGTTGACGGAGCGCTGCGACCGGGCCGCCCTGTGGCAGGCAGCTTGGAAGTTCTCCAACTCCCCGGTGCTGGTCTTGGAGAGATTGCTCTGTTCCACCGCAAGGCAAAAGGCGAATGCCACCTCCATTTTGGGGACGCATTGGTCAACTTAGATCCACACGGACTGATTGTGCTGCCGGAAAAGTACTGCCTAAGCGCGAGCCTTTTGGCGGAGTCCCTGCAATCCCTTCCTCACGAAGACTTGAGTCTAGTGACTTTCGCCCATGGAGAGCCGCTTTTGGCCCCTGCGACGGAGAAAATAAGGTCGCTTGTGGGCCAGCTTTCTTTGCCCAAAAACTCTCTAACGCACTAATCTCCAGCAACTCGGTGGGTAACCTGTTGACTTACCGATGGACATTCACACCTGTGAAATTAAACCTCTAGATTTCGACATCTAAAAACACCGTGCAGGACCGGACATGCCCTCCCTTACCGCACGTCTAATTATTCTCCAACCGCCCTTCATGATGGCCATCATTACGCACTGGAGCGAATATTTGCTGGACCTCGCGCAGAAGGTCCAAATCTAGGGGTTGAACAGCCCAATGGGCCCACTTCTTGATGTTCTCTGGATTTGCGGACCCCGCAACAGTGGTGGCTAGGTCGGGGTGACTGAGGGAGAATTGCAACGCAAGTTTGGCGATGTCCACGCCGCGAGACTCGCAGAAAGCGGCGGCCTTGCGCGCAGTATCCTTGACCTCTTGGGATTCCTTAAGCCAATCGGGCAACGGTGCGTTGGTGAGTAAACGCGCCGAAAATGGCCCCGCGTTCATGATACCCACTTCCTTAGACTGCAAAAATGGCAGGAGGTCGTCGACCAAGCGCATGTTCTGTAACGTGTACTGATTGTAGGATAAAATCACGTCCAAGTCGGTTTTGTGCAGAACATGACGAAAAATTTTCATCGGATACCCTGAAACCCCAATAAAACGTGCTTTACCCTGCTGCTGAACTTTTTGCATCGCTGGAATTGTCTCATTCACGATTTGGTTCAGATCGGCAAATTCGATGTCGTGCGCCAGCAGAATATCCACATGATCCGTCCCCAAACGGTGTAAGCTGACATCCACGCTTTCCAAAATGCGTTTGTAGGAAAAATCAAAGTGATTCAGGTCGTAACGCCCTACTTTGGTGGAAAGCATGTAGGAATCACGGTGAATGGAGCGCAAAGTATGACCGAGCAACACCTCGCTCATCCCACGCCCGTAGAAGGGCGAAGTGTCGATGAGGTTCATGCCGTAATCGATGGCTACGTGCACACTTCGGGTGGCTTCCTCCAGAGATACGCTGCGAAACTCTTGTCCTAAAGAGCTTGCCCCAAACGAAAGTTTTGGGACGTAAAGTCCTGTACGGCCGAGAATTCGAGTTTCCATATTATAAAAGTTCCAGTCAAAGGTTTGGTCGTGCGCCCCACGAAGCTAGACGGTTCGACATCCCATGACGAGCAACACATTTGCCCATAACGCCTGATCGGCCGTCTGAATAGTGAGTACGTGATCCGGCGAGTTCACCGCGTCGTAAAACTCCCACTTTTGAATGGGTTCCAACGTGAGAGACAGCCCAGCGTCCTCCAATTCAGAGCGATACTGCGCCCAAACGGGGGGCTCACCCGACTGGGCATAAGGGTCGTCAAGAGGGATGCCCATAGTGTGGACGGCATCTAGGGGCACAGCACTCAGCAGTGCGCGAAGCACTTGGGTGCAATTTACAACTCCCGGGGTAAGAGCTAGGCTGACCACTTCTGCATTCGGACCTTTCTTGCTGGAGGCTGGGTAGTTGCCGTCGGCAATG
>Ga0114967_10000659_pt1 | contig 29762 bp, 17 predicted proteins | sample M_130628_MF_Meta_FD_92639 | JGI IMG/M metagenome (GOLD analysis project Ga0114967, IMG submission 92639) | Freshwater microbial communities from Lake Montjoie, Canada to study carbon cycling - M_130628_MF_MetaG | ecosystem: Environmental > Aquatic > Freshwater > Lake | place: Lake Montjoie...
AAATTGCGGAGGCTGAGCACTGCCGAACCGTCAGCTTCAAGCGGTGGTTGCTTCGCGTACGATGCCACTAGCTTGGCGATTTGCGTAGCGCCCTCTGCGCCTTCAAACGTGAGAGAACCGTTCTGTTCTTTGTAGAAGCCATACTGGGCATAGACTTCGTCGAGCAGTTCCGGAAGTGTGAGATCGCGAGACTTTGCGTACGCGGCCACCTCGGCGAATACGATCGCGGCGCCGTTTCCATCCTTGTCGCGGACAAAATCTGCTGCGCTGTAGCCGTAACTTTCCTCACCGCCGCACACATAAAAACTGGAGTGAGCAAGTCTGAGCGCCCGAGTTTCAGCCTCTGGGATCGAGCGGTAGCGTGCTCTGATTTCCGAGGGTAGAGCATTTTCGTATTTACCCAACTTTGCGCCGATGTATTTGAATCCGGTCAGTGTTTCCACGCAACGCATTCCGTTGTGAGTGGCAATTTCCTTTTGTAAGTCTGTTGTTACAAAAGTTTTAATAATCACACAACGAGACGCATTTTCGCTGGTAATAACCCCTTGCTCTCGCAGCTTTAGCACTCGGTAATAGGCCATGAGTGAGCCGATTTCGTTGCCCGTCATCAATTCGAGTTCGCCCGTTTTGTTGCGCGCAGCCACGCCCATGCGATCGCAGTCCGGATCCGTTGCGATAACAACGTCGGCACCATCTTGTTGGGCTTGGGCGATGGCGAGAGAAAGTGCTTCGGCGTTTTCGGGATTGGGGCTCTTGACTGTGGGAAAGCGCCCGTCTTGTTTTTCCTGCTCGGGCACGACGGAGTACTGAATCCCGAGTTTGTCGAACATGGGCCGGATAATTACTCCGCCCGTGCCGTGGATCGAGGTGTAAACAAACCGCAGTCCCTTCGTGTTTCTGAGCAGTGAAGGATCGAGAATTAACGACTCTAAACGCTCCATATACGCGGCGTCTGCTTCGGGTCCGAGAACTGTGACTGTGCCTTGCTCGGATTCGGGCAGGGGAGTGTAGTGATCGCTCTCCAAAGCATTGACCCGAGCGATAATTCCCGAGGCGTGTGGTTCGACGACTTGCGCGCCATCTTCAAAGTAAACCTTGTAACCGTTGTCGTGCGGCGGGTTGTGGCTGGCGGTAATCACGATTCCCGCTTGGGCGTTTCGGGCGCGAACCGTGAACGAAAGTTGGGGCGTGGAACGAGGTCCGGAGAAAAGGAAAACGTCGACTCCGTTTTCTGCAGCGACCTTTGCCGCTAGGGCGGTGAACTCGCTGGAGTAGAAGCGGGTGTCGTGGGCGATCACAAGTCTGGGAAGACCTGATCGATTGTGTTGGAAATGGTAATCCCGAATATAGGCCACCAGACCCTGCGTTGCGCGGGAAACATTGAAGGCGTTCATTGCGTTGGAGCCCACACAAGAATGTTCCGGTTGGGTTGAGTCGCTTGCGGTGCCGCGTTCGGCCGCCGTCACAATCTTCCCAATGGTGCGCCCTCGAAGACCTCCGGTGCCAAATGCCAGAGTGCGAAAAAAGCGATCGTTAAGCTCCTCCCATGCAGATTGATCTAGAAGCTCTGTAATGCTTTTTAGAACGATCGCATCATGGGTTGAAGCAAGCATGAGTTGGAGATTGCGCGCACTGGATTCCAAAATTTGACCTGCGCGGACGGCCTCGAGAATGCGGCTGTTTAAGTCGTTCATTAGGCCTTCAGTTTGCCAACTTGCGCGAGGCTGTAAATACATGAACGCTTGGATCGTCCAGCGCGATACTCGTCGCTTTGAACTGAACGGTCCGGTGTGGCCATCCGCTTAAAATTCAATTTTTGGAAGAGCCGGTCCCGCTGGCACCTGAGGCGGAACGCTCGGCATGGTGTCACTAGGACGCACTAACTGTACTTTTGGTACTTCCTGCGCTGCCTCACCTCCCGCTTGAGCGTTGGGAATCTGGTTGTCTAGAGGCGCGGCACGCCCGCTGGCCTTAAACTCTTTGAGCGCTCGAGCCGAATCTTCGGATCGAACGGATCGGAATGGATCATCACCTAATACTGTTGGGGACTTCATCGCGATGGACGGAATCCCGCTCAAATCCAGTGCCAACTCTACCCGCGGCTGTTCCTCCTCCGAATCTGCGCGCCGCCGGCGTGGATGCTTGGGACCATGAACGTCGCATGTTTCTTCCGGTAAGGGAATTTGCGAGGCCGTCAGCCAAGCTTCCACGACGGTGGAAGTGGGAGTTGAAGTACCGGAGGCTTCCTCACAATTCAGCAGGGGAATAAAACCGGATTTTTCGCAAAGCTTGTACCGACGCAAGTCAGATGGTTTGGAGATAGCGCGCGGTGAGTATTTTTCCACGCTTGCGTTCATAATCTCAGTCCAAATTGGCAGTGCGATTTCACTTCCGAAGGCGCCGTAGAAGATCGGGGTCCGAGGTTTGTCGAAGCCCGCCCAAACCCCACAGGTGAGTTCGCTGGAATAGCCCATGAACCAAACGTCAGTGAAATCGTAAGCAGTCCCTGTTTTTCCCGCAAAAGGTAACTGCTTAAGCCCCATTGTGCTATACGCTTTAGCTCCGGTTCCCTCGGAAAGCGCCGCCGTCAAGCTTTGGTGGACTTGGAAAGCCGTTCCAGGCCGCATCACCGCCTCGCGAGTGGGCGCTTCTTTAAAAAGTTGGTGGCCACGACTGTCTTCGACCCGATCGATGAGAAACGATTTCCCAGGTCGTGTCCCAGCTCCCGGAAAACTTGTGTACGCTAAGGCCAGCTCCATCAAGGAGAGTTCGCTGCTCCCTAAAAAAGAAGCGGGATACGATCGCAGAGGGCTCTGAATGCCTGCTCCTTTCGCCATGGAAGCCACTGCTTCGAGAGAGCCCTTGAGGTCGTCACGAATCTGCATTCCGAGTCGTACGGTCGCAGCATTTTTAGATTTAACCAATGCATTGTGGGCCGATACCAACCCCTCAAAAGGCGTGTTACTTTGTTCCCGCGCCCATTCTCCCAGAATTCCCGAGGTGCCACCGATCATCACTTTCCGGTTGTCCATGACGGCGTCCTGAACCATGAACCAAGGGTGCATACCACGTTCAAACGCGGTTGCATACACGAGAGGTTTGAAGGCGCTCCCCGGCGGCTTTTTGGACTGGGTGACCCTGTTAAATTCACTGTGTTGCACGTCGCGTCCCCCAACAATCGCCCGAATGGCACCCGTCGCATTGTCCAAAACAACGACTGCACCTTGGAGGTATTCGGGCTTGGGAGCCGGTTCCTCAGCGCCAGCACTGATTCGTCTGCGCCATGCACGGTAGTCGGTATCGAAGGCCGCGTAGGTCTGCTTGCTTTGAAGTTCAGTTTTGCGTTCCAACGCCTCCATCTGCTTTTTGAGTGCGGCTTCGGCTTTGCGCTGAAGACTGAGGTCGATGGTGGTGTAGATGCGGTAGCCCTCGCTTAGCGCATTTTCAAAACCCACAAGTTTTGCCATTTGCGCAGATACAATTCCTGCCGCGTAGCTCTCCTGGACGATTGGGCGTTTGTTTTTGATAATCGGCTCTTCCGCAAGAGCCTCTTGATAAGCTTTTTCGGAGATCGCTCGGAGCTCACGCATCCGGTAAAGCACGTGGTTTCGGGAATCGATGCACGCTTTCCGGTTTCGCCAAGGAGACAGGTTGTTGGGGCTGCGTAGTAACCCTGCCAACAGTGCCGCATCTGCTAGGTTTAATTCGGCGGCGGGCTTTCCAAAGTAACCTTGAGCAGCAGCCTCGGCTCCGTAATAGCCGCTGCCGAAGAATACTTTGTTTAGGTAAAGCTCGAGGATTTCGTCTTTTTTAAGGCGACTCTCGACTTCCCTTGCAACGAACATTTCAAGAACCTTGCGCTTTATAGAGCGGTCCTTACTTGGCAGCTCCTCAGTGAAGGTGTTGCGTGCGAGTTGCTGAGTCAGTGTGCTGGCCCCTTCTCGCCCGCGTCGGGCCTGGAGGTTGCGAGTGATGGCTCTTAGAATCCCGTAAAAATCCACGCCACCGTGCGAGTAGAATCGCGAATCCTCCGCCGAGATAACAGCCTTTGGCAGGAAACTCGAAAGCGCTGAGAGCGGCTTCTCATCGCGGTTTTTAATGAAGATCCGTCCCAAGAGTTCTCCATTGCGATCGAATATCTGGCTCGCAGACTCCATTTCTTTTAATTGCCGGTAATCTAATTCTCTGGCTCTTCCGGCCCACTGAAAATACTGCCAACCACCGACTGTCGCGACGCCCACGCCGACCGTGCTCCCGAGGATCAGTCCAGCCTTCAGAGCGCTTCGGAGGAAGCCTCTGGATTTACGCTGATTGCTGGGTTGAGTCATCGAAAAGGGTGCGTCTAACGAATTTAAAAAAATTTGAAGTGAGCGCTATGCGAGATCAGAGAGCGCCGTGTCTGCGTCGCCAAAGTGTCCCATGCGAACGCCCATACGTTCCATAATCGCCATGTGCAGTCTACAAAGTTTGCGGTTGGGATCCGCGCTGTAATCTAGAAGGCGCCCTCCGCGCAGCGTTCCACCGCCACCGCCGGCGAGGAGGATCGGAAGTTGGCGGGAGTCGTGGGCGTTTCCGTCGAAAAGGCTCGAGCAAAACATCACGATGCTGTTGTCTAAAAGCGAGCGTTCGCCTTCGTTGGTATTCTGCATTTTCATCAATGCACCAAACCAGAGTTTCATGTGAAACTCGTTAGCTTTTTGGTATGCTGCCATCCTGGTGGGATCGTTGGAGTGATGGGATAGTTCGTGAAGTCCACCCTTCACTCCGGCGGCCGCCAAATTCATTCCGGAAAGATCATTGTTGAGCATCAGCGTAGCGACGCGGGTGCGATCCATCTGGAAGGCCAGCACCAAGATGTCGAGCATCAGCGCCATGTGCTCCTCTGGTTTAGCTGGAATACCCGCATCCGGTCTGGGGAAAGTTGCGGCCTGCACTGTGGGGTGCCAGCCGTTGCCTGAAGTTTCCTTTTGGCTGAACTCTTCGGCCCGTTGGATACGCTGCTCGAGCTCGCGCACCGAGCTTAAATATTCGTCCATCTTCTTCGTATCGCGCTGGCTCAAGGATTTCCTGAGGCTTTGGGCATCACCTCGTACAAGGTCCAAAAGACTTTTGTCGCGCTGGCGTTTTGACCCATCCTCAAAAAGTTGGTCGAAAGCTTGTTGCGGATAAATTTCTTTAGGCGCTGGTGCCGTCGGTGAGGCCCAGGAAAGATGCCCAGAGTACGTGGAAGTGTATCCGTCTTCATTGCCGTACCCAGGCGCCTCAGTTCCAAGCACAAGGCTTTGCACGGGGGTGTTGAGGCCTACGCTGCGGGCGATGAGTTGATCCATCGTCACCCCGATTTCAATGTCTGTGGTGGTCTGTTTAACTTTCAGCCCTGCCAAAAGATTCATCTTGGGGAAGTGCCCGCCTGGCCCCTCAACGGTTGTGGGATTCCACAAGCCTTTGAGTACGAGAATTTTTTCTTTGAGTGCTTCCAGCGGACGCAAGCTGTCCTTGAACTCCATCCCCGTCGCTCCATTGACTGCTCCCCAGTGGTGCGGATTTACTCCGTTTCCCATGAACACCACCGCTGCGCGCCGTGGCGCGGCCTGCTCAATGGAAGATGCTGGCGCACCCCAGGACCGAATCGATTCGAGCCATGGAAGGCCTAATGCCACTCCTGCACCCCGCAAAAAGTGCCGACGCGTAAGGTTCGTGCTCAATGATTTCATAACGATATTTTAGAGAGACTTTACGTGAATCCCAGCGGAACGTTTTAGTCTCCTCTGCGACTCAGGAATTGTTTGCTCTGCACTAGAGTAATCAAAGCCCCCGCAAAGCTAGGGTCGCTGGATTTTAATTGTTGCTTCATCACGGCGAGGAGTGCGTTGTCGGTTGGAAGAACTTTTCTGCCAAGTGAATAGCCTATCAGTTTTCTGCAGAAAAGATTGTGAAATTCATCGCTGTGCTCTCCCAGATAGGTCGCTAGTCCGGAAGCACCTTTGAATTTTCGACCCTCTTTGTCCTGTGCCGAATCATCCAGAGGCATGCCTGCGTCGTCTTTAGTTCGCAGTCTTCCGATTGGATCATACGCCTCCAGAGCGAAGCCCAGAGGGTCGATACGATCATGGCAAGCGGCGCACGTCTTATCTGCCCGATGCCGCTCCAGACGCTCTCTCAAGGTTTTTGCACTCGCGATGCTGTCGTCGAGTTTTGGGATGTCATTGGGCGGGGGCGGTGTTGGAGTTCCAAGCACGGTGCGCAGTAACCAGTTGCCCCGCAGCACGGGACTGGTGCGGTGCGGGTAGGACGTTTTGGTGAGAATGGCGGCCATTCCAAGAAGGCCGCCGCGCCCGTAATCCGAGACTTTGACTTTCTGGAGGTGCTCTCCCTCAACGCCTTGAATTTGGTAATGCGCAGCGAGGCGCTGATTTAAGAAGGTATAGTCAGCGGATAAAATCTCTGTCACAGGCCTGTTGTTGCGAATGATGTGTGTCAGAAAAGCGAGGGTTTCGGCGTACATATCCTGCCGGAGTTCGGGCGTGAACTCCGTAAATTTGGCAGTGTCTACTTTCGTCGTGGTGTCAAAATTTTGGAACTCGAACCATTGCGTTGCAAACTGTGCCGCCATAGCCGAGGCCTTCGGATCCTGCAACATGCGAAGGGTTTGCTCCTTGAGTACGGTTGGGTCGCTCAAGGTTCCGGTAGCTGCTTTATCCAAAAGTTCTTTGTCGGGTAGTGAGGACCAAAGAAAGTAACTTAACCGGGAGGCGAGTTCGTATGGACTGACCGGGTGAATGCCAGACCCTTCGGTTCGCTCGAGTTTGAAAAGAAAGGAAGGCGCCACCAAAGTGCGAACAAGCACTTCACGCGCGGCTGATTCACGGTCGAGACTTTGTCCGATGCCAGCTGTGTAAACGCTAGCGAGCTGGGATTTTTCCTCCTGAGTTATTGGCCGTCTCCAAGCCTTGGCTGCGAAGACTTCCAAATGCTTAAGCACCTTGCGGTCCCATTCTGGTTCAAGTGCTTTCGGGATGGTACGATTTGAAACGAAGCGCCAGTCGTCTTGCATCTGTTCGAGGCGTAGTGCCTCCTCTGGGGACAGAAAGGCGGCCAATTGTGTATCGCTGAAATAATAAATCCCCGGCCCCGGTTTACCATTGCGGTAGCGGTTGGAGGCGACTTGGTTGAGCCGATGTTCGAGGTTCAATGAGAACGTCTGATGGAGTGGGCCAAACTCACCTCCGAAACGCTTGTGTGTTTCGGTCCCGCGTTTGAATACGCTGATGACCCCCGGAATAATTGTCGCGGGATCGGGCGGGGAGTCCGTGGTGGCCATCCACTGCGCGGAGGCGAACTCAATTTCCGGATTTCGAACATCAAGTTTTCCCAAGGCTTTAAAGCGTTGGGCATCGGCTGGGAGCGGGAGTGTTAATATACAGGGGGCCTGCAACACCAAGGTTGTTGCGTCGACTTGCAGTCCTTGCGGATGTTTGCCAAGGCGCGAGAGGTACTGTTCCGCTTCGGTAATCCGACGCGTAAGGACATCTGCAGTTTGATCTCCTGCACTTGGTGTGGTGCTGAGCGTCTTTAGCTGCGTGCGATCGGTATTCAGCCGACCTGTAATCCATTGGACGTAGTTTTCTTTTTTCCCTTTGCGGAATATCTCGGGAGACTCTACCAGGATGATGTCACCTTTGTTTCCGTCTCCTAAATCACCGACGACTAGATGGATGTGGCGATCGCCGTTGGGGTCAGGTTCGCCTTCTGTTTGTGCTTCAAACGGATAGCTTTTAAGCTCGTCAGCATCTTGTTGAGCACGGAGCACAGACCATTTAGCGGGAAGAAACCAGGAGTTTAATTGCTGCTGAATTTTTAAGATTTCGCTTACTACATTTTCGGGAGGTGCTCCGGAAAGGTTTTGAGTTGGCTCTGGGAGGCTTTTCCAAGGCACACGCGTGAGATCGAGCAGGCGCGACTTTGTTTGGTTCTGCTCCAGAAAATTCCACCAATTTTCTAAAAATGCGGGGTTTAAATTGGATTCCTTGGCGAGCGCACTAAGCGAAGACACTCCTGTGCGCGCGCGGTGCTTCCACTTCCAACAGGCTGTGATGTATTCCGCCACGCGCAGATCCTCTCCGTCTTTTGGGAGGGCCTCCTGCGAAACTTTTTGGTACCAGACAACCATGGCGGATTCAGCGTCGGACTTGAATTGTGCCGGGCCGCGAATCCCGATGCGTTGAGGGGCAAAACGAACCCCGGTTCCGGGCATGATCGTAGCGTGTGCGGCGAGTTGACGTGCGGCAGTGAAAACCTTGTCGAGTTGTTGGGGGCTCAGGAATAGAGCGTCACCGATATTGGAAAAGCCTTCACCACCGCCACCATCTGGGACGAAGTCCCCTCCGAATTGAAAAGGAATGCCAGTGAGATCTCGAATGGAATAGTCGAATTCAGCGTTCGTTAGTCTTCGCAGGGTGACAGGGCCTGGGTCGCCCGCATTCGTGTTTGCGGCGATGTCGAGTTCGGATTTCAACCACAGGTTCAGGTTGTTGCGTTCTGAAGTGGAAAGCTCTTTGGCGTCTTCTGGAGGCATTTCTCCGTTCCTTATAACCTCTTGGACCTTGCTCCAAAGTTCGTACTCCAGTGTGACGTTTGGGTCTGCATGCAGACGCTTCAGATCCACGCCACCCTTTGTTTTTTTGCCACCGTGACAGTCGAAACACTTTTGCTCCAAGCTCGGGACGATCGCGTCCCAACTTGTTTGCGCTTTTGGCGCGGTAACCGTTTCGCCATGTGCCAGCCACCCCAGAATGAAAAAGAAAAATAGGGCGGTTAACCGGCTGGAAATGCGAGGATACGGAGAGAGAGGGAGATGCATTTGAGAGTACGATACGCTAACGAATAATCTCTCACCATTGACCTTTTAACTGCGTGTGCCAATCGAACTCTTGCTTTCCAACGGCCAGTTTCAGGAGGTTGCTGAAACTTAGGGTTTGCCCTCCACTTGCTGGCGGAGCTTGTCCAAGTCTTTTTTTAATTCTCGGGAGGCGTCTTGCAAATTTGAGAACTCGGTTCGCAAGCTTTTTAGCTCCTCGCTAGGGTGGCGTGCAGCTCGGATTTTTACCAATGCACTCTCCGCCGGTATTTTTTCGGACCGGTAAGAACTGGCAGTGGAAAAGGTTTCCAACATTGCGATAGCGCGTGGATCTTCGAGATTACCAAGAGCGTTGATCGATGCGATGCGAATAAGTTCCTTGGAGTGAGAGAGAAAGGAGAGTAATAAATCTCGTGCATCATCTTTTTTAAGCTCATTCCGGGCGAGTGTCCCAACGGTTTCCAGCCCCAAGGCGAGTGTGGACGAGGGCAGCGTCGAGGCTCGCTGCCATAGCGTCGCAACCAGTGGAGCAAGTAGATTGGGGTCGTCTTGCGACTTAATTGCGGCCAAGGCTCCCTCAGCAAGGCGCTCTCGGAACGAGGGGGTTGCAACTGCCCGTAGAAGCGCTGCGCGGATTTCCTCGGTCTGGTATGGCCCTAAACCCCGCAAAGCCGTTGCTGCGATTCCAGGATTTTTATCGGAAGTAAGCGAGAGTAAAGCGTCCCGCGCAGTGAGCTCGAAATAACCTCCCAGTGCCTTTGCAACGGCGTTACGAACTCTGGCGTCGGGTTGAGTGCGGCTTTCGAGTAAGCTGGTCAGGGCCTCGGGAGAATGGGCTTTTTGGAGCGTCTCGGCGGCTGCGATTCGAACGCCATAGTGAGTCGCATTTTGAAGCACTTCTAGGATTTTCGTGACAGCTTGCTTGTCGGGCTTTTCCGACAGTAAATCCAGCGCGATCAACTGGCCCACATAATCTGTGTTGTCCGCAAGCTGCTGCAACACCATGGGGCGTGATGGTTTGAATGTGATCTTCGCAAGCACAGTTTGGCGGGGATTAACCCTTATCCCAGTTGGTGCTGTTGGCAGAGGGATGTAAAAGTCTTCGTTCTTATTCAGGATTTGTACCACGCGCTCCTGTGGTACGCCGCCCACTGTGAAGCGGAGTGTGAGAGGAAACTGAAACAGGGGAGCCTCCTCAGAAATCTTTTGTGTCTGCTTGATTGAAACTTTTGCGAGGTGGGTCTTTTCGTCCCAAGAATAATCAACGTCGAGTTGGGGTGCACCAACTCCGTTGACCCACTGATCAAAGAAGCGCTCAAAACTGCGGCCCGATACAGACTCGACGGCGGCGCGTAAGTCGTCGCTCGTCACGGAGCCGTAGGCATGGCGCTCGAGGTAATTGTGGATGGCGCTGCGATACAGGTCTGGACCGAGCTCGGATCTCAGCATGTGTAACACCCACGCGCCTTTGGGGTAAGAGAGGTAGGTGAACATCTCACCTGGATCAGTGTACTTTTTATAAACGATCCCCCGCGTCTCGTTGGTGTTCGCCAAGATCCCGTTGGCAGCGTTGTACAAATGGAAAAGTGTCTCGTCTTCACCATGAAAATGACCTTGCCACAGCCAATCATAATAGGTCGCAAATCCCTCGTTAAGCCAGGTGTGACTCCAGTCTTTGCAGGTTACAAAGTCACCAAACCATTGGTGAGCCAACTCGTGAGCCACTAGGCTGTTGCTGTCGAAAAGATTCTCTGTTTCCGGCGTAAATAACGTGCGAGTAGTCAGCGTGGTGAGACTCGTATTCTCCATCCCGCCCCAGTGAAAGTCATGAATCACCACCTGAGCGTATTTTGCCCACGGATATGGTACTCCGGTCTCGTGCTCGAAGAATTCCATCATGTTCTTCGTATTGCGAAAGGAGTTCGCAGCCTGCGGAAACTGGTCTGGAGTGGTCCAGAATTGGAGAGGAATGTCGCGGAGTTGATCCTCGACCTTGGTGAATTCTCCCGCGACGAGTGTCACGAGATAATTGGCGTGTGGCTTGTCTTGGAGCCAATGATGGACTTCGAGACCGTCTGTGCCGCGTGTGGAAGCGCGCTGCCTTCCGTTAGAAAGAGAGACCATGCCCTCGGGCAAATGGCAGGTGATTTCGGAAGTGAATTTTGCCTGAGGATAATCCAAGCATGGAAACCAGTGCCGTGATTCGTTCGTCTCACCCTGCGTCCAAAGATGAGTGTAGGAGTAACCCATCTCCTTCGTGCGAAAGTACATGCCTTTCACGGGTTCAGCCGAGTATTGCACGGTGACAAACGCTTCTTTTCCCACAGGGATTGGCGTGAGGAAGTTTAGAACGATCTCCCTGTTTCCCGCTTGGTAGCGCAGGCCTGCTTCCGAACTGGTGATTGAGTAAACGCTCAGATCAATGGCATCTAGACGCAGCTCCTCCAGCGGCTTTCCAATGGGTTGGAAGCGAAGGGTAGCGGATCCACGAAGCGTGCGGTTTTGGAAATCTGGTGTGATGTCTAACTCCAGATGCCGTACTTCCACGCGTTTGTCGGGGGCGTACTTGCGGTATAACGGCGATTCCACTGATAGAGGCGCGGGGGAAGGCGCACAGAATCGGCAGTAGTGCATTTCCTGCACTGAGGCATTCGCCCGAGCGCTCGACGCTGCTAAGAAACCTCCTGCTAAAAGCAGAAGTAAAAGGCGCCGAACCCGCTCACAAGGCGCTGTAGCACTTGGATGAGCGCTCATTCTTTTTGGGGGCGTGTAGCGGGTGGGGGCGCTGCGGGGTTGGCCCCGAGGCAAGACTAGAGGCCGCTGCCGGCTTCAAGCTTTTGGCGCCCCTTGTAGATGACTTCTTTGTAAGTGCCGCCGCTCGGGATCATTGGCAACACATGTTCAGTGTATGGCACCATGACATCCAGCACGTATGCTTCCTTGGAGTCCAGCATTCGTTGCATGGCGGCGCGGAGATCCTTTTTGTGGATCACCCGTTCGCACGGCACGCCGAAGCCTTTGCAGATGCTAATATAATCCGGATAAATCCGAGTGAGATCTTCGGGGTCGCCTAAGAAAGTGTGACCGCGGTTGGAGTTGTAGAAGCGATCTTCCCACTGAACCACCATGCCGAGCCATTGGTTGTTCAGGATGAGCGCCTTGGCTGCAATCTTTTCGATGTGAGCGAGGGCGAGTTCCTGCACGTTCATCAAGAAGGATCCATCCCCATCGATATCGACGACCTGCTTGTCGGGGCAGGCTACTTTTGCGCCAATCGCCGCCGGGTAACCGAAGCCCATTGAGCCCAATCCCGCCGAAGTGATGAAGGACCTTGGTTCGTTGTATTTGTAAAATTGACCGGCCCACATCTGGTGCTGTCCCACGCCTGTGGTGATGATCGCGTCTCCTTGGGTGAGCTCGTAGAGGAGTTCTATAGCATACTGCGGTTGAATAAGATCAGGAGTGTCGTCGTAGGTGAATGGGAATGCATCGCGCCATTCGGCAATCTGCTTGTACCAATCAGGGAACTGAGTGAATTGCGTGAGCTCAGCGTGGTCCGCTGGCTTCTTCCCAGAACGTTCGAGCAGCTCATTCAGGCGGGCGAGGGCGTACTTCACGTCGCTGATGATCGGGAGGCGAACGTGTTTGTTCTTGTTGACCTCCGACTCGTCGATCTCGATGTGGACGATGGTTCCGTGTTTGGCAAATTCTGAAATCTTGCCGGTGACTCGATCATCGAAGCGCACACCCACGGCGAGCAGAAGGTCGGCTTCGTTAACCGCGTTATTGGCGTAAACGGTTCCGTGCATGCCTAACCAGCGCAATGATAAGGGATGCGTCTCTGGGAAACATCCTATCCCCATAAGTGTGGATGCCACTGGGATGCCCGTGCGCAGTGCGAACTCTTTTAACTCAGCCGCTGCACCACTGGAGATCACGCCACCTCCTACGTACAACATCGGACGCTTAGCTTGTTCGATGAGGCCCACGAGCTCGTTCAGGGCAAGATCATCGGCGTGGCGCATCGGGTCGTAGCCGCGGAGTTTGACCTCTGCAGGAAATACTGGGCGCACAATCGCCTGCTGGATGTTTTTAGGAATGTCTATGAGCACGGGGCCTGGTCTGCCCGTTTGTGCAATGTGGAAGGCTTCCTTGACGATGCGTGGGATGTCGTTGACATCTAGTACAAGATAATTGTGCTTAACGACTTGCGCTGTAACTGAAAAAACGTCTGTTTCCTGGAAGGCGCCTTTGCCGATCATGTGTTGAGGCACCTGCCCAGTGATTGCCACCAAAGGAATGGAGTCAAGGTAAGCGTCAGCGATACAGGTCACCAGATTCGTGGCGCCGGGCCCAGACGTTGCCATGACCACACCGGCTCTGCCAGTTGCCCGCGCGTATCCTTCGGCTGAAAAGCCGCCGCCCTGCTCGTGGCGAGGCAGAAGAGTACGGATTTTCGCGGATCTTGTGAGGGCCTGATGCATGTGCATCGAAGCTCCACCTGGGTATGCAAAAATGGTGTCAACCCCCTCCCGTTCAAGGCAGGCAACAAGCACATCTGCTCCGCTCATGGCTTCGCCGCGTTCTGGAGCGGAGGGTGGGTGAGTGGGGGAGGAGGACTGTGGAGCGCTGGTCGCGGGGTTGGAGTGCGTGGAATGACTCATAAAGGTGGCTGTGTTCAGAAACGGGTTATGATCCTAACGTACCTCGTGTTTTAGAGCAAGCGTGCGGAGAGGAATCTGAGCACCGCGCGTTCAGGTGCGGTGAGGTGCGCGAATGAACGGCGATTAAACGACAAATTCCAGATTCACGATTTCGGGAATTAGCCTGGCTGCGTGGGCTCGGCCGAGAAATTCGAGGATCGCAGCCCTGCCAGTATCGCCGTAATCTAGCGTGTAATCGTTGACGTACATGCCGATGAATTCGTCGGCGAGAGTCTCGTCCATACCCCGTGCAAGTGGCATCGCGTGGGCGACGCCGGCCTTGCGATGTTGCAGGCCATATTCGATGCTTTCCCGCAGCACGATGTTGATTTCGCTGCGCTCAGCGAGAGAGAAGTCCTTGCGTATTACGTTGCCGCCCAGAGGTAAAGGTAAACCAGTTTCAGCCTTCCACCATTGGCCTAAATCCAAGACTTTTTCGAATCCCTCTTGCCGATACGTGAGCTGGCCTTCGTGGATAATTAGGCCGACCTCCGCTTTTCCCTCCAGCACCGTTGGGAAAATTTCGTCGAAGGGAACTACGATGTGGGCGGGGGCCACCTTGTGACCCGGATCAGCAAGATACAGCTGGAGGCTGAGCCACGCACTGGTCATGAGCCCCGGCACGGCGATGAGCCGTTCGCGAAGCCAGTCCTTTAGCGCTTGAGCTTCGGTGGGGAACTCCACGCCGCGCTTGACTACGAGCATCGGGCCGTAGCCGTCACCCATGCTGGCGCCGCAAGGGAGCAACGCGTAACGGTCTGAGACAAAAGCGTAGGCGTGTATAGAGATAGCAGAGATGGCCAGTTCACTGCGGGTAGCACGCTCGTTTAGAGTCTGGATGTCTTGGAGTGTGTGTTCAAAATTCCAGCCGCGAGTGTCAATCTTGTGTTCGGCGAGCGCGTAGAACATGAAAGCGTCGTCGGGGTCGGGAGAATGTCCGAGGGAAAGAGCTTGAGAGCGGGCCATAGAGAGTAAGACAGTCTCAAAAGTGAGACGATGGGAAAGGAAAAACCGCAGTGTGTGCCGCGGGCTTAGAGCGGTTGCTGTTGGGTCAGGCAGTGGAACGCTCCGAGGCCCCAGATCAGTTCACGACAATCAATGGCGACGATCTTGCGATTGGGGAATGCCTTTTCCAAAACTGAAATGGCAAGCGCGTCCGCCGGATCATTGAAAACGGGAAGCAACACCACGGAATTAGCGATATAAAAATTTGCGTAACTTGCTGGTAATCTCAGGTCTTCGCGGTCAATGCGCGTGGGCATCGGTAATTCAATCACTTGGAGTGGGGAACCGTCTTCCAAGTGCAGGTGCGCTAAAGTTTCGAGATTTTCGGCGAGCGGGTTGTGGTTTGGATCCTCTGGGTTTGGTTCCACGACGGAGAGAACAGTGGTGCGGTTGATGAACCGGGTGAGGTCATCGATGTGGCCGTCTGTATCGTCGCCCTCGATTCCGTCGCCTAGCCAAAGAATGTTAGTGACTCCTAAGAAAGCTTTGAGTCGCGATTCAATTTCCGCCTCGGTGAGGTTGGGATTGCGGTTGGGATTTAGTAAACAACTCCGCGTGGTGAGCAAGGTGCCGCTTCCGTTGAGTTCGACCGAACCGCCCTCGAGAATCATGTTAGGCGCATAAACTTCTAGACCAAGGAGTTCAGCGATTTTTGTTGGAACACAATCGTCGAGGTCGTGTGGTGGATATTTTCCGCCCCAAGCGTTGTAATCCCAGTCGACGATGACTGTGGAGGGATCCTCGTCTCGCTTAAGAAAAATCGGGCCGTGGTCTCGGCACCATGGCTCGTAAGTCGGGTGTTTGTAGAACCGCACATGAGCGTCTCGTGCGCCTGCACGGAGCAGTTGTCGGCGCACATCGGCTTCGTGAGCGTGATCCCAGACGTTAATGCAGACGGGCTCGGAATCTGCGAGCGCGTCAACCATTTGAGCAAAGGCGGGCATCACCTTGTCGTAGGCGTCAGGGAAGGAGATGCCGTCGGGGCGTGGCCAAGAGAGCCATGTGGCGGCGTGCGGTTCCCATTCTGCGGGCATTCGGTATCCGAGACTCGCGGGAGAAGGTGAGTTCAGCCCGTGTTTTTTAAACATGTCGATCTCCCAGATAACGTTGTTCGATGCCTTGATAGGCATCAATGCGACGGTCTCGCAAAAACGGCCAGTGGGTTCTCTGGGTATCTACGGAGTCCAGATCTACCTCTGCCACAATGATTTCTTCTTGATCAACCGAGCCACGGTGAAGGATTTGTCCGGAAGGATCTGCGACGAAGCTTTGCCCCCAAAACTCGATGCCGTCCCCGCCGTCAGGTGCCTCGTGACCGACTCGGTTTGGGGCCACGACGTAACAGCCGTTCGCTATCGCGTGGCCCCGCTGCACGGTTTCCCAAGCACTGTGCTGCCGTGCGCCGTACTGCTGTTTTTCGCTGGGATGCCAGCCGATTGCAGTCGGATAAAACAAGATCTGCGCTCCGTGTAGTGCAGTAAGGCGGGCTGCCTCGGGGTACCATTGGTCCCAGCAGATGCACACGCCGATTCGGCCGAAGCGAGTGTCCCAGGCGCGGAAACCTAGATCCCCGGGGGTGAAGTAAAACTTTTCGTAGAACAACGGGTCGTCCGGTATGTGCATTTTCCGGTACTTGCCCATGTAGGTGCCGTCCGCGTCTAAGATCACTGCCGTGTTGTGGTAAAGTCCCGCCGCGCGGCGCTCGAACAGCGAAGCGATGATGACCACGCCGAGTTCTTTGGCGAGGTTCGCGAAGAGTTGCGTGCTTGGCCCCGGGATTTCTTCGGCGAGCGAGAAGTACTTGTGATCCTCCACCTGACAAAAATAAACGGAGGAGAACAGCTCCTGCAGGCAGATGATTTGCGCTCCTTGGCTCGCGGCCTGGCGGGTGCGTTCTATTGCTTTGCTCAGGTTTGCCTGAACATCAGCACCGCAATGCATTTGGATCAGACCAACTCTGACAGACTTCGGATGTTTCATTTCAAATATTTGCCAACCGCTAAGACAAGAGGCGCTAAAAAAAGGGTTACAATTGTGCCACAGCCCACTTCGATGGGGAACAGCAAGAACGACACCGTCTCACCCGCTTCGGTGCTCCGTTTCGTAGGAATGAAGCACCAAAACGGGAAAGGTTGTTTTAAACAGAGCTATTTTGCAGCGGGCGGGGTTGTCGCGGGTGCCGCATTTGGGGTTGCGGGTGCGGTGGGCGTCGGAGGGGGAGCCGGAGGAGAAACAATGGTGATACTCTCCACCGCGATGCGTTCGGTAGGTTTGCTGCGCTCGCGTCCGTTGGACACAACCGGTGTGTCGCCGATTTTAAGGAGAACGTCTTCGCCTTTGATTACGTGGCCGAAGGCTGTGTATTTTCCGTCAAGAAACGGGGCGGCATCCAGACAGATAAAAAACTGGGAGCCTGCGGAATCCGGATCATTGCTGCGCGCCATGGAGAGAACGCCCCGCTCATGTTTGCGTTCGTTGAATTCGGCTTTGATTTTGTAGCCGGGGTCGCCAGTGCCCCAAGCGGATTCTTGGGAGAGGTCCTTGGTTTTTGGGTCGCCGCCCTGAATCATGAAACCTTTGATAATTCTGTGAAAGGCAGTGTCCTTGTAAAAGCCTTCTTTGGAGAGTTTTTTGAAATTTTTAACGGTCTCGGGCGCGACGTCGCTCCAGAATTCGACGGTCATTTCTCCCTTACTGGTTTTGATGACGGCGACTTCCTTAGACGTGGGCGTCGTCAGCGGCGCAGGCGCCTCGGGGGAAGGGGCGGGCGAGGTTGCGGGGGTTTGGGCGAAGGTCTGCAGCGTACCAAGCAGCAAGCTGATTGCGCTGAGTCGGAGGGTTGCTCTTTTCATAATCATCGCGATGTTCAGCAAACATTCGGCGACACGCAAGTATTCCCCTTCGCTAGATTCGAGCGTATATTCAGATTGATGGAAAATATTCAAATCATCTTAAACACCTCGCGCGGCGCTATTGAAGCTACTTTGTTTGCTTCAGAAGTGCCCATGACAGCCGCCAATTTTCTAAATTTGGCCAAGCGGGGCTTCTACAATGGCATCACTTTTCACCGGGTGATCAAAGATTTCATGATCCAAGGGGGAGATCCCACAGGAACCGGTAGTGGCGGGCCTGGGTACCGTTTTCCCGATGAAATTCGGAAAACTTTAACGCATTCCAAGCCGGGTATTTTTTCCATGGCGAACGCCGGGCGCAACACCAACGGCAGCCAGTTTTTTATCACTCACCTTCCGACGCCGCACCTTGATGGAAAGCACGCGGTTTTTGGAGAAGTCACTAAAGGGCAGGATGTTGTTGACTCGATTGAGAAGGGTGACGTGATTGAGTCTATCGAAATCTTGGATTCCACAGACGCTTTGTTTGAATCTGAAAAAGATTTGATTGCGGCGTGGAACAAGGCCCTCGAATAGGGCCAATTCGCGTCTTCTTGACTGCGATTCTTAGTGGTTCGCGGGAGAGGGGCGCTATTTTTGATGAACGATTTTCTCCCCTCGTTTGCGGCTATTCCCCATACTCGGTCCAAAAGCCGTTGGGTGGGGACTTGCCTCTCGTTGTTTGCGGGGGGCGCGCTTCAGGTATTGATTTGTCAGGGACAGCTTTTGGCTCAAGCACCGGTGAGTTCTAGTCCCTCTAGTGGCCAAGCCGCCGAGGTTTATTCCAAGGCGATGGCGGCTTTTTCGGCAGGCGACTTCGCCGGTGCTCGAGCGGGATTGAATGAAATGCTCACTCTGGGGGCCGATGGGCCGGGAATGGAGAGTGTGCATTTTTCGATTGCCGCTGCGGAGTTTAATTTGGGGGACATGCTCAAAGCGAGTGGAGCTTTTGAGCGCTATATTAAACTGTACCCTGCGGGAACAAAGTTAGTGGAAGCTCAAAATGCTTTGGCCCAATGTTATGCATCATCGGGTGCGAGGGAAAAAGCGGTTGCACTTTTTGGGGAAATTGCCCGCAAGGGAGGCGCAGTCAAAGCGGGAGCACTTTTGTCACAGGGAGCGCTGTTGCGGGAGATGGGCAAGCCTGAGCAGGCGGCTGAGGTGCTGCAGGGGCTGGTCGCCGATGGTTTGCAATCCCCTGAGGCGGTGCAGGGGGCTCTGCTTTTGGGGTCCGTGGAGGCGGAGCGCGGGGAGCGGGACAAGGCGTTGAAAATTTTGGATACCCTTCAGGGACGGCTGCTAAATGTGGTTGATAATCCGTTGCAATTGAACGCTCTGGCATTTGATGTGGGGGATGCATTCTTGCACGCGGGCGAGTTTAAAAAGGCGCTTACGGCGTACGCGATGGTTCGGCGGATTGAAGAGTTGGCGCAGTTGCAGCAACGGCGGATTCAGAGTTTGATCCGGAAAATGGAGTCTAATATCTCCGCGGCAAAGGCGGATTCCTCGAAGGTGGCAGAACTCTCAAACGCCAATGTGCGGTTGCGTGCGCAGGTTGAGTCGGCCAAAACAGCGATGGAAAGTGCGCTTGGCTCGAAGGATAACTTGGCGGCGCTGCGGGCGAGGCAAGCATCTGCGTATCAATCGATTGGTCGGTACGAGGAGGCGTTGCTCCTCTTCGAATCAATGTTGGATACGAAGGATCCGGTGGTCAAGGAGGAGGCTCTTCTAAACCTAGGTTCGATGTACGCTCGTATCGGTATGGTGCAGGAAGCCGTGCAGTACATGCAGTCTTATCTTTCCGAATTTCCTAAAGGGCGCAGTGCCGACACCGCTCTGTTTATTTTGGGTAGTCAGCAATTGCAGGCGAACGCCCCAGAGCCAGCGGTTGTTGCATTGACTCGATTGTTGAAAGAGTTCCCGAAAAGTTCGCACGGAGAGTTGGGTCGATTTCTTTTGGGTAATGCGCAGTTCACGCTGAGTCTTTTTAGTGAGGCGCTGGAGAGTTATCAAAAATATCTCAAGCAATCTCCCAATGGAGAATACGCTCAAGAAGCAGATTATCGGAGTGCGTTGGGGCGGTTCTTTTTGGGAGCGTATCAACCGGCTTTGGATGCGTTTGAAGCTTATGTTAAAAAACATCCTGAGGGTTTGTTTGCTCCGGATGCCGAGTATCGGATTGCAGCCTGTTATCAGGCAGCTGGAAAGTCGGCTGTAGTGGCGGAGCGGTGCGCAGCGTGGGAGGCGAAGTACGGGGATCATCCTGTGGCGGGGGATGTGCTCGCACTGCATGGGGACGCGTTGAATGCCTTGGAGCGCAAGGAGGAGGCGGTAGTCGTCTATCGGCGTGCCAGTCTTTGCGGAACTAGTGATGAAGTGGTTCAGTACGCGGTGTTTGAGGCGAACAAGATTTTGCAAGCGCTTGGGCGCTGGGATGTGGCGGCTGAAATGTTTCGCGAGTTTCTCGCAGCAAAGCCGGATCACCCTGCGAATGTCTCGGCTATGTATTGGGTGGCGCGCGCCACCGCCCGCGCAGGAAAACCAGAGGAGGCTAAAGCCTTTTTGAGTGATAAGATTCGCCAGTTCATCTCTTCTCGCGAGCGAGATGCAGTGGAACAACTACTTTCGCAGCTGGCTCAACTGTGTGCAAAGGCACCGAGGCCAGGATCTGCGGGCGGCCAGGCGGGAGGTGCGCCTGCTTTGGGGTACGATGCAAAGGCGAACCTTTCAAAATATCTCGAGTTGGGAGATGTCGTAAAAACGCCTTTGGTGAAGGCGCGGGTATGGTTTGCGGAGGCGGAGCTTGCGCGGTTGATGAGAAAGGCAGATGTGTTTGACGCGGCGCTAGACCGGATAGCCAGTGAGATTCCGCCAAGTCAATTAGGGGCTTCGCTGTTGGCGCAATGCGCAGATCGATTGTTGGCGGCGGGTAAGAAGGACCGAGCCGCGGAATTTTACAAAGAGTTGCAGCGGGCATTTCCAAAGTCGGAGCTTTTAGATTATGTTTTCAACGGGTTGGGGCAGATTGCGTTAGAGGCTGGAAAGGGAGAGGAGGCGTTGCGTTTTTTTGTGGATGCAGTGGACAAGGCTGGCGCGGCATCAAAACTAAAGGAAGTAACCTTGGGACAGGGGAAGGCGTTGTTGTTGTTGGGTAAAGTTGACGAAGCTAAGGCAATCCTAGAGCAGGTGGCATCTACGCGGGAGTGGCGCGGCGAATGCACGGCTGAGGCGGTTTTTCTGTTAGGCAAAGTGCAGTTGAGCAAAGGAGATTTGGCGGGGGCTGTGCAGTATTTTCAGCGTGTGTTTGTGGCCTACCAGCGGTACGACAAACTTGTGGCGCAGGCTTATATTCAGGCGGCCGAGTGCTTTGAGAAGATGAGTGAATCGGAAAAAGCCGTAGCTCATTATCGTGAACTAGCGTCCAAGCCGCGTCTGGCCGCGTTGCCAGAGGTCGCTTTGGCGCGTAAGCGGTTAAACCTTCTTGCAGGAGAGGCCCAATGAACCGAACGCAGCGTCCACTTTTTTGTGCGATACTCCTAGCTCTGAACCTCGGAACGATTCTTCGTGTTCACGCGGAGAAGATTTTCCAGAAAGATGGGAAAGTTCTGAATGCTATAGAAATACGTAGGGACGGAGCATTTGTTTTTCTTAAAGTTGCGAATGCTGAGGGAGGCGTCACAGAGACACTTGTTCCGCTCAATCAAGTGGAGCGTATTGAGTTTCCGGAAAGTGCGGCGTTGGCCGAGGCGCGACAGCTTTGGCGCGGGGGCGATGCGAAAGGTGTTTTGGACAAAACCACGGAGGTAATGAATTCGCAACGCGTTTACAGAGACGTTCCGGGCAATCAATGGGTGGATGTGATACGATTGAGGCTCCCTGCGATCGCCCTAGAGTCTGGATCACAGGCTTTTGAGGACTTGCAAAAGGATTGGGTTCCGACTGGGGATGAGGATTTAGACATCGCATTCCGTTTGTTGGTGGCTGGGCGTACTGACCCGGCAGGGGCGCAAGTGGCGAGGAAGGCGTTAGCCAAACCCGGCGCGTCGTCTCTTGCTGCGGGTTTGTCGTGGTTAGATTTGGGCGAAGCTGCTCTGAAGGCCAACCGCTGGAAGGATGCGGTTCGTTGTTTTTTGTCCGTGGAGGTGTTCCTTCCTAATCAACGGTTGCTCCAGCCCAAAGCGCTTTTGGGGGCGATAAAGGGTTTTCTTGGTAGCGGCGAGCGGGCTAAGGCTGCGGCTCTCGTGGAGGAATTAAAGGCGGAATACCCCTCAACTCCAGAGGTCCGCTTAGCGGCGGAGTTGTTGCGATAATTTCTTTGGGCGAGGCCAAGCTTTCGGTCCGCCAATTCTCGAGGAACTTTTTTTCTGGTGATATGTGAAGCCCCCCTTGCCGCGCTTTTACCGATGGTCATAGAACCCCCCAGCGTTCGTGTTTAAATACATTTTATGGTGGGTCATTTTACTTTCCGATAATGCCTTTATGAAAATCAAAGTAGCCTGCGTCGGTGACAGTATTACTCAAGGAGTGGGGACTATTCTTGCGAAGTCTTACCCCAAGCAACTAGGGATTTTTCTTGGCTCCGAGTTTGAGGTTGGAAACTTCGGTATCAGCGGGGCAACGATGTTGCGTGGCGGCGACAAACCTTACAGCCAACAGCCCGAGTATCAGGGGATGCTGGCGATGAAGGCCGACATTTATGTCGTCATGCTGGGAACGAACGACACGAAGCCGCATAACTGGTCTCAAAAGAAGGAATTCAAACCCAGTGCCTTGGCTCTGCTGGAGGCAATAATCAATGCGAACCCAGCGTCAAAAATTTTCCTTTGTCTTCCCATCCCCGCATTTCCCGCCAATTTCGAAATCACCGATGAAGTGATACGCACTGAAGTGATCCCGCTACTGCGAGAAGTTGCGGAAGAAAAGCATCTGGAGATTATTGATTTGTATTCGGTTTTGGAAGGAAAGGGGAAGTTTGTCCCAGATAAAGTTCACCCCAACGCGGCAGGCTACAAGCTTATCAGTAAGGCTGTTGCAGGGGCGATTCTCAGGAGACGCTAGCGGGTTTGGGCTGTGATTGATTCGGTAGTCCCATTCTGGTCCTTCTCTCCCAGGGCGGCGGAGCCCCAGATCCGCTTTGACGCTCCAAAAACTCAGACAGTCATTGCGGAACTTGGGCTCCACGCTCCCAGGGTTTAGCTATTTTTGCCCCATCCAGTCACCGAAGAGGGGGTGGAGGAAGGTTGGTTGATCTTGATCAGCGGTTTAGCTCGCGTGTTGGGGTTGGGGGATCAGCTCGCGCAGTTCTGCGGGAAGCACGCCCGCGATTTTATCTAACTCGCCCTCACCGACGAAGTCCTGAAGTACTCCGAACACTTGTTGAGTGAGGGAGTAGATGTCCAAGGAGGGGTGGGCTTGAGTAGCGGTGATTTTCTGTTCAATTTTTAGCAAGAACTCGCGTTGTGAAAGGGCGCTTGGGGCTTCGCTTGGTCGGTAGCCTTCGTAGAAGATACCCCGCACCAGCAGTGGGAGCTGTGCGGAGAAGTGTGCGGCCTCTGCCACTGGGAGCCGGTCTCGGAGGGTCTGGAGGACGGCGCGCAGGGCTTGATAGGCGGTATGGGTATCGATTTCCGCTGTCTCAGCGATGGCGTCGAGCCACTGGTGGGTTTTCTGCAACGTGGTGTCTAGGACTTCGAGATGTTGAGCGCTCATAGGTGTCCTTTGCTACGGAGGAATCACGTAAAAAGTTTGCTGAAAATTAGTTTTTATTTTTCAGCAGCACAACCGGCTCAACCGTAGATGTTACCGTAAGGCGCGTGTGAGGGATCCAGAATATCCCGTTAGCTCCACATAAGCGGAACCCACCGGTTTGCCGTTTTGGAGGACTCGGCAGGCACCTTCCCAGTAGGGGACATCGCTGAAGGTTCCCTCCAACTCCTGATCTTGTACAAGCGGCACCAAAATAAATTCAACGGGAAGGCCAGTAGCGGGATCCGTCGCCTTTAATTGCACTGGAAGCGGGTAGGCAGCTCCGGAGTGTGGGCTCTTCCAAACGTCCGTTCCATTCCAAGAAAATGCGCTTGCGGATTGCATGGTGGCGTGGCCGTCGCGATCCACCCATGACAGAGCAGAGGCCGGGTCAGTGGAGCCGTCTTTGAGGCGCAGTCGGTAGACCATGATTTCGCGGCCGTCGTCGAGTTGGATGCCAGCCCAATCCCAGCCGACTTGTTGCGCGGTGAGTTGGCTAGAGCTGATTTCGTGGTCCATCCAGACTTCGCCCGTTACGGGGATGGATTTGTTTTGGAGCGTGAGGGTGCCCGTTGTTTTGAGGCGAGGAAAGGTGAGGTACCAGCTTGCCGCTGTGGGGGAGTTCCCTTTGCGGGAGATGCCGTTTTCACCGAAGACGACGAGGGGTTTAAGGGGCTCGAGGGAAAGGGAGAAGGTGGCTTGATCACGGATATGGGCGTTGAGTGTGATCTTGTTTAGGGTTGGGTCACTCAACACCAATTGGAAATCGCCCATGTGGAGGGAAAGTGTGTCTGTGGAGGCGGAAGCGTCCCAGCCGGCGCGGGCGAGGCGTTCAGAGTGTAAAAATTCACCGGAGAGCGTGTTGAGAAGGGCGGTGTGAACGAGGAAAAACTCATCTTTTTCGAAGCGGTTTTTGGATGCGTTTGCCGCTTGAGATGGGGGCTTTCCGCTTTTTCGAAAAATGGTGGCTTGGAAACCGAAGCGTTCCTGGTTCGGGCCGAAGAGGTGGCCTGTAAGGTACCACCATTCCAATTTGAAAGCGGGGTGGCTGCCATGATCGCGTGGGAAAGTGAAATGGTGGCCGGGTTGCGGGACCTCAAAACCGTCCTCCGTAAACTGCGCGAGCTCTGGAAATGGGGCTGGAGGTAAACCTACTCGGGGCTGTTCTGAGGGGTTTTCTGGAGAAGCGCGGAGGTGATGGCTCGGGCTGCTCAGCAGAAGGCAGAGGCTGACCGTCAGAGTGTGAAGAGAGGCCTGTTTCATAGCGGTCGATCGGCTGGGAGGTCGGCTCCGTGTCTGCCGACGCACCATGCGAGGAGGGTGCCGCACAGTGGAACGCAGAAGCCGAGGAGAAGCAGCGCCTGCCAAGGGAGCGAGGGCTGCAGGGTCCAACCGAAGGTTTGTTTGTTGATGACAAAGATTAAAAGGGCCCCGAGACCAATGCTGGAGATCAGGCCGCCGACAGTTCCCGCGAGGGCGAGTAGACAGCCTTCCCAAGCGGCAAGGGCTGCGATGTCTGACCGAGACATCCCAATGGCACGTAGGGTCGTGAGTTCGGTTTTACGTTCCGCGAGGATACTGGCCAGAGTGATACCGAGTCCGGCGAGGGCGACTATCACGCCAATGGCCTCTAGAGCGTAGGTGATGGCGAAGGTTTGGCGGAAAATTCGCATGACCTCGGCTCGCAAATGCACGTTGGTAAAGATGGAGAGGCTGGGGTGCGCCGTTTGGAGAAGAGCGCGGTGTTGTTCCGCGTCGACGCCCGGTTTAAGCGAGAGGCACAGGGTGCTCACAGCGTCTGTGTCGAACCAGTTGGCCAAATGGCGGCCCTCTACAAGGACTATGCCCTGTTCATCGCCGTAGTCTGTGTAAACGCCGCAGATCTGTAATTCACGAGCTCCTTTGGGGGTTGGAATGCGAACTACGTCGTTTTTTTGCACGTTGAAACGGATCGCGAAAGTCTCGCTCACGAGGCAAAGCGAGGCGTTGTTTTCGGGATCAAAGAGGGCGTTGTTGGAGGGAGTTTGGAGCCAGGAAAGCTGCTCGTGACGTTTGGCGAAGGCGAGGCTGGAGCCCACGAGGCGGATTTGGGCGTTGGGCAGTTCAGCTGGAATCATCAGGGAGGTGTCCCAGTCGAGCACGTCGGGATTTTGGATAATTTCGCGCCAGAGGGTGGAGGGGAGGCGGTTGTATGCGGAGGCGGCTTGGTTGGCGCCGCTTGTTAAAAAAAGATCGGCTTGAAGCGTGTGGGTAATCCAAGCACTGACACTTTGCTCAAAACTGCTCACTAGCACTGCCATTCCTCCGGTCATGGAGACGGCACAAAGCAGAGCGGCTGCGGCCCAGCGATGGCGGCTTGTGGGAGCTCGAAGGTGGCTGATTGCGAGTCGCAGCGGCGCGGAATTTTGTGAAACTAATTGGCCGCACCACGCGGCAATTTTGAGTGCATCACCCGCGATTAGACCCGCTCCCACGACCCCTAGAAGGGCGCTGAGGTAACCCGCGAGGGCGAAACGCGAACCACCGCTCATGCGTAACGGAGGAAGGAAGGCCAGCATGATTGCGAGTACCACGAGGCCCCATCCTAGTTGCGCGCTGCTACGGGAATTCTCAGCGGGTGCGGCGCTGCCTTGCGCCCAAGCTTGCGCCGGTGGAATGGAGGCTGCCCTTTTAGCGGGAAGCCAACCGGCTAGGATACTACAGCCCACAGAGAGGACAAAGGCACCGAGAGCCTCGCCCCAGTGGAGGCCTGCAGCCTCTGCGTTGTTCGCGTAATAGAGGGCGTTGACCGTTTTTGAGACGGCCCGTACGGCTACTTGGGCCAGCGCCCAACCGCCCAAAACACCGACGATCCCGCCGCCCGCTCCCAGAAGCGCAGCCTCCCACAGCCAGGCCCAGCGCACTTCCCATTCGCGGACTCCGAGGGCACGCAGGATCGCGATTTCGGCTCGTCGGCGGACTACGGCGGCGTCGAGCGCTTGAAAAATAAGGTACAACCCGACCAGTAAAGAGAGGAGCGAAAGAATGGTCAGGTTCAGGCGAAAGCCGCGTGTCATGAGCTCCGCTGCGGCTTGTCGGGCAACGGGAGTGCGGGCGTTGATACTCGGGGCGAGGGCGGTGCTGATTTGCTCCACGAGCTGTTCTCGAAGTGGGCCTTTTTTTAGGGCGGTTGGGAAAAATAATTCAACGCGGTCCAGTAGGCCGACCTTGTCGCTGAGCGTTTGGAGGGCGGGTAGATCCATCACGAGCAAGCCGGCGGGAGGGGAAGGTTGGTCGGCGCGGTGGGGGATGATCCCGACGATTTCGAGTTGGACTTCGCGATCGTTCAGGATGACGGGAAGTAGGGCGCCGACTTGTAGTGAGAGGCGTTGGGCGAGGGCGCTGGAACAGAAGGCGGCGTTGTTTTTGTGGAGTAAATCTTCGAGGGAGTTTGAATTGGGGGCGGAGGGTTCAGATGCGTTTTTTTGGCCTGACCAAGAGGTGTCCATGTGGGCTTCGGCGGCAAAATTTTGAAGCGCAACCAAGTCCACACCAAGCAGGGTGAAGGTGGAGCGGGAGCCGATTTGGTTGGCCTCGTTCGACTGAGGTTGTGCGCAGATTGTTTCGACAACGGGAACAATTTCAAGGTGCGCTGAAGGAAGTTGCGGTAGTTTGCAGCGCGCCCGAAGTGTGTCGAGAATGGCCTCAGGAAGGGGCCCGGCGGGGGAGGAAAGGATGACGTCAGACTGGCGGGTGAGGACCTCTGTGAAGTTGGTAAAGCTGGAAACGGCGGCACGGTTGGCTAGGCGGATGGAAAGGAAAACGGCGATCCCGAGGGAGAGCAGTAGAAGCAGCAGCAAGGAGCGGGACGGAAAGAGGCGCCAGTGCCGCAATGTAAATTGTCGCAACAGTGCCCCGGTGAGGGACGGACTGGCGGGCGGGAGCAGCGGCGTCGAAGGCGGAATCATGCGCTGTGATTTTGTAAAACGCCGTCGCGCAGGGAAACGCCACGATGACAGATACGAGCGGCTTCTTCGCTGTGGGTGACTAGAATGAGAGCGGTGGTGGTTTCGTCCGTGAGGGCTTGGAGTAATTCCAAAATAATAGCTCCGTTACGGGAGTCCAAGTTGCCGGTGGGTTCATCCGCCAGAATAAGGGCAGGCTGATGCACGAGCGCACGGGCGATCGCGCAGCGTTGCATTTCGCCTCCGGAAAGTGTGGAAGGCAGGGCATTGGCGCGATGAGCAATTTCAACCCGACGCAGCAAGACATCGGAGCGATGGGCTCGTTCTGGCGCAGGAATTCCGAGTAGGAGGAGTGGGAATTCGACGTTTTCTCGCACAGTGAGAGTGGGAAGGAGGTGAAAAAATTGGAAGATATTACCCAACCGCTCCCGCCTGAGGCTTGCCAGCGCGTCGCTACTTAGCAGTGCTAGGTTTTCCCCTGCAACGAGGATGTCGCCGCTATCGGGGCGGTCGATTCCGCCGAGGCAGTTTAGGAGCGTGGACTTGCCGCTGCCGGAAGGTCCTGTGAGTGCAAGGCGTTCGCCAGGAGCGAGCTGTAGCGAGACGTCGCGCAAAACAAAACGTGAGTCATATTGTTTGGAGACGGAATTGCATTCCAGAACGGTTTGGGTGGGAAGGGGCATGAGAAGAAGCAGTGGGCGGGCTACAAGGAGCGGCCGTGATAATTGGTGCAAGTGAAGATGCGCAGTTGGCTCACGGTGCGCCCGAGTGTGACAATATCAAAGGAGGCGATGAGTTCAGTTTTCTCAAACCCGCCGCTGATGGCTGAGGGAAGGGCGTGTTCCTGAGCGTCGGTGAGAAAGAGTGCGCTTCGTCCGTGAAAGGGGTTGATGCCACCCTCTTCTGTGTAAAGGGGGTCTGCGAAAGGTTGACCGGGTTCGAGCGGGATGATCGCGTCATAACGCGGCCAGAACGAGTATTGGTTTTCCAAAGCCTGAGATTCCGGAGTGTAAACGCAGGGATGGTTGGGGAACTCCAAGCGTTTGTTCTTGAGGTAAAAGCCTATCCCTGAGGCGACTTCCCACCGGTTGGCGATGAAGAATAAGGGGCCACCGAGGAGTGATTCTGTATCGGAGCGCACCTTCTCGGCGGCTTCTGTCATGGTCCGCAATCCGTGGAAACGTGGGTTTGGATTCAGCTTAATAAGGGGGATGGGAAATCTGGCGTGATCCAGGCTCTCGACGTTTAGAAGAGCGGTACTCAGGAGCAGTCCACAAGCGAGTCCGAAGCCTAATAAGCCACGGATCTTTGTGTTTTCTCTGGCGCGAGGAAGCCAGTCAGAGGTTGCGAGAATGGCGGCAGAGATAAAAGCGGGGCCGGTCCAGATGGGGGCGACAGCTTTTTTGAAGGAGAGCAGGAAGTGCAGGACAAGGAGCGGGAGGGTGAAGGAGAGAAGGAAGTTGGTTTTGAGGTCTTGAGTGGCTCGGGGAAACTTCCGCCAGAGGGTTAAAATCATCACTCCAAAAAGGATTGGAGAATAGCCGCCGAAGTGAGCGGCCAGAAACGCGAGCGGTTCGCTCAGGCTGAAGGGAAGGGGTTCGTTTAGTTCACCCAGGTTGCTGAGGTAAGTTAGGGTTACCCATTGATGGTTCAAATTCCAAAAAACGAGTGGCAAAAAGAAGGCGATGAACACGAGGGTCATCGCCCAAAAACCTGGGGCTCGGAAATGTCGGCGGAGGTTTGGGCAAGAGGAGAGCAGTAAAACGATGCAGAGGAATTGAATAAAGTTGGTCCATTCGCATAACAATCCGAGGCCGAGTGTTACGCCGGTTGTAGGCCACCAAAGGCTCCAGCGCGAAAGGGAAGTGGCCGCGTGAGGCAGGTTTGAGTGAGAGTCTTCGAGGGCTCTCCAAAACGTGTAGAGGCCTGCGGTCCAGAAGAAAATGGAGGGCGGATCAGTCGTCATGAAGATGCTGCCCGTTTGGAAAATGGGCAGCACGTTGATGGCAAGTAGCGCCCAAAGTGCAACGGTTTCTGAGTAAAGGCGTCTGGCGAGTAAAAAGAGCACTGCGCTTGTGCCCAAGGAAAGCAAGGGGGCCAGAAGACGGACTCCTCTTTCGGTTGGGCCCAACACGTGGGTGCCAAACCAGATGAGGGTGGCGACGCCTGGACCTTTACTGAAATAGCAAAGATCGGGATGCAGATTCCATTGGTAATAATAGGCTTCCTCCGGAGTGAGTTCAAAGGTCCCGCTAAACCAGACGCGAAATATGGAAAGAAGGCAGAGCGCGGTAAAAAACCATCGTTTGAGCGTCATAGAGGATCAGGTGTCACGGGGTGCTTGGGCGAGGTGAAGAGGCGAGGGCGGTATGGGGAAGAAAAGGGTGGGGTGCACGGTGTGTAATTCTGGGTAGCGGGAGGCAATGCGAGAGCGCCAAAGACGCTCAGCTCCGAGGAGGATAAGTGCGTTAGAGAGCAGACCCATGAGGATGGAAGCGGCGACGTCGCTGGGCCAGTGTGCGCCGGTGTAGACGCGGGACCAGGCCATGAGCAGGGGCAGAAGCAGCCAGCCGAAACTGCGCAGGAATAGTGCAAAGACGAGGCCGAGGGTGGTTGC